>Ga0209319_1002734_pt1 | contig 10439 bp, 11 predicted proteins | sample RifGroE2_FD_184000 | JGI IMG/M metagenome (GOLD analysis project Ga0209319, IMG submission 184000) | Groundwater microbial communities from Rifle, Colorado - Groundwater E2 (SPAdes) (version 2) | ecosystem: Environmental > Aquatic > Deep subsurface > Groundwater | place: Rifle, Colorado, United...
TTTGTTTTCTTGCGGAACCATATTTTTAAATGTAATTAAGCTGTTTATGCCTTAATTATACAGTAAAAATGGGGGTTTTTGCAATAATTCTAGGTTTTAGTTTTTCAGGGGAATTGGCAACAGTCCCATTATATGAGTACGCAAAAACTTCGGACTCCGAAAGGACTTGCTTGGCTTGGCAAAGAGATAAAGAAAGCAAAAAGAAAAAATGACAAAAATAACGTACTCAATCATATGATGAGATTGCGGCAGATGTATGGTGCTGTATGGATGGAATGTGTGTGGCTTATCGCAGACGCAAGTAAATCAGATACTAAATTTATTATTTCTGATCACCCAGTTACAGTTTATAACCGCAGATGTGATCCCAAATCGTATAAGTGCAACGGATACAATGATCCAGACATTAGACTACACGCCAGTCATACGATTTTTCCTCTATCATTGGATAAAATACTTATCCTGACAAACTTGTCTTGGGTTAGAAATCCTTACCAAAACGGACTTGGGATAAGACCCAATCCAAATTTTTTTAGAAATGCGGTATTTCATATAAACGATATTCAAACCTCACGTTTTCTAACCGAGGAAGAAGTGAGGCAGATCAATTTCATAATTAAAAAGCGTGCATATAGATATGTGGGGGCAGCAAAAGAAGAATGGCTCTATCCTGAAAGGTATGTTTCTGAACCAGATTGGGATAATCTTGGTAATGGATACTTATTGATGCCCGATCCAAGAAGTGTTGTATATGGAGGACAGCTTTTAATAGGACATAGGGATGGAACATCGGAGGCGTATGATGAATATGGTCGCCGTCCGTGGCAAAGTGGATTTAAGGGATTTAATAATTCAGGAGTTGATGATGATTGGGACACCTTTCATCAATTTCAAGGTGAATTTGCAAGACTTTTTGGCACATATCGCAAAGGAAGATCCTTTAATAGTCATACAAAATTAGATAATGAAAAGGATAGCGAGGAATATCATAAATATCATTTAGGGCTTGAAAAAAAGTCAGAATAAGAATCGCGAGCTTAAATTGCTGAAAATATACACCCTTGCGATACTGCAAATGTTAGGATTTATTAGGATTTTCTGATATTTACCCTGTAAATGTCAACAATTATCAACGTTATAATATCTGTGAAATGCTAACATTTATTAACAATTTCTGATATTTTAATGGATAGCAAAAATACCCCGATATTTACTAAATACTAGCATTTTCTGATATCTCCATCAGCTCTTTCAGTTCTCGCCAGTTCATATGCCACATTATTCTTTTGGCATAGCTCTCACTGTATCCAGCTTGCAAGGCACAACGATAGGCATTTCCAGCCAATATAGGTAAATACTCCCCTTCAACGTTAAAATAGAGCCGTGCAAAGCTTCTTTTTCTTTCTGACAACTTGTATCTATACCTTATTGAATCCATAGTTCCATACTCAATTAGTAATATAAATACTGTCATTTATTGGCGAATCTAGCGTACTAAAAACATCAAGCCACCTAATAACCGTTTTCTCAAAGGTGTCCCACGCAATAGACTTATCGGCTACAAACAAAGAAAATCTCCGCTTTAATGCGGAGATTTTTTTGTTTGTCTAGCACCAAGAGGGAATCGGACGGGTATTTCAAAAACGCAAACGATTTTGCGTTTTTGAAAACCCCGGCTCTGGAGGAGAACTTTCTCTGCGTACTCGCGAGAAAGTTCGGAGGAAGAGCGATTCCCTGCTTTGGCGCCAAGGGGAATCGGACCGGCAGAAGCTAAGCAAGTTGCCATTTAGCAAAATGGCAACGCAGCGTGCGTCGATGAATGCGAGGAATACGAGCATTCAGCGCTGCCGCGGACAAGGAGCAAGTGAGTGTCGACGAACTTGCGACGCGCAACTTTGGGCGCTAAAACATTGGCGCCAAGGGGAATCGGACCGGCAGCAGTGAAACAAATTGGCTTTCAGCAGAAAGACAATGAAGTTGAACGCCGATGAATGCGACCATAGGAGTATTCAGCGCTGCCGTGGACAAGGAGTTTTCGAGTGGCGACGAGAAAACGACGCGCAATCTTATGCGCTACGAGTTAAAATAAGGCTTTACAATGCCTTTTTTTTGTGTTCCCAAATCATGATTGACGAATCTGCTGAAATATGCTATCATTATCCGTTAGTGTAGAAAAGTTGTACCTGAACAAAAGAATACCCAAATCACATATTCCAAACAGCCAAGAAAAGGAGAATACCATGGACAAAAAATTAGTGGAGAAAAGAAATTCTTTCATTACAGTGGCAGTTGAAAACGCCTCACTTCAAGCACTTGTTGCGCTCGTGCTTGCACCCGCAACAATGGCGCAGAAAGTCGGCAACGAAATAAAGAAAAGGATTTCCGAAGATGGAAACGATTGCAAGGAAATTCCTCATTGGATTGAGCTTTTCACTTCAATGGGTTCAACGCTTGCCGACACGCACACAAAAGATTTTTTCAAGGTTCTTCATGATAGTGGCTATGCCTTTTCCATGATTGACCTGAAAAACTTTCTGCTTGCCTTTGGCATCGGGAGAAGCCACAGCGACAAGGTCAACAAGCTTTTCCTTCAGCACGAACACACCAGTGAAAGTGATATACTTGATGTTATCGATAAACTTTCGCCAATGAGCCGTGAGTATTTCTTCAAAAAATACCTGCCCGAAGGAAGGCTTTCGAGACTTGGTTATGCGCATTGTATGAAGTATCGAGAAATTGGCAGCGATGCCATGAAGTCTTTCGAGAGCATATCTTCCAGTGAAATTGATGACATGAATGAGTTGAAAAAACACATGCTCGCGGCTCTCTCCAACAGAGACATCTACGAGGATGTCTTCGACTACATGCTCACACTGGAAATGCTTTCAAAAGAAGAAGTGGTTGCTCTCTCCGAGCAAGACGGCATGAAACAGCTCGCAAAACGCGCACTGAAAAACAATCTACAGCCTCATGAAGAGGACTAAAAGGAGTTATGCCATGAAAGAAAAGGAAGCAACCATCGACTTTGAAACTGCAATTGGGCTTTATGAAGAAGCAAAAGAACATGGAATTATTGATGTAAGGGCTCTAGCTTTGCGTATGTGCTATGCCGTTGCGACAACAGTGCATGAAGTCCTGGAAGCATGGGAATGTTCCAGCGGGGGCGATGATATTGAGGCAGGCTTTGAATGGAATGAGGTTTGCGCCAGAGCACTTGAACTTGCGAGAATACCCGAAGATGCGTGGGAAGTTTTCTCAAGGTCTACATATGGTGCGCCAGACATTGCATCCTTTGATAAAACTCTGGAGCTCTGTAAATCCAAGGAACAGGTTATGAATGTTATGGATGCTTTGGGGCAAATTGGCGGCGACCTCGCTCTTGAGGAATGCTACAAAAAGTTGTTCATCAGAGCGCATGAACTCCCTGATTGCGCCGAGGACAGAAAGGAGCCAACCATGGATGGATACTGTTGGCCTCGTGTTTGATAAAAAGGTTGCTTCAACTGAAGCTACGACGACCCACCCAGAGGTCGTCTTTTTTCTTGAAATAAAAAAGGGAACTGCGCTAAGCAAATCCCGAATTGTTGTGAGCCCCATATTATGCCACAACACGCACTTTGTGTGTTTACGATTGTAGCAGTCGTATTGACTTAATGCTATGTAATGTTTGAATAATGTCTAATATGCGATATAATTAATCCATGGAACAAACAGGACAACACATTTTTGAATTTTTGCGGCACTATGGCTATTGGGCGATGCTACCTTTAATGATTATTGAAGGACCAGTGGCAACTATTATTGCTGCAATGCTTGCCTCACTGGGTGCTTTTTCTTGGCCACTGGTTTTGTTGTTTTCAATCTTGGGCGATATTATTGGCGATGTGCTTTTGTATGGAGCTGGATATAAATGGGGAATGGGCTTTACGCGCGGTTTTGGAAAATATATGGGAATTACTGAAACATTGGTTTTAAAAATGGAAAAATATTTTGAAAAACATGGGGGAAAGACCATTTTTGCAGTGAAATCAACCACTGGACTCTGCTGGGCAACTTTTGCAGCAGCTGGGATTGTGAAAATGGATTTCAAAAAATTTGTGAAGTACTCCTTTTTGGGTGGGGTTGTTTGGAGTGGAACACTTGTTTCGATGGGATATTTTTATGGATACTTGTGGAAAGAGATGAAGCAATATATTAGCTGGATTGGTTGGATAATTGCTGGCGTGGCTATTGTTTCGTATGTCGGCATAACTCTATATAAAAATCTTCAAGCCAAAAAGCTTCTAAAGGAAAATGGTAGCGCTTAAATAAAATTGAAAGAAAAAACATAATTTTAAAAGCTGCTGGTGTGCAGTTTTTTTCTTGCAAAAAAGGTATAAAACGGCTAGAATTAGCGATATGGTTAAGGGTATTATGAAAATTGCGGGCGAGGCTCTTGGAAAAGCAAAAAAGATCATTTTTGCTGACCCAAAACTTTTATTTGAAGAAGAGCGGCATTTGATAAATCAGCCGTTTTTTTGGCAAGGAACAAATGACAAAGGAATCCTGCTTGTTCATGGTTGGACATCAACTCCATACGAAGTTCGCAGATTGGGAAGATACTTGAATGAAAATGGATACACTGTTTCAGGTATTCAGCTTACTGGGCATGGAACTGTGCCTAAAGATTTGGAGAATGTAAAATGGCAAGATTGGATTGATGATATTGAAAGTGGCTATGCTGTATTAAAGAAAAGTTGTGGAAAAGTTTATATTGGAGGCACATCAATTGGAGCAAATTTGGCGATGGAATTTGCTAAAAAAGAAAAAAATATTGCAGGATTGGTAATTATGGCTGCTCCGTACAAGTTGAAATATGAAAATATTGTTATATTTTTTGCAAAAGTATTAAGAATATTTAAAAAATATCATAGAAAATATTATCCTCCAACCTTTGGTGTTTCAACCACAATTACAAGGCTAATTTCGTATCAATCTTATCCAATCTCAAGCTCGTTGGAAACTTTTTCTTTGATCAGGGATTCAAGAAAAAGATTGGATTTGATAACCCAGCCAATTCTTGTCATGCAATCAACACATGATCACATTGTTCAGAAAAATAGCTTGGAAAGTATCTATGCAGGCGTGGGATCAAAAATAAAAAAGAAAATATACATTAAAAAAGCTTATCATACTTTTATTTCCGATATTAAAAACGAACACGTATTTGAGGATATTATTAATTTTCTAAATGAAAATTAATGAAGATCGCAATTTTTACTAACAATTATCTCCCGAATCCTTTTGGTGTTTCAATGTCTATTGAAAGCTTTCGCAAGGAATTTAAAAAGCTCGGTCATAGCGTGTATATTTTTGCGCCTGATTTTAAAGGATATGTTGATGAAGATAAAAGCGCCTGCCTCGGCAGCAGTCGGGTTTTCAGATATCCTGCTTTGGATTTGAAATTTAAAAATGTTCGTTTTCCAATTGCGTTTCCATATTCCTATCGCGTTGATAGGATTTTAGAAAAGTTGGAAATTGATGTTATTCATTCTCAGCATCCAAATCTTCTGGGGTGGCAAGCAAGAAGGTGGGCTAAAAAGAAAAATGTGCCACTTGTTTTCACGTGGCACACTTTGTATGATCAGTATGCACATTTTGCACCGTTTATTCCTAGCAAATTGGCAGCTTGGTGGACAATAAAAAATGCAGTTGGTTTTGCAAATAATGCTGATCAAATTGTGACACCAACACCTTCTGTGACCAAGATCATCAAGAAATGGGGAGTTTACAATTCAAATATTTCATCAGTAATTACAGGAGTAGACGAGAATGATTTTGCAAATAGCAATAGGGAAGATTACAGGAGAGAATATGAAATTGAAGATGATGAAATTGTTGTTGGTTTGGTTTCGAGACTTACTGCTGAAAAAAATGTTATTTTTTTGGCAAAAGCTGTTTTGTCCGTGTTGAAGAAAAATAAAAAAATAATTTTTGCATTGGCGGGTGATGGCAGTGAATTGGATGCTATAAAAAAAATATTTAATAATGAAAAAATAGATAGTCGTCAGTTTAGATATTTTGGAGTTGTCAGGGGACAGACAAAAATTGATGTGTATTCAATGATAGATATTTTTGTTTGTGCTTCTAAATCTGAAACTCAGGGTATGATAATTTCGGAAGCCATGTATGTAGGACTTCCAATTGTGGCTGTTGGCGCAACTGGCGTGAGTGATTTGATAACAAACCAAGTGAATGGGCTTTTGGTTAAAGAAAATGAAGAAGAATTTGCCAATGCTATTGAGAGATTGGCAAGCGACAGAAATCTTAGAATAAAATTTTCAGAAAATGCTAAAAGAATTGCTAAAGAAAATTATACAGCCTCTGTGTGCACTCAAAAGATGTTGAAAATTTATGAAAAAGCTATTAGTAGAAAGAAATGAGCATTAAAAGTGTAGTAAAAGGTGTATAAATTTAAAAAATTTCTTAAAAAAAGTGTTATGTTTCCGGTATTTTGTATTTATTTTTTTATACATGATACATGCTACATGATACATGCTGCATATTATGACTTATGAGGTAAAAAAATTCGAAAATTTGCTTGGGATTGAAGGATTGAGCAATCAATTGATGACGGCTCATTTTGGTTTGTATGAGGGATATGTGAAAAATACCAATTTGGTTTTGGATGAACTCTCCAAGACTGAAGTTGGTTCATATCAATTTGCAGAACTCAAAAGAAGATTTGGTTGGGAGTTTGACGGAATGAGATTGCACGAATTGTATTTCGGTAATTTGATGAAAGGTGGATCAAAACTAGAAGATGGCATGGAACTCAAAAAACAGATCGAAAATGATTTTGGTTCGTTTGAAAATTGGGAAAAGGATTTTCGTGCCACATTATCCATGAGAGGAATTGGTTGGGCAATTTTGTATTTTGACGTTGAGGCTGGCAGACTTTTCAATTCTTGGATTGGGGAGCACGATGGAGGACATCTTGCAGGATGTGTGCCAATCTTGGTAATCGATGCTTTTGAGCATGCCTATATCGCAGATTATGGCACCAAGCGTCCTGACTATATTAGTGCAATCATGAATGTGATTTGCTGGCATGTTGTTGGCGCTCGTTTTGCTGCCAAAATCTGATAAATTTGAAAATTTTTAACATGCAAAAGGTGTGTAACTCTCTTTTTGTATGTTTTTACTTATAAGGCTGGACAAAAAAATAATTTCTAGCTATAATGATAAAAGTTGAAAAAATCAAAAGCGGGTGTCGTATAGTGGCTATTATATCAGCCTTCCAAGCTGAGGAGGGGGGTTCGATTCCCCCTACCCGCTCATAGATAAACAAAAACAGGCCATATGGCCTGTTTTTGTTTTCTTTAAGTGCGGGTAGGGGGAATCGAACCGGCAGAAGCTAAGCAAGATTTTGTTCAGCAGGACAAAATCGCAGCGTGCGTCGATGGATGCGACCATAGGAGCATTTAGGGCTGCCGCGGACAAGGAGTGAACGAGCGGCGGCGAGTGAGCGACGCGACACCTCGCGAGAAAGTTTGGGTGAGAAGGATTCCCCCTACCCGCTCAAAATAATCAAAAAACAGCTGAGCTGTTTTTTTGTGCTTAATATTGACATAAATAAAGGTGTATACTATTATTTTATACTACCTTAACAAATAATCGCATTTGCGATTTATAATCTCAAACGAAAGACAAAGAGGAGAAACATCATGAGATACCTGTATCTTGATCGGATTGCCGAATCTATTCAAAGGCTGGTTAGTTTTTTTCCGCAATTTACATTTTATCTATTCGGCTCAATGGCTAGGAATGGAGCAGGCGAGGATATTGATCTCTTTATCGAAGTAGATGATGAAAAATTTATCACAAGCACTGGCAGACTTTTTTTTGCTGGGATAAATCCATTACTAAATGCTGTTGATGACCCAGATAGTTATTACTGGCATTATTTTTCCCCTAAAGAAAAGAGGCTTAGTATAACATTGGAGATTCTCGGTATTACACGTGATCAATTTAATGAAATTGTAAGTCCGCTGGAAATTCATAACTTCGATATCATTTTTTTGCCAAAAAATTGGAGAAACAAAAAAGTGATGAAGAAACTAATGGAATATACTGATCCCTACGATCGGAATTTTTTTAAAAATATTACTCGCGATGCAAAAAAAATAGAACGCACGTAAGGAGGACATCATGCCAAACATTGGGATTCACGGATTACATCCAAGGGAGTTTTCGCAGGCATTAAAAAAGAGGATTGACATTTGCATGCAGAAGATTGGACTCGACAGTGATGCCATTACTGAAATATATGACACTAATGTGGAATCCTGCAATGGTAAAAATATGAAAATGCCATATCTGAGAATATTCAGTCCTGAATTTACTCTTGTCTTGAAAATTCTCGAGGGTTTCTCCAGGTGCAAGATCTATGTAGATGTAGAAATAATTTCATCAAGAATACTATTTTTCAGCAAGGAGGAAATGGAAAGTGGAGCTTGGCGAGAAAAAGTTCGAAATAAAGAAAAGAAAAAAGGTATGGTAACCGTGACTATATCCTCATCAAACTGGCCCAAGGAAAAGGATGACTTTCTTTTATTCAAATCATTCCTTGAATCAAAAGGGTGTATATGGCTTGAGGGATCAGGGGCTCATCTTGTAACATTCCCTAAAAAATAACAAGGTGATTAAGCGGCTGACGACTAAAGAGGCATGGACAAGTTCCATGCCTTTTATTCTACTTATTGCAGTTGAACGTTATTGTGCAAAGAGATTAAACAAAAAAAAACTGGACTGCCAACAAGATTGTGTCTGAGATATTTCTGACTTAAAATATCTGAATTCATGTATTGAATATTTATAAAAATTTTTCTCCTTAAACTCTGTGATATACTGTTAGTGTAAATTGATAAAATAAAAAAATAAAATTAAATTTAAATGGATAAAAAAATAAAAATAGTAAGCATTGTCTTGATATTTATTATAACAATTGGAGTCATTGTGAGTTTATTGCGACTCAACGCTAATAGCAGTCGGGATCTAAGACGAGTTGGTGTCGTAAAAGATAACAATCTCATTATAAATAATAACAGCAATAGTCTTGATGCAAAAAGGTTGATGCCAGCAGTTAATGATCGCTGCAAGGAGGTTATTGTTGGCCATAACGATTTAAATGGAAAAAGAATAAACATTATTTTTGTTGGTGGTGGGGCTAATTCACTTCAAGCCACATCAAATTTTAGTTTCGTAAACTTTTTTGCTGCAATGATTAATGGCGGACTTGCCAATGGATATTCTTATGATCCTGAAATTCAAAAATTATATAATTACAGTGGTTTCAGCGGTGTAGAGCCATATGCTTCAAATATGGACAAATTCAATTTTTGGTATGTAGACATTCCGCTAAATACGATAGCTGCAAGTGATGTCCTGTCTGTAACTGATATATACAATAGATCTGAATTAAAAAATTATTGTAATTATCAAAATAAGTTTGTGCATATAGTATATAAACAAGATAATCTTGTTTCTGCACCGCACAGAGGGTCGAGTGGTTTTTCGCAGCAGGCTCTAGTTTTCGAATTTGATAAGACTGATGATTTGTATTGGGGTGATTTCCCACAATTTATCCATGAATTTACGCATTCCTTTGCTGCAGTCTGGGATGAAAAAGGGTCACAGGTTGTTACACAACCGGAAACAATAAATGGACCAAATTGTTTTTCATTGGGTAATAAAAAAAATTCTGCTCAGGAATGTGCAAAAAGCGATAAACTGCCCTGGCACGATTTAATTGGTAATGGGTGTGGAAAAGATGGGATAGTGGACTGTCCTATGGATACATTGAAAAAAAATGCTGATAGATTTGATAATTGGATTTATGAGGTCAGAGATGATGTTGAGGGTTGTGGTGAGGGATGCAAATATTCTCAAGGTAATATTTTTAGACCATTTATGCTTTGCAATACGATGAGTTCTTGTGATTTGGGATATGATAAATATGGGATAAGTATAAATGGTAACATAGATAAATTAGGTGTAATAAATGAAAGAGAGGCTTGCAGAAAAATTAGATCTTTAGTCGGTGAAGCAAGCGCATATTGTCAAAAATTATGCCTAGATGGTTGTGAATTTGGAAAGAGATGTGTACAAGGTAGTTGCGTGTCAAAGAATGATATAAAATAATCTAAATTTTAAGAAATGTGTTTTAAATATTTAATTTGAAAATTTGGATAACTGCACTCCGAACATCCTTGCACAATGGGCTCAAAATAATAAAAAACAGCTTTGTTGAGCTGTTTTTTGTGTAGCATGCTGTCATAAATACATGATAATGTCATACCATGCGTTTAATAGAAATGTCATACCCTGCTAAGATGGATGGTTAATTTCTAACCAAAATCATCCATGGAATACGACATAGTTATGACAAACAAGGAATC
>Ga0209319_1002735_pt1 | contig 10436 bp, 9 predicted proteins | sample RifGroE2_FD_184000 | JGI IMG/M metagenome (GOLD analysis project Ga0209319, IMG submission 184000) | Groundwater microbial communities from Rifle, Colorado - Groundwater E2 (SPAdes) (version 2) | ecosystem: Environmental > Aquatic > Deep subsurface > Groundwater | place: Rifle, Colorado, United...
TACAGCATTTAACGTAGTAGTTGAAAATATAAAATCGTCAGGTTGATAATTTAAAAATCCACTATGCATTTGAGTTCTATTAAATGATTTGATTTCACTAGGGGTTACACGATCCGTTCCGTCATTAACAGCACCACTATCAACTCTTTCCCATAATTGAGTTGTCGTGTTAAAGTATTTCATTGTTGACATATTACTAAATCCTCCTGCCTTTCTTTTTCAAATAAAAAAGACAGGTTCTTTGCCTGTCTAATATCTTTATTTAGTTGTTGTTTCCAATCATCTAACAAAATCTGAGTAAAAGTTCTATCTGAATTAATTAATTTATTTATTGCTTCTTCTAATTGTTCTAGTGTGGGAATATTACATCTGCTTTTTATTCTTAAAACTTTCCAACCTTGAGATTTTACAAAAACATCTCTGGCATAATCTTTATTTAGTTTATCTTTGTGCCAATACCAACCGTCGTATTCTATATCTATTCTTATATTGTCTAAAAACAATGCTATATCTAGATTTAATCTGCTTAATGGATAATTTAAAATAACAGAGTATTTATCATTTAATAAATTATAAATTGCATATTGTTGACTAGACGTAGGGACATTATTGTTTTTATATAAAGTTTTAGCAATCTTTTCTCTAATACTAGGGACTTGCAAAACATTTTTATAACCATATTTTTTAAATACTGAATTTTGTAGTTTTGTTTTAATATATTCTGAATACATTAAATTTTCTACACTATATTTTTTATATAATGTAGAAATCGTTTTATTACGAATCTCTTCGCTCTTTTGGGGATTTGTCACTCCATAGTTTATTAAAAGAGTATTTATTCTTTTCTCTTGAATTTCTGGAGATTTGAGAGGATTGTCATAACCAAATCGCCCTAAATTTGTTTCTTTTCTTTTGTTTATAATCACTTCCAAAGAACTTATATTTTCTACACCATAATTTATTAAATTGCTTTCTTTTTGTTTAATAGGAATACAATCTAAGCAACAATCTTTATTAATTATTTTGTTATGTTCATTGAAATAATTGGAATATATTTTAGGAACTTCTTTCCCACAATAGTCACATTTTACTAATACTTTTACTCCACTATGTAATGGCAAATCTAGAATATCAACCCAAATCTTTGTCCCTCTTACAAATTTTAACTTGTTATATTTATTTAAACTTCTAGGTATTTCATAACCTTTTTCCTCGTAATATTTAATAGTATTAGAAGTTAACTCAATCTCAACCTTTTGTGGTAATATCAACATTTTTAAATAACCTTCTTTCTTTTTAAACAGATTTATACTTATCAATCATTTTTCTAAGCAACTCACTATCTTGAAACAAATAAATATTCCTTCCTGTCATTTTCAAATCAGATTTAATTCCAATAATAGAAAATCCATTAATCAATAAATATCCAGCTAATTTTTGAGAGAAACAATTATAAACCTTCATATTTAAAAACTCCTTTTAGACAAAATAAAAAGACAGTGACATCTGCCTAGTTTCTTAAAAATATCTTTATATATTAACTATTAATATCAATAAAAATAACTGACGTATCACTCGGAACGTTACTCCCTACAACTATTCCACCTTTACCAATATCTCCTATATTTACCCAAGATAAAGAAGTTGAACTATATCTATATCTATTTCCTGTATCTGTAGTTACAACTGTCCAACCATTTTGTGGTGTAGGAAAAGTAGAAGCAATGTTAGAATATGAGGTAACAACACCTTTATAAATTACTAAAGTTTCATTATTAATTGTTATAACTGTATTATTTACATCTTCCATAGCATCAATTGTATTTGCAGTGGCAATATCAGCATTTTCTTTAGCAGTAATCGCTAATTGCCTAGTAACTTCCGTCTCATTAATTTTATTTGTCGCTTCCGCAAGCTTATTATCAATTTCAGAATTCCATACAACAATTTGTGCTTCCATTACTGGTATTGCATTAGAACTTAATACTCCATCACCGTTATCTAAAGAACTAGTAACAGTAAAATTAAATTGTGCTGTACTTAATTTCTTGCCTGTGGCATCTGAAAAAGATATTTCTGTTTTAACTAAGCCTACTGCTGATAGGGATTGTGATTTTAATATAACCTGTAATTTTCCGTTAATTGCATCTAAAATACTCACACCTGTGTTAAAATCTTGTATTACTAATGTATTGTCTGATTTAAGAAAAGCAAATGATATTGTTTGGTCTGTAATATCTACAGGTACTCCTTGATTGCAAATAGTAAACTCTAGGACAGATGTATCTATATCATTTTGTACGAATTTAATATTATAAAATGAACTTTGCTTGAAATCTAATATTAGGGAAAAGCGATTCTCGATAATTAACGCCTCCGTTTCTTTTTGTATTTGGGATAAAATAAACCTTTTATTCTTCTTCTAACACAAAATAAAAAGACTCCAATTAATTTGAAGTCTTTTAAAACAATACAATATAATATTAATCCCTTAATCCAACCAATCTTTGCATTAAAACAATCACATCTTTAACATCTAATTTATTATCAGGCAATATAGATGCCATATTGATTAAATTAATTTCACTTTCATCTTTTAACCCAACTAAATATTGCAAGCCTGCTACTACGTCTGAAATACCAACAACTGAATCATCTTTAAGAATTTTGCCTCGTTGAAAGATTAAAGTATCTGGTTCAGGTAATATAATTGAATTTGCATTTTTGTCTTTTAGATTAAGGAATTTAACATTAAAATTGACTTTTGAATTTGATGAATTATTAATTGATATTGGGACAAATATTAATTTGCTAAATGAAGTTTCGACATTTAAACCAGAAATTTTAACCTTCCCAGAAATGTTATCAATGTTCTGAATAAACTCTTCAGAATTAGACTCATTCAGAACATCCAAAACATCAATCTCAGAAAGTCCAAAATCCAATTCAATATCATAATTAGAAAGTGAATCATTAATGCCAATATTGTTTAATCCAATATATAATCCTATGCCATTTTCATTATTCCCTTGTTGAATTAAGATTGATGGTTTAGATTGAACTTCTACATTTATGATTTCAAATTGACTTTCAGTATCAGCTAATGCATTATTAGTTACTAATTATCAATATATTTTAAATTTATCCATTTTGGATTAGTGAGAATATTTCCACCTAAATCCTTCAAAGTATCCTTAATAATAATATGATATTTTTTAGATGTTAAATAAGAAGAATTGTTTTCTACTGTGAAAGATTTCTTATCATCAGATACAGTTATATTATAGTCAGTAAGTTGTTTAAGATCATATGGAACATTATTATTGCCAAAACCAAAGTTTAACTGAGATTCATACAATAAAACAGATTGTGTTGTAATTGTTGTTGGATCAACTTCTTCAGATAATGAAATTTTTACAAAATCATCACTTCTTTCAATAATTAATTCTTGATCACTAAAATAACTATAATTAGATGGGAAAACATGGAATGTGAAATCTGTAAATGTTCTTTCTGCTGAAATCCCTGATATGTCTGTGGCAATTATTTTGTTCAAAGTCCAAGTACCAATATCACTGTCATTAAATAGTCTGGTGAACTTCCATCGAGAAAGAAGAAATTCGCTTGATGGATTGATTATTTCGTTTCCATTTGGTGTACTGAATTCAAGTGAAACACTTTCCACAGGTGACATACTATTATAGTCAACCCACACTTGCATTTCAAACGATTCTCCAGATTTTGCAAAAGAATCTATTCCCCTTCCTAGAAATGAACCACTTCCACTTGTAATCGTTGGCGCGATTCTATCACTATTCGGTATCACAAGAACTTCTATTATAGAAAAATTTAAAGTTTCCTCTCCATGTACCAATGGAGCACTTGAAAATAAAAATAGGAACATTGTTAGCAAAGTCATTACTTTTCTCATTGTATTTTCCTCCTCTTACTATTTTTGTCTTATCTAATAATTAGTATATAGCAATAAAGGAGGATTTACAATGAAAAATAATGATTTATTTAGTAATGTTATGTTGAAAGTTACTTTATTTTTCTAAAATTAACAAAACAACCTCTCTCAAATTATCCAACTTAGGGATATCTTCTTTTGAATATTTATTATTTTTATTTTTAATTAAATTAATCCAAATTTTTACTAAACCACTTTCACTATTAAACATTATAAAATTCCTCCATTTTATTAGAAATTAAGAGACTTAATTCTGCAATTGCGTTTTGTGTATCGGTATTTTGCTGTTCTTGTTGTGCAGATATAATTGACATTTCTGCAAGTGTAGAATAAAGTAAAGCATTTTCAGTTTGAAGTTGTTCAATTTTAATCTGAAAATGACTTTTTACATCTTTATTTTTTATTTCCCCAGTATTAATTTCAAAAATTTTATTATTAATTATTTTATAATGATTAATATTTCCTTTCGGAACGTCTTTATCATCAACATAAAATCCTCCCAACCTTTCAAGAGCAGAAGAATTGTTTTTATAAATATTTTCTATTCGTTGGTCGTTGGAAAACTTAGCTTGAATTTGACCTGTTAATTTTTCATAAACTAGTAACAAATTATTTCACCTCTTATAAAATAGTTGTGATTAAAAATTCTATTCCTTGATAATAATATCCTTCAAACGATTCATAAACAAGATTATAACCAGATATTTGGAGTCTAGCTAAACTTTTATCAATAGATATAATTTCTAAATTCATGTCAGAATAAGCTGTTGGTACTCCTAAAATAAGTTTCATTTTAGTAATAGACAAGAAGCATTGAAAATCTTTATTTCTGAATCTGGTTGGTAGGTCAACAAGAATTCCATTTGTCCAAACAGCGTGGGCAGCAGCTTTTGTGGCATCAGACCAATCATGATCAACAAAATCGACACCTGATCCAATAGTTGAGGCGGTTTGGACATAAGTTTCATATTGATAAGGTTTACTTGTATCTACACCTTCTATAGATATAAATCTCTCTAATCCATTTGCAGTCAATTGAGTATAACTTCCATCTGAATGACTTGCCCTCAATCCATACAATCCAGTTGCAAATTCACCCATTTTAACTACTTCTGTTTCAGTTGCATTCTGAACTTGAATGCCATTTAGATCAATAAAACACTTATTATAATTTGTACCTGATTGAATAGAATTATCAGCAGTTGTTTTAATTACATCGGAAAGCTTATTTGACAATAATGTTTTCTTATCATAATAATCCTTAAATATTAATCTAAAATCTGTTCCAACAATTGTTGATGTTGTAGTTAAACTAGTTAAAAGAGCACTACCTATTGGAGAATTAAGATAATTATCTAAGGCAACATAAGCATCATTATAATTAGTTTTTTCAGTAGATACTGAAATACCATACGTTGTTGATTGTGTATCAAATATCAACTTTTCACTAGCGATAATATCCCATTCTTTTTTTATTACTTGTTTCTCTGATGGACTTAATTTAGAATCACTTGCGATATCTGCTAATGTAGAATTAATATTATTAGTAATTGCACCTATTAAATTAGCTTTTGCCCAATAATAATCGGCAAAACTTTTTCTAAATACTTCTCCTTGAGTATTTAGTTCACTAGCTGTTTGTCCAGGGGGTGTTATTATAGGAGCAAAATCTGATGGTAGATTAGTTGTTAAACCATTATCTAAAAGCAAATAATTTGTGATGTATCTATTTAACCAATCATATGCTTTATCATAAATAATTAATGCTGTTGCACTTGCCCAAGAAAAATTATCTGACGTATTATATATTCCATCTAAATTATAATCCCAAAATGGTTCTACTTTTTTAATAGTTCCATTTAACCATTGTGTAAATTGAATATTAACAGAAGTATCAATTGGCAAAGTATATAAACTAGCTTGTGCATCAAGTTTTGGTTTTTCTAATTTAATAACTTCCCATTCTTTTTTTATTAGAAGTTTTTCTGATGGGGTTAGTTTAGAGTCATTGGCTAAATCTGAAATTTGTTGACTAACAGTTGTATATGACCAATCAGATGCATCAAAATCTCCAGTTAATTGCTCAACTTTGCAAATTTTTAAATTAGATGATGTTCCGTCATCCCACAAATCTCCAACTTTATATGGAGTAGTAGGTTGTGATACAAATACAGTTCTTTTTCCATCTGCTGTGGTTTGTGCTGTTTGAGCATTAGTGTAAGCATCTATAGCTTTTTGATCTTCAATTAATTCCCATGCATTTGTTGTTCCATTATAACGTTTTAATAGTTTAGTTGAGGCATTATACCACATATCACCATTATGTTTTAATCTGTCTGCTTCTATCCATGTATTAGGGTCAGTAGATGTAAAATATGATTCTATTTTTCCATCAATTTGTGTTAATAAATCATTTTTATCTACCGTATAAATATCATCAACAAATGTTGTTAATGATGTATCATCAGTATATTTTGAAGCGTTTTCCCAATCGTCAATAGAATAAACTTCTGTTGATAATTTTGGAGTTTTACATACTTTTAAATCGCCACTTATTCCACCTGACCACAAATCGCCAACATCATAAGGAACTGTAGGTTCTACTACAAATACTCTCCTTTTACCATCTGCTGTATCTTGTGCATCATTTGCTTTTTGTAAAGCTTCTGTGACTGCACTATCTGTTATAGGTGTCCACTGATACACAGATGAAATTAAGGCAAATCTATAAGCTGAACCTGTCGTATTATCGTAAAATACATCTCCTAAATGATTATTTTTTAATTCATCTGTAGTCCAATCACTTGCAGGAAGATTTATGAGAGAAGGAATATAATCATAAAACCAAGTTGAGATACTTCCATCAATTAAACCTTCTAAATATGCGTAATCTGCTGTATGAGTGGTTTTGTCAACGAAAGTATTGTCTGCGTATAGTTGTGCTAAATCAATGGCATTTTGTTGTGCTGAGTTCCAGTTGGAAGTTGAAGTTTGGTTAATTTGGGATTCTGGAAGCCCATTTGTAATTGTTAATGAAGTTCCTGAAATTGTTACTCCATTTTCATTTACTAAAAAATTACCATCTCCTGTATCTATTTCACAATTAACTCCTGCAAGTATTCTTCCGAAAATTCTATCTCCCACAATGCCATCTTTGGTAATAGCGTGACCCCATGTATTTCCTTGGTCGTTTGAAATTGCAAGAACTCCATTTGTAATTATTAACATGTCCAAAGGAGAAGTAGGACTTGTTACAATAATTCCTCTTCTGGAAATTTCGACATTTTCATTGCAAGACAATGTAATTTCCTTAGAAATCTTTCCTTGTAATTGATCAATTATTGTCGATATTTCAGAAGTATTTTGATCTACTCCATTCCATATTTTATATTTATCCATATTTACTGTATTGCTAGTAGAAATAGTATTATACAAATTATTCAAAAACTTTTGTTCATCTGTTAAGATTTCTTCTACATTTGCAATAGTTAATGCAATACTACCAGATTCGAAGTCAAAATCAATTATGGTTATACGAGCTTTTATATTTATATTCAATAAAGGATAATAGACTGTGCAAAAATCACCTAAAACCAATTTATCCCACATATGTTGCATTTCTAATACTTCTAAGAAATTTACAATATCTAATTTAATAGATATTTCAGGTTTACAAATCTTTTCAAATTCTTTTACCCCATAATTGTATAGATCCTGTGCATTGGTATAATTGTTATTTGTCGCCTCTTTTTCAATGATAAATAGATTTCTTTCTTGGATTTGTTCTGGTGTAAAGTTATTCTCAATTGATAGAGTGGTTTGCAATGCTGTAATCTGACCATTAATAATGACTATTTGAGCATTTACAGCATCTATTTCTAATTGTTTTGCATCTATTTCTAATTGTTTTGCATTTCTTTGAGAAATTAATGTAGCAGTGGGTTGAGAAGTAGATTGTGCAATATCTAAAGAGTCTAAAATTATGGTTAACTGAATGTCTAATGCGTCTATTTCATTTGATTTTGTTGTTAACAATTCTTGCTGAACTGTCAATTGAGATAGGAGAGTAGAATAAGTGTCTGTATTTGCTACAATTAATTCTTCATATGCAACAATTGCATTAATCAGTCCTTGTGACATATAATCCAAATTCATAAAGTTACTCATGTTCTCCAGATAATCTGTACCAGTTGGATTGTAGTTTGCAATAGTTAAATTGTTCTCTCCATAAATTTTTAATCTTGTTGCAAAATTATCCATACTTATTGTTTGTTCAATTGTTTTAATTAAATTACCATATGAAAACCTTAAATCTTTATTTATACCAATATTATCAGGATTATACAAAGATATAGTTCGTAAAATTGTATTGTAAGTAATTAAAGCAGAAAATGTCTCTGCAATTTCAACAACAAAACTTAATACTGTTTTTGAAGATACATTAAATGAGCGATATGTAGATAAGAAAATTGGATCAATATAGTCAATTGACCATAATGTTTGTGATAATGCATCAATTAATACTTGTTGAGCATTATATGATACGACTTCATATGAACGAATTAATTTATCTGCTAATTCATATTGTAATGAAAAGCAAGATATTTGTTTTGTGTCTGAAGAATCATCTGATGAGTCGATAATTTTATCTATGATATAGTATTCAATTACTTGATCTTTCATTAGTTTTATTAAATATCTGTCCTTAATCATATCTATGTGAGGATTTTTTTGAAATTGATGATCAAGTTCTAGATTTACAGGAATTGTAAAACTAAGTTCGTTTACAGACGAAAATTTTGTGTTATGCTTGATGTTGTAAGCCTCGCTTAGAATTGCTATTGATTGCTTGTTTGGCTTACATAGATATAATTTAGGTTTGACAGGTTTTTTTGTTAGATCAATTTCAGTGAGCATAGGGGTTGACCTCCTTTTATTCTCTAATTGCTATTTATTTATAATTTTATTTGTATTTATTTGTAGTTTGTTAAATTAGAAATCTTGCCTCATATTTGAATTGTATTTTTACATTACCGTAAATTTGTAACCTATTTATTCCACGTTTTAAGAGAATGAATACACTACTAGAACTCATATTATCAAGTCTATAAGTTAAAGGTAAATCAGATTGAATTGATTCATTTTCAGTGTTAATTGTTAGTGTTTCTAAATCTCCTATACTTGTAAAACTAATTAATTCTCCTCCATTGGATTTATTAACTATTGAGAAACTTCCACCTGAAATTACTTGGACTGTTATTAAAAGGTGACAGTCAATATCACCGTTGTTTATTATAATTAGTTCAGTTCCTCCTATGGGATTGGAAGATAGGTCGTAGAGGGGTGAAGAGTAAATGGGAGAATAGGAATAGGGAGAATTACATCTAAAAGTCAAAGTAATATAACCATCACCGTTACCATTATGTATTAATTGAGAATCATCTGTACATATGGCAAAAAATATTTGGTCTATACTTTCTGAAAATATGAGTGGGCAATAATAATCTTTTTTTAAAGCTCTTGCTAATGATCTAATTTTATCTTTATCAAATCCATCATTAAACGCAAAAGATAATTTTAATTCCAAAGGAAAATCTTGCATTTCAATGAAATAAGGACTAGATTTTCCTCTTATTTTTTGTTCAATTATTTCTCTATTTGCTAAGAAATTTTCTTCATATAATCCAGATGAATCTACATGGACATTTATGATGCCAAACTCTTCATAAAAATTGATGTTATCATATGTAAAATAGAGTGATTCAGATATCAATTATTTCTCACCTCTCTTTTTGAATCGTTAAGAGGAGTTATTTTTAACTCCTCTTAGAAAATATTAATTAGCCCTATAAATTATTTAACACCCATTTTTTTTAATCCCTTAACTACCTGTGCAAATACCATATCTCCACCTGCTTTTGTTCCATTCAAGTTATCAATATTTAAACTCAGATTATAATTATTAATTGGAGCAGTATTTGAAACGCCAGCAAGTTTTAAATTACTATAATCTGGCATTTTAAAATTAGGCAATATATTCTGCAAAGGTTTCATATTAACAATCTTATCCATCATACCATCAACTAAAGTTAAACCTTTTAGGAAATTAGGAGTATCTTGCTGATTTAATATTAATTCTTTCTCATCAAGAATGGCTAATTTTCCTTCATTACCCCAATCACCAGTATATCCACCACTTTTAAACCTATTTAAATCACCTACGTCTTTAGCTTTCAATCCATATTTAGACAAGTATTTTTGATAATCATCATTAGTTTCAAATCGATCAATACCAATAAATTGATTTTCAGAAGTATAAATATAGTTTATTGAATCGCCATATTGTGCTTTTAGTATTTTTTCATCTGCTGAATTCTTACGAACATTAACTGATGGAGTTGATGACTTAGCACTAGATTCAGATTTACTATCCTTAATATCATCAACTGATTCAGAAGCACTTTTA
>Ga0209319_1002739_pt1 | contig 10423 bp, 4 predicted proteins | sample RifGroE2_FD_184000 | JGI IMG/M metagenome (GOLD analysis project Ga0209319, IMG submission 184000) | Groundwater microbial communities from Rifle, Colorado - Groundwater E2 (SPAdes) (version 2) | ecosystem: Environmental > Aquatic > Deep subsurface > Groundwater | place: Rifle, Colorado, United...
GTTCCCTTATTCATGCCGGGAGTCCACTTTGGCGATGACATGACCGATTTTAATGCTTCATTATCGATAAGCGGGTCAACGCCCCGGACCACTTTTACATGGGCAACTGAGCCATCCATCTCGATAACAAAAGTAATATAGACTTTTCCATGAATTCCGTTTTCTGTGGCGGTCTGAGGATATTTCGTTTTTTTCTGCACCCATTCCCTGAATTTGTTGATATCACCACCTTTGAAGGTCGGCATAACATCGGCTTTTGAATACAATCCATTTCCATCTCCAACCCCACTCCCACTTCCTGTTCCTCTTCCTGAACCTGTGGTCGACCCGTTTACCGAACCTGCGGTTGATTTTTGCCCTTCATCCCTATTGGCAATTGAATCTGTTGGAATAGCAGGTGATTTTTCGGGTGTGACAACTGTATCCACCACTTCAGGGGCTAAATATTTTTCAACTGGAACAGTAAGTTTGACAGATGTTTTAGCAAGAGCAGGAATATCAGGTGGCGGAGGCAGTGGAAGTCCTCCCGGTTTGTCAGGTGTAAAAAGGTTTTCTACAGTGATCTGTCTGGAAGAATAGATATACTTTTCGTTTTGAGATTTGAAAATGAAATAAGGAATTAGTGCTACCATAATTCCCGATAGAATGGCCAGAATTACAGCGAATAAAAGAATCCGCGGATTCAATTTTCGCAAATAATAGGCGCCATATTCTTTGTTTACCTTTTTAAAAATATTTTCATCAAAATAGGGAAGCATCCTTTTATGGTATTTTAGTATCCTTTTATTGCTCAATGTAATCGTATGGAAGCTGGTCTCCGATTCGCTGACTCGCCATTTTCCCATCCCAGATTATACCGGATTCATCAAAATAGCCATTCTTTTCAAAAAAGATTTTCTCTTTCTTAAATAGGATATGACTGGTTGGTATTTTTGAATAATAGCATATACCGAGGGATTCATTGTAATTGTATTTGAGGAATTTCCTGTGCCGTTCATCTTCAAATACAATATCCGAAAAATCAAGAAAATTACTGATTGGATTGTAAACCACAAATCCGGTTGATTTCAAATCATTCAACCAAAGAGCCCGAAAGAAATGCATTCTTGAACCATGGAAAGTGTTTTTTCGTCTCCTTTCGAAATCAGGTTTTTCAGGATTATTTGTAGCGAAGTCCTCTGTGAAAATGAGATTTCCTTTGTATACAAAAGACTTGGTTCTTCTATTATATTCAAATTTATCAAGATAATAGGTGATCTTATATCCCAGTTTTCTATTAATAATCTGGAGCGGCTTCAATGCAAATGCTTTCAGTGTATCGCGGTCTGAACCGTAATTAAAAGTAATGTCACTCTCGTTAAGGATGATACAGTTCTGGGCATTGGAAGAAGTTCCTAAAAACTCACTTTTAAACAAAAATAAGTTATGCTTTCTTACCCTGACAAGTTGTTCGGCTTTGATCACAAATTCATTCAATTCATACACTTTTGGCGTTAGATGAATGATCAATGGATTGCCTGTTGAGTATGTGGCATAATTAAGGATAGTTGAATTATATCCCAACATACTCACAGTGACCGGCATTGGGGAATTTATCGTAACATCCAACGCAAAATTCCCCTTCTCATCGGTAAGCGTCCCGACGGTGGTTCCATTAAAATAAACGGTAGCCGAAAAGATTGCCTCATTGGTTTTCTGATCTAAAACAGTTCCTCTAATTACCTGATTGTAAGCCATCAGGAATAAACTAATGAATAGAACTAGTAAGATTGTTTTTCTCATGACAGAAATATACTTGATAACCTGTTATTGTTCAATGTAATCGTATGGAAGCTGGTCTCCTATTCGCTGACTCGCCATTTTTCCCTCCCAGATTATTCCGGATTCACCGAAATAGCCGTTTTTGTCAAAAAATACTTTTTCTTTCACTAAAAATATTTTACTGGTGGGTGATTTTGAAATGTAACAAATACCCATATATTTTTGATTGGCAAGATATTTTCTGTGCCTGTCATCCTCGACTACAATTTTCTGATAATCAAAATAATCATCGTATGAACTATAGGTAGCAAAACCATTTGACTTCAAATCATTGGCCCAAAGTGACCTGAAAAAATGCATTCTTGACCCACGGTAAGCGATTTTTCGCCTTCTCTCAATGACTGGCCTTTCAGGATTATCTATGGCCAAATCTTCATTGAAAATAAGATTTCCCTGATAAATAAAAGATTTGGTTCTTTTATAATATTCAAATTTATCGAGGTAACAGGTGAGTTTATACCCCAGTTTCCAGTTAACGATCTGGAGTGGCTTCGAAGCAAATGCTTTCAAGGTATCGCGATCTGATTCGTAATTAAAAGTAATATCCTCTTCGTTCTCTATTTCGCAGTTTTGGGCATTGACCGATTTCCCCAGAAATTCATTTTTAAATAAAAATAAGTTGTATTTTCTGTCCCTGGCAAGAGGTTTGGCTTTTACCACAAATTCATTTAATTCATATGTTTTGGGAGTCAGTTGAATGATGAGTGGATTGCCGGTTGAGTAAGTGTTAGAATTTAGAGTGGATGAATTATACCCCAGCATACTCACCGTTACTGGCATCGGGGAATTTTTTGTAACATCCAGTTTGAAATTCCCCTTCTCATCGGTAAGCGTCCCGACGGTGGTTCCATTAAAATAAACGGTAGCCGAAAAGATTGCCTCATGAGTTTTCTGATCAAGAACGATTCCTTTAATAACCTGATTGTATGCCACGAAGGATAAACTAATGAATAGAAATAATAAGATTGTTTTTCTCATGACAGAAACGCTATTAAGATATTGAAAAACATTGTTGCCCTAAAAAATGAAGTTTATCCGCTACGCGGAAAACATAAATTACATTCTCTTTGACCTACAATACTTTATCCCTGCCTGCGGCTGGCAAGCGCTACGCGGAAAATTCTCCGTTGGAGATTTAGTATTGTAACAAAAACCAAGCCCCAAAAGCAGTTTTCCTCGTAGAGGTTAAACTTTTCAGCGCTTCAAAAGAAAACCAAATTTTTAACCGGCAAAAATTATTTAAAAATCAGTTATTCTAAAACCTTAAGGTATTAACTTTTCCTTTCGCACTGTAAATTTGAAGGTTCCGGTCCCGAGTAATCCATCGTCGCTCACCCCTTCAATCCGTCCCACAAAGTCGGTATTAATATCCGAACAAAAAAAACTTAGTGTGGCTTCTCCATTTTCATCGGTTATAACCGAGGGCTCCCAAAGCAAAGTATTTCGAAAATCAGGAACTAATACTTCTCCTGACTCCTGATCGTAGTTGGGCTGGTAAAACTCACGCTTTCCATAATAGGCTTTAACCCGCCACAAATTATTCACCTTCAACAAGTCAGCTTCATTGTATTTATTACGCCAGTAGTTTATTATGCGATATCGCTCACCCGGTGTATTATAATCAATAATATACATATATTTTTTACCTTGTGTGGGAACTATTGTACCTTGTTCATTACGATCATGTCTGGGACAATTCAAAACGCCATATTTGCAAACATAATCATCCACATTATATGCGATGCTATCCAGAGTTCCCAAATATTTTCCCCTGATGATTTTAGCCCGTTTCCCTTTAATTGAAACATCCTTAATCCTAACCACCCCGGATTCTACCGAATATAGATCGGATGTATCTTTGCTTTCAATTAACGGTTTAGTAATAGGATAGGAAACTTCAACCAATCTCATAGTTCGATTGATGGTTTCAAAAGGATCCGTCAGTTTAATATTAAAATGAAATTCAGGCATTGCCAAAGGATCCCATGATTTCATCTTAAGTTTTGATTCATAGGGACCAAAAGGTTTTAGATAAACATAGTCATTTTCCCATTCTTTCAGCATTTCAGCAGAAACAGTAAAATTCCTGAAAGAATCTGCAGAGATAATTAGTTTTGTACTATCAATATTGGGCGAAAAAGCCATCACAAATAGTTGTTCCTTTGGGATCTTCTTCTTGTTTCTCGGATAATAAATTTTCCCTGAAACTCCATCAAAAATTACCTTTTCCCGTGTTTCGCCTAAACCTTTCAGTTTGTTCTCGCTCCAAATATACTTCCTCCAACCTTGGGTGAGCAATAGCAAATCCAAGGCTTCATCACGGTCTTTACTTTTATTGGTGAAATAATAGGACGGGGTATAAATCCTTCCTTTCAGTTGAGATGACAAGTTAAGATGTGAAAAAATGTTGCTGGAATCGCTGGGATTTTGATAAAGCTTATCGAACACGCTAACTCCTAAATTGGCTGAGACCGGATAACCCAATTCATCCTTTGTAGAAATTTTTATGTCAACCTTTCCCCGGGTTGGAATTATATCTTTAGATAATTCAGCGGTAAGATAAAGTTTTCGATCCTGATTGATATAAACCAGTCTTTCGGCCACGGGAACCAGATCACCATTGAAAAGGGTAACTTCGGCAATGCCTTGAGGAAACAACGAAAGTGGAATTTTTATCCGTACTTCATTGATTAATTTTCCGGTTGCCATGGCATAAACCACCCCACGGCACTGAGCCCGTACATAAAAATCACTCTGGCGAAGTTCCGGGCTTTGAGAGATATTAAAAGTCAAGGTATCCTTTTCCCTATGAATCAGATTCAAAGTCATTCCTGATACAGCTATTTCCGGTAAAAGAAAAGAACTGTCAATAGAAGGTTGCGATAACCTGATATGGTATTTTTTACCGGCATCAGGTGTAAATTCAAAGCTTCCCATTCCGGCATGATAACTTTTAAATTTTTGAATCGGCTCATCGTTTTCAAATAAGGTTCCTTCAACATCAACAGGTTCTCCGATTTGGTTAACCACTTTAAATGCCAGTTTGCTTTTTATTCCGGAAACCAGACCACCACCCTCGGGAAAAGTGACAAATTGGAATTTCTGATTCGGTCTGCTTGCATCAGGTATCTCAGATTTTGATGCTACCGGTAGTGGCGAATTAATATCCTGTTTGACAATGATCCTCTTGACCGCTTTAAACTCTGATGTATCGTTATAAAATGAATTCTCAGTATAAGCTGCCAACAAATAATCGCCTTCGGGCATTGAACTTTCGAGGTAAACACGTCCATTGGCAAAGCCATCCTGAATTTCGTATTTTTCCTCCCAAACTGCTTTACGGGTAGTACTATTTAATAATTGCAGGTACAGTGTTTTGCTAAGTAACGAAGGCATCAGGTATTTCGAATCAAGCAGATAAACCTTGAACCACAAGTCTTCGCCGGTTTCATAAATATCTTTACTAGTTTGGATGTAAGCGATTTCAGTAGGAGCATTTTCAGAAAGAGCATGAAATTGTTCGGCGAGCTTAGTTGGCCGGTCATTATAGGATTGAGCCCAACCAGGTGAATAGTACTCAATGGTTAATGCTAACAGGATGATATAGGATCTTCCAATTTTCATTCAATAGTGATATCAGATCTTTAAAAAAATCAGATTTTAAATTAACTCTTATGGATTTTCTTTCATTTTTCTCACTGTAAATTTGAAGGTTTCGGCTCCCAATAACCCATCATCGCTCACCCCTTCAATCCGGCCAATAAAATCGGTATTAATATCCGAACAAAAAAAACTTAGTGTGGCTTCTCCATTTTCATCGGTTATAACCGAAGGTTCCCAGAGAAGTGTATTACGAAAATCGGGTATCATTTCTTCACCGGAATTCAGATCGTAATTGGGTTGATAAAACTCCCGCATTCCGTAATATCCTTTCACCCTAACCAAATTATTTATCTTAAGTAAATCTTGTTCTGAATATCTTGGAGTGGTTGGAGCGTGATATCTTACTTCAACGACATATTGACTAGCTAATCGATAGAACATGATTTTACGATATGTCATTCCATCAATTGGTTTTGTGCAGCCCGGTTCACGAACATGTACCGGACAATTTAAAAAGCCATAAAAACAGACATAATCATCCCGCGAAGCCAAATAATCATACTTTGCCAAACTATCAAGCATCCCTAAATATTTTCTACGAATCATGTTTGATTTTTGCCCTTTGATCGAAACATCCTTGATTCTGACAACATTGGCATCAATGGTATATTGATCCTGTATGTCTTCTTTGCTTTCTGGTAAATTCACTAAAGGGTAAGAAACATGTTTTGTCAACATCGATTGACTAATTGCTTCAAAAAGATCTGAAAGTTTTATCTTCAGATCGTATTCTGGTAGAGCTAATGGATCCCATGTTTTGATCTTTTGATTTGGATACGAGCAAAAGGGCTTCAAATAAACGAAATCATCCTCGCTTCGTTTTAACATTTCAGTTGAAACATGAAACCTCGCCATAGAATCTGCAGGTATTATAACTTTCAAACTATCCTTATTTGGAGAAAAAGCCATTACAAAAGTCTGATCCGTTGGAATTTTTCTTTTTCTTTTCGGATAATACATTTCTCCTTTTATTACATCAAAAACAACTTTTTCCTTTGTTTCACCGGCACTTTTCAGGCTGTTCTCGTTCCAAATATACTTTCTCCAACCCTGCGTGAGCATGAGTAAATCCAATGCTTCTTCCCGGCCTTTGCTACGACTGTTGAAATAATACGACGGGTTATAAATTCTCCCTTTCAGTTGCGACGAAAGATAGAGGTGCGAAAGAATGTTGCTCGAGTCGCAGGTATTTTGATAGAGCTTATCGAATACACTTACTCCAAGATTGGCTGAGACAGGATACCCAGATTCATCTTTCGCGGTAATTTTCAGGTTGACCTTTCCCCTTGTTGGAACAACATTTTTCGATATGTCGGCAGTAAGATAAAGTTTTCGATCCTGATTGATATAAACCAGCCTTTCGGCTACAGGGACTAAGTTCCCATTGAAAAGAGTAACCTCGGCAATGCCCTGTGGAAATAATGAAAGAGGTAGTTTTATCCGTATTTCTCCGATTACTTTTCCGGTTGCTATTGCATAAACCACACCCCGGCACTGAGCCCTCACATAAAAATCACTCTCTCCAAGTTCAGGGCTTTGAGCTATCTTAAACGTGAGCGTATCTTTTCCTCTGTTGTCCAGCTTCAAAGTCATTCCTATTCTTGCTATTTCAGGCAAAAGAAAAGTGCTGTCGATTAAAGGTTGTGACAACCGAATATGGTAACTTTTATCTGCATCAGGTGTAAATTCGAAGCTTCCCATTCCGTCATGGAAGCTTTTAAATTTTTGAATCGGTTTATCGGTTTCGAACAATGCTCCTTCAACCTGAACAGGTTCGCCACTTGGATTGACTGCTTTAAAGGCTAGTTTGCTTCGGATACCGGAAACCAAGATTCCACCCTCGGGAAAAGTGGTAAATTGGATTTTCTGATTCGGTCTGTTTGCGTCAGTATTCCCAGATTTTAAAGTTACCGGCGATGGTGAGGTCATATCCTGTTTGACAATGATCCTCTTGATCGCTTTAAACTCTGAAGTATCGTTATAAAATGAATTCTCAGTATAAGCTGCCAGTAAGTAGTTTCCTTCAGGCAACGAACTTTCGAGGTAAACACGACCATTGGAAAACCCATCCTGAATCTCGTATTTTTCCTCCCAAACTGCTTTACGGGTGTTGTTTAATAACTGCAGGTACAAGGTTTTGCTAAGTAACGAAGGCATCAGGTATTTCGAATCAAGCAAGTACACCTTGAACCACAAGTCTTCGCCAGTTTCGTAAATATCTTTACTGGTCTGTATATATGCTATTTCCATAGGAGCATTTTCAGAAAGAGCATGAAATTGTTCGGCGAGCTTAGTTGGCAGGTCAAGGTTGGTTTGTGCACGAACTGTAACAAACGAAAGACAGGATAATAGCAACAAAAGGAAACACTTGCCCCTTTTCAAAGATGCCATTCTGATTGGTTAGTTTGGTTTTTTCTAAAATTATGGCTAATTATCTTTATTTCAAAAAATATTTAACTCCAATGGCTCACCAGTTTGCCATCAAATTTGAAACCAATTTTTCTATATCAGAATTTTCTCTTTCAACGCAGCGCCTGTATAGGATTCCGGAATTTTGATCAGGTCTTCAGGTTTCCCTTCGAAAAGAACCCTTCCGCCATCTTTTCCGCCTTCCGGGCCTAAATCAATCACCCAATCGGCACATTTTATCACATCCAGGTTGTGCTCAATAATAATGATGCTGTGCCCACGGGCAATCAGGGCATTGAATGAATCGAGCAATTTACGGATATCGTGAAAATGAAGCCCGGTGGTTGGTTCATCGAAAATAAACAGCGATGGGCTTCCTTTTTCTTTGGCCAGAAAAGAGGCCAATTTAATACGCTGACTTTCACCTCCGGATAAAGTGCTCGACGACTGGCCGAGTTTGACATAGCCTAAACCCACGTCCTGCAATGGTTTTAATTGTTTGGCGATTTTTTTTGCAGAAGGCGATTTATGGGTTCCGAAGAAATCAATCGCTTCATCCACCGTTAAGTCGAGAATATCGTATATATTTTTCCCTTCGAAAGTGACTTCCAGAATTTCGTCCCTGAATCGTTTTCCTTTACAACTTTCACAAACCAGGTGAATATCTGCCATAAACTGCATTTCGACCGTAATTTCACCTTCACCCTGACATTCTTCGCACCTTCCTCCTTCAATATTGAATGAGAAATGGGAAGGTTTAAATCCGTTGTATTTTGAACTTTGCAATTCAGAAAACAGCTTGCGGATTTCATCGTAAACTTTCAGGTAAGTCACCGGATTTGAGCGTGATGATTTTCCGATTGGGTTCTGATCGACGAATTCGATGGAAGTTATCAGGTTAAAATCACCCCGGATGATGTCGTGTTGCCCTGTTTTCTCGCTGAATCCGCCAAACATTTTTGCCAGTGCGGGATACAGGACCTTGGAAACAAGCGATGATTTTCCGGAACCACTAACCCCTGTAACTACACAGATGGTATTCAGGGGAAATTTTACATCTACATTCTTCAGATTATTTTCGCGCACACCAGTAACTTCGATGAAGTTGCTCCATTTTCGACGTGTTTGAGGAACATCAATTTTCTCCCGGTGCGTCAGATATTTGGCAGTCAGGCTCTCAGATGAAGATTCCAACTGTTCGTGGGTTCCCTGAAAAACGACTTCACCACCCAACCGTCCGGCCAGCGGGCCAATGTCAATAATTTCATCTGCTTCACGAATGATTTCTTCATCGTGTTCAACAACCAAAACGGTGTTTCCAAGCTTCTGCAGTTTTCTCAGCACTTTAATCAACCGGGCCGTATCCCTGGAGTGCAGTCCAATACTGGGTTCATCCAGAATATACATGGAACCGACCAGGCTGCTTCCGAGCGAAGTTGCCAGATTAATTCGCTGTGATTCGCCTCCTGAAAGAGTTGATGAAAGCCGGTTCAATGTCAGATAGCCCAGGCCGACATCGGTCAGAAATTCAAGGCGGTTATTAATTTCAGTCAGAATTCGTTCAGCGATTTGTGTTTCGTGAGTTGAAAGTTTCAGTTTGACAAAGAATTCCTGAAGTTCATCAATCGGCAATAAAACCAAATCCTGAACTGATTGTCCTCCAACTTTGACATACATCGCTTCTTTTTTCAGTCGGGTTCCCCTGCAATCGGGGCAATTGGTTTTACCGCGGTAACGCGAAAGCATAACCCGGTATTGTATCTTGTAAACGTTTTCCTCCAGCATTTTAAAAAACTGGTTAAGGCCCTGAAAATGTTTATTGCCAGTCCATAACAGATGCCGTTGTTCTTCGTTAAGCTCGTAATAAGGTTTGTGAATCGGGAAATTAAATTTTTCGGCTGCGTAAACCAACTCATCTTTCCATTCCTTCATTTTGTCGCCTTTCCAGCAGGCAACTGCATCCTGATAGACCGATAAGGATTTATTGGGTATCACCAGGTCCTCATCAATCCCGATTACTTTTCCGTAGCCTTCGCATTTTTTGCATGCTCCAATCGGGTTGTTAAAGCTGAACATGTGTACCGAAGGTTCCTCGAATTCAATGCCATCCGCTTCAAAGAGATTGGAAAAATGCTCTTCCTTAATCTCATTACCATCGTAAATTTTGACAATACATTCGCCATGACCTTCAAAAAAAGCTGTTTGCACTGAATCGGCAATTCGGCTCTGATTATCTTCGTCATTCGACACAGAGGCCCGGTCGATAACAATGATACAGGAAGAATCTTTGTCACATTTTTGGTTATTTTCTTTTATCAGTTCATCAATCCTGCAGATTTCGCCGTTAATTTCCAGTCGGGTAAATCCCTGTTGAAGCAATAATTCAGCCTCCTGAAGCAAACTTTTTCCATTCTTAAACTTCAATGGAGAACCAATCATGAACCTCGTGTTTTCAGGAAAAGACAGAATGTAATTAATTACATCGCTCACATGATGCTGTTTTACTTCTTTTCCTGAAACAGGTGAGATG
>Ga0209319_1002740_pt1 | contig 10410 bp, 16 predicted proteins | sample RifGroE2_FD_184000 | JGI IMG/M metagenome (GOLD analysis project Ga0209319, IMG submission 184000) | Groundwater microbial communities from Rifle, Colorado - Groundwater E2 (SPAdes) (version 2) | ecosystem: Environmental > Aquatic > Deep subsurface > Groundwater | place: Rifle, Colorado, United...
GCTTTCGGCATATTCTGTTAGGACTCGCTTCTGTTCCCCCGGGGAGTAATTATCCATTTGTTTACGAGTTGAAACACGGATATAGATAGCGACCGATTCCATGGTTTCACCTCCTGTTTAAGCTTTAATAGTTCCTAAAACGGGATATCATCTTCTAACTTAGTGATGATAGTTGGTTGCAATCCTGCTGCTATTTCTTTCCTAGCCGCTAGAACTTCCTCCCATGCCATTAATAGCCCAAGTCTTGTTAATAATGTTTCTTCCCCACAGTGTTCACAATAACGAGCATCACCTGGATTAATTGTTGTTGTATGTGTTCCATCTGGTGCTTCGTGATAATGGTCTGGTATATCACCACAGATATTATAAAGATACAGGCCGCACATCTTACAGAAGTTTGCAGTATGTGAAAATTCTAAATTTCCACATCTAGGGCAGACTGCATACTTGTTATTTTCATCAGTCGTTGCATAAAGAACCTTGTTAGCCATATTAGACCTCCCGATGTTTTGCGTTATTATACTCTTTATAAATAATTTTTTATCACTTTTACATACGGATACAAACGATAGATAGAGGGAAAAGTGGGAACAAAGGAAGGTATCGGCTTCACAATAGATTTTCTTAAATCCGTGCCAAGCAATATCCCTCTCCCTATATTCGGCGGCCTTATTGGATAACTTCGCGACTTTAATGATTTCCGCTTGAGAAAAGGCTCCTACTTTTTTAAGAATGGCCATAGGGGAGAGGACTTCGGCTGTAAAGGTTTCTGCTTCACGTTCGAGAACGTCGTATTCGTCGGATGTTAATCCGCCACGGCTTATTTGAGTTTTATTAAAATCTCTGAAATGCCCTAAAACGATATGCCCAATTTCGTGCATTATGGTCCAGCGAATTCTATCATCTGACCAAATTAATTCGTTGTAAACGATCTTACAATCTCCGTCACAACTAAAAGCCGAACCATCGTTGCTCTTAATGTATTTCAATACTTCACTTCGGGTGGATCCAGAATCCTTAGCCAGCTTTCCAACCTTGACTAATTCCCAACCATTTCTGGTGGCTATTTCGTGAGGGTTAATAGGTAACCAACAAATTCCTTCATCCTTAATAAATTTACGCGCTATACGAAGACATTCTGGTATTCTCGGGCTACTAGGTATATCCATTATTTTTTGAACTTTTCCGGAAATAGAGATTCCCCAATTTTTCGATACGTGGCAGCCTCTTCCGATGTTAGCTTTTCTGATGCGCGCGCTATGGCTCTCAAGTCGGGGTTATGAGAATTTCTAGGAATTGAATTTAGTGCAGGAGTGTCGCTGGGGCGACCAAGGAGGTAGTCGGTAGTTACTCCGAAGAATTGTGCTAGTTTTGATAATATAGAGAAGTCGGGTTCGCGTTTCCCTAACTCATAGAGTGATAATGCAGACCGAGAAATCTGAACTAAATTGGCTAAATCATTCTGAGTCAGACCCTTATCTTGACGTAGTGATATAAGTCGTTCTGGAAAATTCAATGCGCATTTTCACCTCCTAGTTGCTTATTACTATAATTTTACTCTACAAAGCGTAGCAATAAAATAAATGCTACAAATCGTAGTAAATGATATTGACAGCTTCAATTTGTAGCATTATAATATAAATATAAATGCTACACTATGAAGCAAAAAGGGGGGTGAAATCAATGAGAGCTGAGCTGATTAAATTAAGGGAAGAGAATGGAATGACGCAGGAACAAGTGGCGGAATCAGTAGGGGTTTCTCGTAGCTTTTATGGGCACATCGAGACAGGAACAAGGAATCCTAGTTACGGTTTAGCCCGAAGGATCTCGGAATTATTCAACACTTCAATTGAGAGTATTTTTTTTGAAGTGGAATGCTTCAGAATGAAGCAAACGAATTTAATTAAAGATAGTGCCACTATCCACCGTTTAGGTTAACCAATCACAATCTAATTAACATCAAATCGAAGTCTAAGGAGGACTGTATGAGTAATTTAATTCCAGTCGAATACCAAGGGGAAAGAATTTTAACCACACCTCAGTTGGCAGAATCCTATGAAGCCGACTCTCAACTTATAGTCAATAACTTCAACCGCAACAAAGAGCGGTATACCGAAGGAAAGCATTACATCCTGCTTGAGGGTGCTGCACTAAAGGAATTCAAGGCAAAAAATCAAATTGATTTGCCGCCAAATGTAAACAAACTCTATCTTTGGCCAGAAAAAGGAGCATGGCTCCATGCGAAATCCCTTAATACAGATAAAGCGTGGGAAGCGTACGAAATGCTAGTTGATGATTACTACTCAGTAAAGAAACAGACTACGCCGCTCGAAAATCTCAGCCCGCAACTTCAACTCTTAATCGCTATGGAGTTAAAGCAAACCAGACTCGAAACAGCAATCACGGAAACCAAAGAAGAAATGCAGAACATTAGGGATGTCGTACTGCTTAACCCTGTTAGTTGGCGCGAAGATGCAGGGCGGCTAATTGCAAAATCGGCACAAGTGTTAGGCGGTAACGAGCATATCCGAGACTTGAGAAAAGAAAGTTACAAACTCCTCGATACCAGAATGGGAGTTAGCCTGGAAACCAGATTAACAAACAAACGAAGACGGATGGCTGATGAGGGAGTCTGTAAATCAAAGCGAGAGAGCTGTAATCACTTAGACATAATCGCCGAGGATAAAAAGTTAATCGAGGGTTATGTAGCCATCGTCAAAGAGATGGCGATCAAATACGGAGGAACTCAATATTTGAGTGAATCTGAAACATCCGTTTAGTGTACCCCTAGAATAAAAAATTGAGGAAGAGATGCCATGAAAAAACAAAAGCAGGAAATCGTCCTAGAAACCAAAGTCCCAGGTGTCACCTTGATCTACAGAGAACCCGATGAACCTTCTAATTTTATCCAAAACGTTATGTATCATGCACAAATCAAGTCGGAGCTTCCAGAGCTACTATCTAAGTTGGTGATTTTAGGCCGCAAGGATGAAGCTGTAGACCTTCTAATACAGTGGGGTACGCACACGTTAGCGAACTCAGAAGTTTGGGAAAGGGCTAAGGAGTTATTGAAGGTAGGGAAGAAGAGCGCATGAACAAACTTACCACCGTTCAGGTAGAAATTGATCTAGGAGTAAATCCACACGATGGGCTAGCGATGGTTAGTAGCAGGAAACTAGCTGAGGTATTTGACAAGCGCCACGATCACGTTATGCGCGATATAAAAACCATTATCGAAGGTCTCCCCAAATCTGGGGAGAGGTCAAATGAATTTTCACGACTTAATTTTAAGTCATCAACCTATAAGGACAGCCAAGGAAAGAAGCAGCCCGAGTATTCCCTTACTCGCGATGGATTCACTGTCGTAGCTATGGGTTTCAACGGAAAGAAAGCGATGGTCTTTAAAATAGCTTATATCAATCGTTTTAATGAAATGGAAAAACAACTCAAGAATCTCAATATTGCAAGGCTTGAATATCCCGAACTTACTGAGGCTATCAAATCAATGCACGCCGAGCCAAAGTTCTTTCATTATTCCAATGAAGCGGATATGTTCAATCAAATCATTCTAGGTATGAAGTCAAAGAAGTTTCGGGAGCTGCACAATATTGAAAAAGGAGAGTCAATAAGACCATACCTAACTCCGTTCCAAGCAGAGGCAATGAGAAAGATGCAACAGTTTGACGTCGGACTTGTCGTTGCAGTACCGGATTTCAGGGAACGGAAGAAGATACTGGCAGCCTACTTCATGCAAACGTACTTTAGTGATTGTGTAAGGAACAAGTTAAACGAGGGGTTGAATTCATGTTTGACGGGTTCAAAATCATGAGGAAAGATCAAGCCCGCCGCTTGAAATATCAGGAAGCTCAAAAAATTAGAGGTGGTAGTACGTCGAGTAAGGTGTTAACTCCTAAGCAATCCGAAGGTCAGATTAAATCGTTTGTGAGCAAGTTGGTTAAGTAGGAGGATGAATGGATGATGAGCTTAAGGTTGTGTCCAAAGTGTGGATGTATATCATTTTTCAACTCTTACTTTCAAAAGTGGATGTGCAATACCTGTGAACATACATGGAAGGAGAAAACATCCAATGCTCAACAAACTCCGTAAATCCAAACTTGCAGTAACCATTCGCGAAAAACTCCTCACCATCCCGACAATAAACCACCGTGTTAAGACCTGTCTAGTCGAGCACGAGGCACAACGCATCTCCCGGGAGACTAAGCGCATCGAGCGGGGGATAGAACGTTATCACCTGAACTGGGCGTTGATTATGTCGGGTCAGACGATGCGGGATATCAAGACCGACCACAGGACCCTCGCTGACATTACCGATGCCGGCGTGACGGTGAGTTACATGAATGGCAGGGAAGTAGGCCAAGAACATGCAGGACCAACATTCCATCGTTTCGACACTTTGAATTGGGGAGGTATGTAGTGTGGAAAAACTAACGGATAACCAAATCCTAGCTATCCGAAAATTAGGCAATCACCCTCTAGTAAGCTCGACTGGGTTTAGTTCCCACAACGGGGGGAATGAGCACATCAGTATAGCCTCGAAGGATGATGTGAATTTATCCGAAATACTAACTGTTTTAAGCGATATATTTCCGGCCATGGCGGTAGAAATAGCACCATTTAATGTAGGCAGGGAGGATGGGTCGAGGGTTGAACTTTATGATATTTCAAACAACGGGGAAGGTGTTGCGTGCCTGCACATGCACTATAGGAACACGTACTGCAGGCAAATAGAAAGAGACTCCGCGCCAACGGAGTCCAACGTAGGGGAAATTATTCAATCTGATTATATCGTGAATGAGGAGGTCGTGGCAAATGCATAAAAATTTAATAGACGACTTAAAGGACTTGAAGATATCTATACCGGCCGCTAACGAGCAAGTATATATGTCTGCACGTGATCTCGTAGCCGCTAAGGATGAGCTTCGTATTGAAGAAGGAAGACTTATCGCAAGTGGGGTTATCGATGGTAAAAATGCTGAGATCAGAGCGGCACAAATGTACGGATGTACGGTGGTTGAGAGGCAAAATGTAGCGGAGGCAGAGGATTTTTTGGAGCATTCAAAATTGACTCTTAGTAACCTGCAGACCGAGTTACGGATTAATTTGGCTCTTGTGGAGCTTGTGAAGGGAGTGGCGTAAATGTCCAAACAACTGATGGCATTTCAACCGCCAGATATCAAACGTAACGGTGATTCCTTCGGCCAACTAGAACGGGTTGAGGCTATGATAAACGTCACTAAGGACCTATATCAGATATCACTTCCTACGGTTGATAAACCTGCAGAGTACGGGATTATGGCCCCCGGCTATGCCAAGATGAATCAGGTTGCAAATGTATCCTTCACGGACATTCAGGTTCTTGAGAACACCCGTGATGTAGCTAGTGCAATGGTTGAGGGAGTCTACTACAACGCATCAGGCGAACGAGTGCAAGAAACGGATGTCGTAACGTTAAATTTCCCTCTGCTACACGAGGCGCTTAGGCTGAAGGCTAAAGATACTAAGGGCCATAATGTCTGGACAAAAGGGATAAGAAAATGGGAGGTTTATCAGGAGAGCAAGGTTGAGATTACCTATCAAGATGGTAGGCCAATATTCACACTTACACTCGATCCTAAGATTGAAATGGATATCTACCAAAAGATCCTCCACCTTAGGGAGATGGGGATAAAGAAAGCAATTACAGTAGCCAAAAATCGGATTATCAAGAGAGCGACAGGCGTATTCAAAGTCGAACTGCCCATTGAAATGCATATCGTTACCAAGGATGACTGGTCAACCAAGGCGGTACTCAATGAAGAGGTCTTTATCCCGGTAGTCGGATATCGTTCCCCGGCGACAAACTCCCAAGTTGAATCTGCTATCAAGCAACTTTTTGGAGGGAAACAGGAGCCGAAGAACGTTACTCCGATCATGACTCATGATATCCAAGAAGAAATACTCCGAGAAGTTAAGGTTGACACCCCTACGGAGTCTGAGCTTGATGAAATCATTCCCCCAACAGAACCGACGGAGGAGCCTGAGCAAACACTAATAATCAATTGCGAGGGTGATGATTGCGGCAGAGTGATTGAGTCCACAGAGAAGTTTACAGCTGAAGCAATCGCTAATTTCTCTAAGAAAAAGTACAAAAAAATCCTTTGCTTAGGGTGTCAGAAAATAGCATCGAAAAGGGAGGATAAATAATGCGCATCCTGCATTTAGGTGACATACATCTAGGTTCTGGCCTCCAATATGGCAAAGACGATGAGACTGGAATGAACTCCCGGCTGAGGGATTGGCTAGACACTATGGCTAATATCAAAACAATAGCGGTAGAACAAAAAGTTGATGCAGTTATATTCGCCGGTGACGCTTTCAAGGATCGCAAACCAATCCCGCAATTACTAAGCTATTTCATCAGTTGGCTTAAAAGCTTTCCGATGCCAGTCGTTATGATTGTCGGAAACCATGACCTTAACGGGGATGGAAGCATAGGGCCCGTTGAACTTATTGGATCTCTCGGAATTGCGTATACAAGCAACAAGCCGGAAATCCTCCATATACCAACGAAGTCAGGAATTCTCCAAGTGGTCACAATGCCAACTTTCTCCAAATCGACCTTCCTTCAGCAAGACGAATATCGGGACATCCCGATAGACGAACTGAACACGATCATGGCTGATAAAGCTGGGCAGATCATTCGATATCTTGCTGAGCAACTTGACCCTAAACTCCCGGCGATATTAACTCTTCACGGCACGGTATCTGGTTCAGTAAATGGCAGTGAGCGTTCAATGATGATGGCACAGGAACCTATCTTTGCGCTTCACGACATAGCGCTTCCTCAGTTCGATTACGTGGCCCTAGCGCACGTACACAGGCACCAGGAACTCCCTACTTTACCAGGCCAACCGCCGGTCGTATATTCCGGATCTATCGAGCGGGTAGACTTTGGTGAAATGGAACCCAAGGGCGTAGTTATAGCCGACTTGAAACCGCGTAAATGGGAGTTTGTGGACCTGAACACACGGCTATTCTTACAAATTGACTTGGGCGCTAGCCTCGGCACTGGCATTATCCCCGGTATATACGGGTCGGTGATTAAGGCCACGATTCGGACAGATATGGATATAGCCAAAACCATAAGTGCTGCACAAATAACCAAACAACTCTACGCTGCAGGTGCTCATTTTGTCGCAGGCGTTCAAATTGAAGTCGAAAGGGAGACTAGGGCTAGAGACGTTGAGATGACAGAACATATGTCCGTCCCTGAAGCTATAGCGAGATATTTTGAACAACAACCAGATCTGGTGGCACGCAAGGAACGACTCATGGCTAAAGTTGGGGAATTGGAGGTAGTAGCATGAAATACACACATGAGGAATGGCTCGCAGAACTGAAAAAACGTTTCGGGGAAGATACGATGAAATGGGCATTCAAATGCCCGGCATGCGGAAAGGTTTCAACGGTACAGGAGTTCAAAGGCGCAGGAGCGGAGCCAAATGACGCATATCAAACCTGCATCGGTAGACACACCGGGAAAGGCGCACCGACCAAAGACAGTAAAGACGGATGCAACTGGGCAGCGTTTGGATTGTTCGGAACCTTAAACGGAGGAGACGTGATAGTGACAGAAGAGGGGAAAGAGGTCCAAGTGTTCAACATGGCTGGCAAATCGGAGGTGGTAGCATGAGGCCGTTAACTATGGACCTGAGTAACTTCAGATCATATTTAAACGAATCAATTGAACTTACAGCCTTGAAGGTTGCTCTCATTAACGGACGGAACGGATTTGGGAAATCTACCCTGATCGATGCCATAACCTTTCCTCTCTTTGGTCGCGGATCGGCGGATAAGATTGATGACTATGTCACTCTTGGAAAGACTGATATGTCGGCAATATTAAGTTTTGAACTCGGCGGTAATACCTATCGGGTTATACGCAACAGGACCACGAACGGACGGGGTAAGTCTAGCCTAGAATTACAACAACTTATTGACGGTGAATGGGAAAGTAAATCAGGCGCAACGGCACCTGAAACTGAAGACCGGATTCGAAAATTACTCCGGATGGATTACGAAGGATTTATTGCCTCAGCCTTTGTGGTTCAAGGCGAGGCTGATAAGTTCTCCAAGCAGAAACCGGCAGAGCGAAAGGAAACGTTGGCGAACATTCTGGGCCTAGATGCTTATTCTGATTATGAAGCACAAGCGAAGGAAAAGGCTAAATTAATTGAAGTGGATCTGAAAGTCTTAAAAAGTCAGGTTCTGGAATTAGAAACCAGAACAGCGAACAAAGCCTCACTGGAAACTCAATCGCTTGAAACGACAGCCTCAATTTTAACCATAGAAGGTCAAATTAAAGAGAAGGAATCAGAACTAAACCAGCTCGTTGAAAAACGTGCAGCACTACAGGCCAGCGAACTCCGGGTAAAGGATATCGATGCTCAAATAGCTAGTGTTCAGAAGGAAATTAAAACCTTCAGGGAACAAATACCGTCATTGGAGAGACGAATCACTGAGGCTGAAAAACTGAAAGATCAGATCCCAACGTTTGAAAAAAGAATCTCTGATGCCGAAAAACTAACTGCCAACAAGGATAAAATTCTCGCATTTTCCAAGGAAGTCGGAGAAGTCCGAGATCAGATTACTGAACTTGATAAGACAGCTGCTACTTACTCAGAATTACAGCTTGAGCGGAGTAAGGTGCAAAACAGTTCAACCACGATTGACGGTTTAATTTATCAGGAGAAAACCAAACTCGACACCAGTATCCAGAATCTTAAGCTCCAAATCAAGAACGCAACGCAACAAGCAAAGCCGCTTGAAGGACTTAACTGCCAAGACCCTACCTGTGAGTTGATCAGGGGTGCAGTAGAGGCTAGAGATAAAATACCCGGACTGAACGAACAACTCAAGATCGAAGCAACTAAATTAGAAAACGGAAATTACGCCGAAGACCTAAAGGTTAAAAAAGAACTTGAAATTGACAAATTGATGGAAATTGATATTCAGGTTGAGATTCTCGATTATGACCAAGAGTCACACCAAGCGCTTAAGACCAAGTTGGCCGAACTGGAGCGTTATGAGCGGCTAGTCCCGTCCTTAGATAACGCCGAGGAGTCCAAGAGATTAGCGCAAGAACAGATTGACCAAATTCACGCAACGGTTAAAGAAAAGCAAGATGACCTAACGGAACAAATAAGCCAGACGAATGTATCTATCAAAGGGAAACTAGACGTAATAACCGGGTTCGAATTAGAAAAGATTTCTCTTGAAGATGACGCAAAGGAAGCCGCTGAAGTATCCAAAAACATTGCGGTCATAGAGTTTGAAATTCGCACTCTTAGGGACCAATTGGGAAATCTCCAAGCTTCTCAGGGCGCTATCAAAAAGTCACTCACCGAGATTGCCGAGTTGGTAGTTAAGTTAGATGAGTCGCGTATTCGACGAGATACCCTGGCTGCTGATCTGACAGACTGGAATGATATTGCGAAAGCTTGTGGGAAGAACGGAATTCAAGCTGTGATTATCGAAAACTCCATTCCTGAAATTGAGCGAGAGGCTAACAATCTTCTTGCTCGGATGTCATCCGGTAGGTTCTCATTAGAACTCTTAACTCAAAAACCAAGCAAAACAGCAAAGGTTACTGAAACGCTCGACATAAAAATATCTGACGGTGGATTGGGGATCAGGCCGTATGAAACCTATTCTGGGGCCGAAAAGATGATGATTGACCTAGCAATTCGTATTTCCTTGAGTAAGCTTTTAACCCGTCGGGCAGGGGCCACAATACGAACACTCGTACTAGATGAAACAAGTGCAGCGCTGGACACACAGAACCGTAGCGAATTCCTGCAAATCATTAATACGCTCAGGGATGACTTTGATTTGATTTTGGTTATTAGCCATCAGGAAGACGTTCAAGACGCATTTGAGCAAAGGATTGAAGTATACCGTACTGATGAGGGGTCAAAGGTTAGGGTGATCGCATGAGGACTCCGAAACCAGGTGACTTCGTCCGTACACCCCTTGGAAAAGGTTTCATTAAGGAACGTGCCGGCAGTATATATCTAGTCCAACACGGAGGCTGCAGGTTTGCGTTCAACCCCAATGAGATCACAGTGTTGCAGACGAGAGAGGATCGATCTAATAACGATCCTCTCGACTACCAAAAGATAAAAGAGGAGTGTGTTAATTATGCGAAAGAAATTTGAATTAACAAGCGAGTTCGTGACCTTTTTAGACAGGAAACTCTTTAGGATTAAGGCTCTTATCCAGTTCGGAAATGTCGAAGTCGGAGAACAAGGCGGATATATCGAAAAGGAAGAGATATTGGACCATGATGGCGATGCTTGGGTCTCTGGCAATGCTCGGGTCTCTGGCAATGCTCGGGTCTCTGGCAATGCT
>Ga0209319_1002745_pt1 | contig 10382 bp, 8 predicted proteins | sample RifGroE2_FD_184000 | JGI IMG/M metagenome (GOLD analysis project Ga0209319, IMG submission 184000) | Groundwater microbial communities from Rifle, Colorado - Groundwater E2 (SPAdes) (version 2) | ecosystem: Environmental > Aquatic > Deep subsurface > Groundwater | place: Rifle, Colorado, United...
CCATATCTTTTTTGATCATTACCGATTTAAAATTGACAAAAAAAATCCAGACTCATCAGATCTTTGCTATATCAACCGTATTCTGGAATCAAGAAAAGCAAACCCGGTTTCGGTTGCCATTCTGTATACCCTGATTGCAAGGTCGCTGAATTTACCGGTTCATTACATTGACATTCCGAATGAACCATTGGTTGGCTATTTCGATGAAGCAATCGCCCGCCTGGCTTATGGAGATGAACACCGGAATTCAGTGCTTTTTTACATTAATCCCTCGAACAAAGGTGCTATTATTGGCCCCCGTGAAATTGATTATATCCAGTCGTTAAGAGATTTGGCAAACAAATCGAAGCTGACGGAACCTTGTAACGACCGGATAATCATTAAAAGGCTACTCGAAAAACTCATTTTTGCATATACGCAAACGGGAGCAATTGATAAGGTTTCCTATCTTGATAAAATTGCCGGAATTCTGTAAAATCTCAAACAACCGACATATTCCTTTTTTTTCAATTTCATAGACTCAAATTTCAGCAATCAAGATTCCATTTTTAAGTGTTCTGATATTGAGTCTATCCCGAAAAGTTAAAGTTTATTGATTTTCAACTTCTTTACCTCTAAGCCCTGGAGGGGAACTCGTTGAAAATCAATAAACTTTTCCAAGTCCCCTTCAGGGGATTCCAGCCTGCCGGCTGGCAGGTAGGGGTTTTTAATTTTTTGAATCTGACCAACTATTTCTATGAAAATCTTTTTGAATGCATCGTTGATTACTTGCGAAATTTTTCTAATTTTGCGCGACCTAAATTTAGGTATAAAGTATTCATGTTTAATTAATTCAGTAGTTTTATGAAAAACCAGTATGAAACCGTTTTCATCATTACTCCCGTTTTATCTGATATTCAGGTAAAGGAAACGGTAAAAAAATTCAGGGACATCATCGCCGAACACGGCGGAGAGATGGTCTCAGAAGAGGACTGGGGATTACGCAAATTAGCTTATCCCATTCAAAAAAAATCGACAGGGTTTTATCAACTCTTCGAATTTGCCGCCGACCCATCGTTTGCAAAAACCTTGGAAACCCAATTCAGACGCGACGAACGCATTATCCGTTTCCTGACTTTCAGCAAGGATAAACATGCCGTTGCATACAGCGAAAAAAGAAGAAACAAAACCAAAGCTAAAACTGAAAAGGAGAACTAAACTATGGCAGCAAATTCAAGTGAAATCAGATATTTGACCCCACCGTCGGTTGAAATCAAAAAGAAAAAGTATTGCCGCTTCAAAAAGAACAAAATCAAATTCATCGATTACAAAGACGCTGAATTTTTGAAAAAATTCCTGAACGAGCAAGGTAAAATTTTACCACGCCGCATTACCGGAACTTCGTTGAAGTACCAACGCAAAGTGGCCAAAGCAGTTAAAAGAGCACGTCATATCGCGTTACTGCCTTATGTTACTGATATGATGAAATAATTTTAAAAGCTGAATAAAAATGGAAGTTATATTATTGCAAGATATTGCACGATTAGGATCGAAAGACGATGTCGTTTCTGTAAAAAACGGTCACGGACGTAATTATCTGATCCCTCAAAAGATGGCTGTAATTGCCACCGAATCAGCTAAAAAAGTATTGGCTGAGAACACCAAACAACGGGCACACAAAGAAGCCAAAGCAAAAGATCTTTCTTTAAGCGTGGCCGAAAGACTAAAAACTGTTCAACTTGTAATTGGCGCAAAAACCAGTTCAACCGGAAAAATTTTCGGATCGGTTAACACCATTATGCTGGCTGAAGCCATTAACAGTAAAGGTTTCGAAATCGATCGCAAACAGATCATGATTTCAGAAGAACATATTAAAGAAATAGGTAATTATATTGCAAAAATCAAATTACACAAAGAAGTAATTATCGAATTACCTTTCGAAGTTGTTTCAGAATAAATAATCGTTTAAAAACTAAGGTTCAAACATTTTTCAAACAAACAGATAGGACCACTCGTATTCACATGCGGGTGGTTTTTTTTGGCTATTATTTTAAAACTCCAATGGTTTCAAAACTGAAGGACATTTCCTCCGAAAATAAGTTATCTTTATAAAAAGCATTTCACTTTATCTCTCAAATACTAATTCCCATGAAAAAGCTTTTCATATTAATCGCCTGCATCGTTTTTATCCTGGTTTGTCCAATGTTTACTGACGCCCAAACCCAACAGGATTCAATCAAAACGCGCATTGAAACCATTGATGGAAATGAATATATTGGAGTTATCCGGGAAAAATCTTCCGATAAAATCCGCTTAAAGACGGATAAATTAGGAGAGATCACCATTCTGACATCTGACATTAAAAGAATTAGTGAAGTAACTCAGGCTATAGCAAAAGATGGAACCTACTGGCTCGACAATCCACAGGCCACACGATACTTCTGGGCGCCAAATGGGTACAACCTGAAATCCGGCGAAGGTTATTATCAAAACGTCTGGGTATTTTTCAACCAGGCTGTTTTTGGATTAACCGATCATATTTCGGCAGGAGCAGGAGTTGTTCCGCTTTTTCTTTTCGCCGGGGCACCCACACCAGCCTGGATTACCGCGAAATTCTCTGTACCTGTCGTCGAGAATAAGTTCAACCTTGGAGCCGGGGCACTGGTTGGAACTGTTATTGGCGAGGAAAAAACCGGATTCGGGATCCTTTACGGAATTTCCACATTTGGATCAAAAGATAAAAACCTGAACGTTGGTTTGGGATGGGCCTTTGCCGGCGGGGAAATGGCTAAAAATCCAACGTTAAATATCAGTGCCATGATACGGACCGGGCCTAAAGGTTGTTTCATTACTGAGAATTATTTTATCGGGACAACGGACGAATTTGTGTTGATGATGATGGTTGGCGGACGCAGGATTATTAAACGCGTAGGGCTCGATTTCGGCGTAGTCATCCCCATTTCCAGCGAGATGGATGGGCTCATTGTTGCTCCATGGCTCGGATTTACGATTCCTTTTTGAGGATGAAGTTTTAAGAATCTCCCAAATTAAAAAATCGAAATTATCGGTTTATTGCTTATGAATAGACCGGACCTTTAGGTCCGGGGAAAATTATAAACAGACAATTCCCGGCTTTAGCCGAAATAATCAGATGTTTTGGTTATTCCTGGATAACAATTCCTTCTGTAGTAAACGAAATTCCCTGTTGACCCGTAGTTCCGATCATTACACCCTGAAAGTACGGTTTCTGAGCTCCGGATTTGGCGCCCCATTCAACCACAAAATTAGCCCCAACTCCACCGGTGTCGTCTTTATTTTCGACCACAAATTCTACCGATTCCATGGGTTTGACCAAAAGCGTTGATTCGTTGTACCGGCGCACTTTCTGGCCTCCTGAATTGTAATAATCAATCGTAAAAACGTAGATACTGTCCTTAAAAGAAGTATTCCGGATACTTAATGTCGCCGTAAGCGAAAAGGTATGTTTGGAATCGAGGTAATAAATATCGCTGTAGATAGGAATATAAACCATTTCGGTCTGCCCAAAGTCAGATTTATCTACCGTTTCGAAATGGTAGCTGGAGTGATGCTTTGTTTCAGGAACTTTTGATTTGGAGCAGGATACTACTACCAATAAAATGAATGCTGCATAAAATATAGGTTTCATAGTTGAGTCTTTAAAGTTCGGAAGAAAACTATTGTCCTAATTTAGTGAAATTAGATGGATTTTTTTTGTTTTGCTGTTACTTGCGTGACAGGAGTTTCCAGATGAATATAGGATATAAATTTCCCCTCAAGGAAGCATAGAAACCCGAATTCCTGGTAGTTTGCAAATATCCCTCATATTTATTTCAGATTCTGAATTATAAATCTTGCTCTCTCATAAAGCTCATCAAAAGTCAAAATCTCAGGATTTATAATGTTTCTTCTAAAAATCTCAAAAGAGGAATACTTTTCTTTATTTACACCTTCCTGATTTTTAAACTCAGATAAAGATCCTATCACTAAATATGATTTTGGCTGATAAATAAAAACTTGCTCTCCAGTCAAATATCCGTTCTCATCCGTTATTTCAACTTTTGAAGATATGGTTTTTAAAGATTTATCGACAGTTCTTTGAATTTGTGCAATAGCACCAGACAATTCTTCTGATACGCCCCATGATTCTGTTCGATAAGAACTGGATTTAAGTAAATCTGTTTTGTGCGTCTTAATCTCCACAAAGCATAACGAACTGACAATTCCTCTCGTTTTTAAAAGTCCGTCAACACGTTTGCCGCCTGAGTTAAAATTATAACCGCTAACAACTTGCTCAAGCTTTTTACCATCTAAAGGTGTTGAAAACAAATAATTTAAACCATGACCAAAAATCCATGGATTTGACTCAAAAAATGATTGCCAAACTTGTTCGTTTTTTTGAATATTGTAAGTTGACTTCTCCAAATCAAAATATTCATCATCAAATAAAAGTTTTCGAAATCTTTCTAATTGTGTTTTTCTATCTGCAAGTGCAACAATATCAGAATGATACAATTCATTTTCAATAAAACTCCTTATTAGGCCAGGATTCTTCTCAATCAATTGTTTTGTCTGCGAATCTGTAAATACTATATTTTCAAGTTGTTCATTTGTTACCTCAATCTGGATGGATTGTGGCTTTTTCTTGCCGTAAATTGAATCGATTGGGGAATAATTTATTTCTCGTATTTCATTGTCAATTTGAGAGTAATACTCTATTGTATGTCCACTAGACAGGTTTAGATGCCTTAATATATCAATGGTTTTGTATCCTTCGTCTTGAAGATGTTTGACATAGGAATATTTAAGATTTTTGGTCGTAATTTCAACTGCGATTCCACATTTCTTTTTAGCTTGCTTGAAAGCGTTTCTAATTGAAGACTCAGTATAAGGGCAAGAATCGTTTTGTCCTTCAAACATATACTTTTTGGGCTTATATATCATTTGATAGTTTCGAAGAAGCTCTAGCATATATTCACCGAGTATCGTTTTCCTTACAATTTTGTTATTGTCATTTCGTACAGTCAGTTGTCCATTTTGAACATCTTTAGCTTTAATATATGGGACCTCCTTAATATCTAGTCCTGCCGAATAGATTAACGTTAAAATGACTTTTTGTTTTGTGTTGACAATAGAATCAAATAACAGTTTTAACGTATTTTTTTCAATTGAAATAGGTATTTCTCTTTCAATTCTGGGAAGTCTTATTTTTTCAAAACTATACTTGATTTTAAATATCTTTAGATAAAGATAACGAATTGCAGTCATGGCACTATGTAAAGTTGGTGGACTGTATCCTTTATTGTTTTCGAGAAAGTCAAAAAAATCGACAATAGTTTCAAACTTGACCGCATCTAATAATTCATAATCACAAAATTCATACAATTGGTTATACCAAGATTTATAACTTTGTAGAGTTTTCTCATCTACTCCGCTTTCTAAAAATCTTTGCTCTATTTGATTGCTATATTGTAGCTTTTCCATTTTTTAAAATGAGTTCTCCTTGTAATTACCCACAATTTCTTAAAAGATATGTTACCCAAAGCTAAGCAAATCAAAGATTTAATTTGCTCAAATTTTACAAAACATTTACGGAGTAAATAAAAAACAAAAAAGCCCTTCCCTGCAATGAGAAGAGCTTTCAATATCGTTTTAGATTCTAATTTACAAACCCAGCAAAACTTCCTCAGGATTTCGGCCATTGGTGAGCAAGCGCTCCGGATTTTCAATCAGTTCTTTTACTTTTACCAGGAAGCCAACTGAATCTTTTCCGTCGATAATCCGGTGATCGTAGGACAAAGCCACATACATCATTGGGCGGATAACGACCTGTCCGTTTACAGCCACAGGGCGGTCAACAATGTTGTGCATCCCCAGAATAGCTGATTGAGGTGGATTGATAATAGGCGTTGAAAGTAACGATCCAAAAGTGCCACCATTGGTAATGGTAAAAGTTCCGCCGGTTAACTCTTCAACACTGATTTTTTTTGTTCGTGCTTTTTCGGCCAGTTCTTTTATTTCGAGTTCGATTTCAACAATCGTTTTACTTTCGGCATTCTTGACAATGGGAACCATCAAACCTTTGGGAGTTTGAACAGCAATACCAACATCGACAAATTCAGGCGAAATGATTTCTTCACCACTGATCTGTGAATTTATAGCCGGATGAAACTGCATGGCTTCGGCAACCGCTTTGGTAAAAAGAGACATAAATCCCAACTTCAAACCGTATTTTTCAACAAATCTGGTCTGAAGTTTTGTTCTCATTTCCATCACCCGGCTCATATCAATTTCGTTGAACGTAGTGAGCATGGCCGTTTCATTTTTCACCGCAACCAATCGTTCACTCAACTTGCGGCGCAACGAGGTCATTTTTTCCCTTTTTTCAGCTCGCGACGCTTCGACAGGCTTAGCGAACGGAGCGCCGCTAACTGAGCTTACTGAAATGAGCTTTTCCTCCTTCGGAAGCGCCAAAACAGCTTCAATGTCGCCTTTTGATATGCGATGCAGACCACTCAAAACTTCTTCCATCGAAAGGTGGTATTCTTCCATCATTTTGCGTGCGACCAAAGTCACTTTGATATTTGATTCTTCTGGTTTTAGGGTTGTTTTCGGGATAGTCTTGTTTTCAGGCTCAGGAATTGCTTCTTCCTGAGGTTCAGGAAAAAGTTCAGAGGCAAGCGGTTCCTTTGCCGGTTTATTTTCTAAAGCAACACTGGTATCGATGGTGCAGGCTACGACTCCAACAGCAACCCGTTCGCCTTCCGGAACAAGTATTTTAATCTGTCCGCTTTCGGTTGCGGATAAGGTTAATGTTGCTTTGTCCGACTCAATTTCGCCAATTTCCTGGCCTTTCATGACCATATCGCCATCAGAAACATTCCATTTTCCAATTTCAACTTCGGTAATGGATTCACCGGGGGTTGGTACTTTCAATTCAATGATCATGATCGGTTTTTTAATTCAACTATTTCTTGTTGTAAAGTTTATGCAATTGTGCGGAAAATTGCCACAACTTCGATTTAAATTTATTGTCCGGCGCAGTTCTATTTTCTATTTCTTTCCCCCGGCTTAAAAGCCGGGGCTACAGATATACCGTCCCGATGGGACTTTGAACGCTGAATTCGCTTCCTTTTTTCTGTTTTTCGTTTCCGGCAAGGTCATCTACAAAGGGATGACCCCTACGATTTCCCTTTTCCGGTTTCCTTTTTCCTAATGACTGATTACGCCAACACCTTTTCCAAAAATACGGTATCCAATATTTTTTTCAGGCGGGTGTTATGCTGATGCATTAGCCCAACTGCCGGACTGGCGCTTGCAGCCCGGGAAATCAACTCAAAGGAAACTTCAGGCAAAAACCGTTGAATGTGCTGCCAGGCGCCCATATTTGATGGTTCATCCTGTGCCCAGACTATCTTTTCAAGATTCGGATATTTCGAAATAATTGCTTTGATCCTTTCAGTATTTAAAGGAAATAGTTGTTCAACCCGGACTAGCGCAACATTCAAAATTCCCTCTTCAGCCTGCCGTTTATGCAAATCGTAATACAGTTTTCCGTATGTAAAAATCAATTTATTGATCTTTGCAGGTTTTGAAACAACATCTTCGATAATTTCCTGAAACCCTCCATCGGCCAAATCATCAACTGATGAAGTAACCATGGGATGCCTCAACAGACTTTTGGGGGTAAAAACAATCAAAGGTATCCTGAATTTGGACTTCATTTGGCGCCGCAACAGATGAAACATATTAGCCGGTGTAGTCGGTATTACTACCTGAATGTTGTTGTCTGCTGTCAGGTTTAAAAATCGTTCAATCCTGCCACTGGAATGTTCCGGCCCCTGTCCTTCGTATCCATGAGGTAAGTACATCACCAGACTATTCATCATACCCCACTTTTCGTAGGCTGAAGAGATATACTGGTCAAAAATGACCTGTGCCACATTGGCAAAATCGCCAAACTGAGCTTCCCAGATAGTTAACCCTTTGGGATTGGCCAAAGAATAGCCGTATTCAAAACCCAACACTCCGTATTCCGACAAATGCGAATTGAAAACATGGAATTTGCCCTGTTTTTCGCTGATGTGTTTCAGTGGAAAATATTTATCATCGGTATCTTCAACCACAAATGAAGCATGGCGGTGGGCAAAAGTACCCCGCTCAGAATCCTGACCGCTCAGTCTGACCGAAAATCCATCTTCGAGCAAGGTGCCGTAAGCCAATAACTCTGCCATTGCCCAATCCATGCGGTTATCGAGCATCATCATACGACGATCCTCAACAATCCGGTCTATTTTTTTGAAAAACTTTTTATCACCGGGCAAATAATTGATCCGGTCGGCAATCCTGAGTAGTTCGCTTTTTTTGACGCCTGTTTTTATGGAATCGAACAAATCTGCTGTTACCGGATTTTCATATCCTGTGTATTCTGAATTCAGAAATTTGCTAACCTGTACTTTTTCAATTTTCTCAGACTCTTTATATTTTGCTTCAAGATGCTGATCAAATTCCTGGTTTAACTTTGAAGTTTCATCGAGCGACAGAACTCCTTGTACTGCCAGTTTTTCAGCATAAATATCGCGTGGATTGCGGTGTTTCTCAATTTCCTTATAAAGTAAAGGTTGTGTAAAACGTGGTTCATCGCCTTCGTTGTGACCATATTTACGGTAGCACAGAATATCGATAAAAACATCGGCATGAAATTTTTGTCTGAATTCCATGGCTAGCTTCACAGTGAAAATGATGGATTCAACATCATCTCCATTGATATGAAATACGGGTGAACGCGTCACTTTGGCCACGTCGGTACAATAAGTACTCGACCGGGCTTCCAAATAATTGGTGGTAAAACCAACCTGATTATTAATGACCAGGTGAATGGTTCCTCCTGTTTTGTATCCGGGTAACTGCGACATCTGAATGACTTCATAAACAATTCCCTGTGCTGCTATTGCAGCATCGCCATGGATGACAATTGGCGCTACTTTATCGTAATCGTCATGGTATTGAGAATCAATCCTCGACCGGGCCATTCCCTGGACAAGAGCGGCAACTGTTTCGAGATGGGAAGGATTTGGCATCAGGCTCAGTTTTACCTTTTTCCCGCTATCGGTTACCACTTCATTTTCGTATCCCAGATGATATTTAACATCCCCAAGCGAAAGGTCCTGTTCATACTCGGTACCTACATATTCTTTAAAAACATGCTCATAGGGTTTTTCAAGAATGTTGGTTAAAACATTGAGCCTTCCGCGATGAGCCATACCAATCACAAATTCCTGAATTCCCAATTCTGAGCCATGTTCAATAACCGCATCCAATGCGGGAATCAGGGCTTCACCACCTTCGAGCGAAAAGCGTTTCTGTCCAACAAATTTTTTATGAATGAAGTTTTCGAATCCAACCGCCAGTTTCAGGTGGTAATAGATATGCTTTTTCTTTTCAGGTGAAAATACCTCCGAATTCCGTACTGATTCCATCTTGACTTTCAGCCAATCGATCAGTTCGGGATGACGCATAAAAACATATTCAACGCCAATCGATTCGCAATAGGTAGCTTCAAGATGTTCGATTATTGCACGAAGCGTTGCCGGGCCGATGCCGATGTTGTTTCCGGCTTTAAAAACCGTGTCTAAATCAGATTTCTTTAATCCAAAGTTTTCAATAGCTAAAGTAGGAGTATACTCTCTTCTGGAGCGAACCGGATTGGTTTTAGTAAATAAATGACCGCGCTGACGATAACCGTGAATGAGGTTTAAAATGGCAAATTCCTTATCTATCTTATCATCGTGAATCGAAATTTCTGTATCCGGATAGTTTTTCCGGGCAAATTCAAAACCTGCAAAAAAGTTTTTCCAGCTTGAATCTACTGATTCAGGATCAATTAAATAGGAGGAATATATTTCTTCAATGGCAGCGATTTCCTGGTTTCCCACTTGTGAAAATTTATCCATAGTTGAATAATTGGTTTTTCAGTGACTTAAAATAAACAATTAAATGATGCATCTACTCCGAAAAGTCTAAGTTTATTAATTTTCAACTTCTTTACCCCTAACCCCTAAAGGGGAACTCGTTGAAAATCAACAAACTTTTTAAAGTCCCCTTCAGGGGATTTAGGGGTTTTTGACTTTTCGGAGTAAACTCAATGATCAATTACTAATCACCCATTTTTCAGGGCTGAATAAATGAACCAACAATTACAGAAGTTGTTTAACCGAACAGCCTTTAAAACACATTTTTTTTCTAAACATGGACCAATGTCGTTTAGTTAAGGCAGTAATTTAAGGAAGTCAGTCATTGCGAGTCCTCACCAAATTTTCAATTTGGCAAAATGCGACAATGACAGTAGATCGCCACGCTTCGCTCGCGATGATTAGTGCGTCATT
>Ga0209319_1002748_pt1 | contig 10367 bp, 9 predicted proteins | sample RifGroE2_FD_184000 | JGI IMG/M metagenome (GOLD analysis project Ga0209319, IMG submission 184000) | Groundwater microbial communities from Rifle, Colorado - Groundwater E2 (SPAdes) (version 2) | ecosystem: Environmental > Aquatic > Deep subsurface > Groundwater | place: Rifle, Colorado, United...
CAGCCTTTTTTGCTTTAACATATTTTCTAAAATACTAGAGCCTTCTTTATCAATCTGTCTCGGTAGTATCCTATCTGCATACTCAACTATAGTTACTTCTAGTCCTTTCTCTTTTAGGCTGTTTGCGGTTTCTATGCCTAGAAGTCCTCCTCCAACAACTACTACATTTTTTATATCTATACAGTAGTCTATTATTTTATCAACATCTTCCTTGTTTTTTATCGTAAATACTCCATTCATACAATTTCCCTCTACAGGTAATATAAATGGATTTGAACCACTAGCAATTAAAAGCTTATCGTATCCTAGCTCTTCGCCATCATCTAGCACTACTGTTTTTTTATCTATTATTATGTTCTTCACAGTTTTTCCGAGTATACATTCAATCTTTTTATCAATATACCACTGTTTTTTATATACAACTATTTCATCAAATTCCACTTTAGAAGCAAGGTATTCTATAAGCCTAGGTCTGTAATAAAACAAGTCTGTTTCCTTTGAAATTATTGTTATAAAAGCTTCTGCATCATGTTCCCTTATAGTCTTTGCTGCCTCCATACCTGCAACACCATTTCCTATGATAATAAATTTATTTTTCACCAAACTAGCCCCTCGATTTAAATTTTTTTTATTTTTATATAATTAGTCTTGAATTTTTTATGTTTTTTCTATATAATAAATTTATAGTTTTTTATTATAATAAAATTAGGATGGTGATTTTATGAATTCTTTTAAACGGATTAATACTATAAAAACAACTCCACTACATATAGAAAACTCAGAAGACTTTTTAAAGTATTTTGAAACATATCTTAAAAATCCACTTACTAATGTTGATTTCATAGATGTTGATATTACAAAAAAACTAAAACATAAATCGTATAAATATATTTTCTCACATCATGAATTCTCTAAATTTATAGAAGATTATAATCAAGTAATCTTTAATCTTGCAAATTTAAAATCTAAAACGAATAACTTAATCAACAGAGAAGTAGCAATCTTTCATGATTATGATGGTGAACTAGGTGCTATAAGAATGCGATTAGGTAAATTTTTCAGCCTTTTCCCTAAAATACTTGATGTTCTTGATTCAGAATTACATCATGATTTACTTATAGTATCACTTAGCTTTAGCTTTGGAATCTGCGTGGAGATTGAAGGACTTGACTACTCCATGACCGTATGGGGTGTTGAACATAAATCACACATTCATGAAGATACTCAAATATAAGAAAGTGTATATTGAATATTTATTCAATATACTTCCCATGGCATTGGCAAGAAATATTGTTTAAATTTTTTTATTGCATATCTATCTGTCATTCCTGCTATGTAATCACATACCATACGTTCTTTTGTCATTTCATGTTTTTCTAGTATTCGTTTTAGATGTTCTTCTACTTCTGTGGTATCTTTTATGTAAAATTCAAACAGGTTACTTATTAGATTTTGCACCTTTTTTTCTTCTGTCTTTGACCTAGAGTCTATATAGACATTTTCAAATAAAAACCTTCTTAATTCATATATTGAAGTTCTTATTTCGTCACTAATTATTATATCTGGTTTGTCTTGACTATTGTATACTATATCCATTATCATAGTGTGTATTCTTTCGCTCTTATTTTTTCCAAGTAGCATTATATGTTTTTGTGGTAAGTTCTCTTCTTTTATTATTCCTGCCCTTATGGCATCCTCTATGTCATGATTTACGTATGCTATCTTATCTGAAATCTGTACAATCTTTCCTTCTAATGTAGCAGGATTCCCATCTGTTTGGTGGTTGAGTATTCCATCTATAACTTCATATGTTAAGTTTAGTCCATATCCATCATTTTCTAAAATATCTACTACCCTTACACTTTGTTCGTTATGCTCAAATCCAAAGGTGCAATGTTCATTGAGCACATGCTCACCACTATGTCCAAACGGTGTGTGCCCTAAATCATGGCCTAATGCAATAGCCTCAGTAAGGTCAACATTTAACCTAAGAGCATTTGCTATACTGCAAGCTATTTGTTTAACCTCCATAGTGTGAATCAACCTATTCCTATAATGATCACCCTCAGGCATTATAAAGACCTGCGTTTTATGCATAAGTCTTCTAAATGCCTTACTGTGTATTATCCTATCACGATCCCTTTGAAACTCAGTTCTCATAGTACATTTTTCTACTTCTCGCTTTCTTCCCTTACTCTTAACACTATGCGTAGCATATTCGCTAAGGGTTTTCAGTTCATTTTGTTCTTGCATTTCCCTTATATTCACCCAATCACCTACTTTTTATAAACATTCAGTCGTTGCGAGGTGCGAAGCAATCTCTCTTTTAATAACTATCCAAACCTAACCAAGATAAGATGTTATGCCAAACTTACACTTTTTCAGTATCCTCTAGCAAGAAATCTATCTCTCGGCTTTCAACACTCACCCTTGCAACAAGCACCTGTAGTGTATCTCCAAGTCTATATATTTTCTTTGTTCTTTCCCCTATTATTATATAATTTTTATCATCAAAAATGTAATAATCATCATTTAAATCAGCCAGCCTTAGAAGCCCCTCTACTGTATTAGGTAGCTCTACATATATCCCCCAGTTAGTAAGACCTGAAATTATCCCTTCAAATACTTCACCTACCTTGTCCTTCATATACTCACATTTCTTCAAGTCCTCTGTTTCTCTTTCTATTTCCTCTGCTACTCTTTCTTGTATAGAACTGATTTCAGAAACCTCTGTAGTTCTGTTTTTTAAACTTTCTACTCTTTTTTCAGACAATCCTTTATTTAGATTTTCCTTTAATATGCGATGAATTTGCAAGTCTGGATAACGTCTTATCGGTGAAGTAAAATGACAGTAGTACTGTGCTGCAAGTCCGAAGTGTCCGTCATTTGTTGCGGTATATCTCGCCTGTTGCATTGAGCGTAGCATAAGTCTTAGTATTACCTTTTCCTCTGATTTTCCTTGTATCTCTTCTTGTATTTTTTGCAGTTCTTTAGAATGTACCTTTTGTTTAGATTTTACAACATAACCTAGTCCTGTTATAAAGCTTAGGAATGTATCTATTTTCTCCTCATTTGGTTCTTGATGTGAACGATATATAAACGGGATTTCCTGCCAAAAAGCATCTTCCGCTACAGTTTCATTACATACTAGCATAAACTCTTCTATTATTCTTGTTGCTATATTTCGCTCATATTTTTCTATAGCAACTACCTTGCCCTTTTCATCAAGTCTTATTTTGGCTTCCTCGGTATCAAAATCAAGTGCACCTCGTCTATACCTTTTCTCTGTAAGTATCCCCGCAAGCTCTCTCATAAGCTTGAACATATCTACAAAATCAGAATATTGACTGATTATTTCCTCATCCTCTAATTCAAGTATTTTATATACATTTGTATATGTCATTCTTCTGTCTACATTTATGACCGCCTCAACGATTTCATGTCCTAATACTTTTCCCGAAGGGTCTATTTCCATAATACAGCTTAGTGCAAGCCTGTCCGTACCTGCATTAAGTGAGCATATACCATTTGATAATTTATGTGGAAGCATTGGTATTACCCTATCAACAAGGTAAATGCTCGTAGCACGCTTCAGTGCCTCTTTATCAAGTGCAGTCCCTTCTTTTACATAATGTGTCACATCCGCTATATAAACGCCTAGCTTATAATGCCCATTTGGAAGATTTTCAAGTGATACTGCATCGTCTAAATCCTTTGCATCATCGCCATCTATAGTAACCATCTTAACATCTCTAAAATCTTGCCTTCCTTTTATATCTTCTAAGTCTACCTCTTCTTTTATACCTTCTATTTGTCTATATACCTTATCTGTAAAATCTACCGAAACATCGTAACCCATTACTATCGACATTACATCAACACCAGGATCATCCTTGTGCCCTATTATTTCTAGTATTTCTCCATCTGGATTTTTCCTACCATCCAACCATTCAGTTATCTTTACAACTACCTTATGCCCGTCTACTGCACCATTTGATTTGCTTTTAGGTATATAAATATCTGTCCCCATTTTCTTATCATCGGGTACTACAAACCCAAAGTTCTGGTTATGCATATAAGTTCCGACTATTTTATCTGTGCCTCTTTCTACAATCTTTATAATCTCACCCTCAGCAGCTTTTGTATCTGCTCGTTCTCTAGTAACCTTGCACAAAACCAAGTCTTTATTAAGTGCCCCATTTGTAAATTTAGCAGGTATAAACACATCTCCGCCTTCTTCCCTGAGTACAAACCCAAAACCTTTTTCATGCCCCTGAAATCTACCTTCTACCTCATTTTTCTTAACTTCCATTCACAACACCGCCTATTCTTATTTAAGTTCTTTTTTCTAATTGTAACTTATCTAACAGCTTTTGTCAAGAAATTTGTAGATGCATCTTTCGTATACTCTCTCCAATTTTTCTTATAGTCCTCAAACTTATCTTTAAACTCGCTCTTTTCGGTCAATTCCACATTCAAAGCTTTAAACAACTCTTGTAATTTAGCTTTTGCATTTTCTATATCCTCATCATTTTCTACCTGTATTTCCACCTCTAATATATATCCGTATCCATGAGTATAATCAATAGTTACATATATGCCATCCCACACAAGCGAATTCCTTACTCTATACCATTTTATCTCTTCTTCGTACCCTAATTTATATAGCATCTTTATTAGACTATCTTTGTAGATATTATCTACCTTTACAATCTGCTCCTCCCTTGCATCGTCATGAAGCTCACCATCTTTTAGCCATAGCTGGCAGTATTCATCAGTCAACATCAATCTAAAATCCTTGTCACCTTCAAAATAACACGTAATCTGTTTTTCTTCGGTTATTCGTAAGTTTTTATCTTTAAAAAATTTTAAGAGTTCCTCATACTTGTTTTTATTTATAAATGTTCTTAATTCTACCTCTAACATCGTTTTAATCTCCTCTCTGTTAACTTTATATATTGGTAAATTATAATGTTTTTCTAGTATTTTGTCAAGTAATTTTTATAATGCCCTTACTATGATTTTAATACAAGCTGTAACACATTTTACAGCTTGTTCATATTATATATTAGGATTAAAGAAAAGTCCTAAAACTAAATTTAGAGTATGAAAGGAGAATATAATAATGGAAAATGCTGAATTTTGTTGTAATGCAAAGCTTGCTGAACACTTAAGAGATCAAATAGGAGAAACAGTAACTATATTTACAGAAAGTGGAGGACAATCTGGGTGTGGTTTCACAGGAGTTGTATTAAAAGTTAACCCTTGTTTTGTAAGGTTAACTACTTGTATAGGACCTGCACCAGGATGTGCCTTAGGTAACGGATGCTCAAGAGGTAACTATGGAGTTGGTGGTTCAATATGCGGTGGTTCAGGCTACGGCGTTGGTGGTTATGGTGCTGGCGGTTGTGGTGGCAAAGGTGGCTATGGTGGATGTTGCCCACCTGTTGACAGAAAATGTGATAGGGAAATTATATTTAACATTGGTTCTGTAGTTGATATACCAGTTGATAAGATTGTGGCAATAGTAAGAAACGCAGTTTAATTTAATACCTTCCCCCTCCCCCTAATATTTGAATAAAAAAGATGCACATGTATATATACATGTGCATCTTTTAATTATTAATAAATTCCCTGTCCTGCAACTCTTCCTCTTTCTCCATATTTAAAAACCACCTTCCAAACTGCCTCATACTTGTAGTTGATTTTATATTGTCATATCTTTTAAAATCACTTTCATCAAACTCTACTAATGTTTTATCAAAACCATCTGGAATAAATACTTTCCATAAATCCGACCACTTTTTATCACTTTCATTTTTTTGGATTTCCAATGCTAATTTTCCCGGTGCCCTACATTCGAATATTTCAATATTATTTCCATCATAATATGCTATACATTCTCTAAATTCACAATATCTATTTTCTTCTCCCTCCATTAATTTTAATAAGCCCTTTAATCCTATTGTTTCTAACATATGATTCACATATGCCTTAGGAAACTCATTTAATTCCTTTACAAAAAAACCTGCATCTAATGCTATACATGGCTTATTTACTAATTCATATGCTTGTACTACCTTTTTTATAGCTATTTCTGTTATATTATCACTCCTTGGTTCTATTAATTCTGCCTCATACCCTAAAACTACTATTTCTTTTAATTCCCTCTTAGCCGAAGCTACTTTTCTTTTGTTAGATGTTACAAATACAATTTCTTTCATATAAAAAATCCCTCCTTTTGCATTATTTTAACACAAAAGGAGGAAATATATGGTCACTTCATTTTAAAAAAATTAATAGCGACATAAATATTACACCACAACTTCAAAAATCCTCTTATCCCCTACATCTATCCACTTACTCGTATATTTCTTGTCTTCCCTAAACTTAAACATTACCATGTAACCTTTATCTTTGTTTTTTATCCTCATATAATCTGCGAGTTGTTTGTATCCCTTTTCTTCTCGTGGCTTATCATAATATTTCTTTAGTTCTATTATATATTCTTTTTTGTTGTACGTTATCACTATATCTATCCTTTTGTTTGTCCTTGTCTCTGTTTCAACATAGTAGAAACCTGTTCCGTTTATTATTGGTTTTATGAATGCTAGAAATATTAACCTACCTTCTTTTTCTACAAATCCTTTTGTCTCTTTTCTATATTCTTCGCTCATTAATTCTTGGAATTTTTCTAGTATGTTCACAATCCTAAGATTACCTTCTTCATCTATAAACTGACTCCTGCTTTCGTAGTTTATTATTTTCTTGTTGCCTTCTCTTTCTTTTTTCACTGAAAGGTAGTTGTATATTAGTATCTCAAATATTTTATTGTGTATTGCAAGCTTTCCGTTATTTCCTTTTTTTAGTATACCATACATTAATCCTTTCTCATCTGCATATACGTCGTAGGTTAATTCCTGTCCTTCTATTGCTATGCTGTATACTGTGTTGTATAGCTCTTTGTCGTGTTCTATGTTTTTTATAAGATCATCAAATAGAGTTCCTTTTTCGTTTAATATTATCTTTACTGCTTCCTGTATTCCTTGTTTGCTCCAGTTTCTACCCAGCTCCTCATCTATAACTTTACAAATATTACTTACGAGAAATGGATATCCACTTGTATAGTCATATATTTCTTCGTTTATTTGCGTTATATTCATTCCTGTTTTGTAATCTTCTTCATATTCTATAAGCATCGTTGATATTTCTTCTTTGTTAAAGTTCATGTCTACATTAAACTTTTCCGCTACATTCCACGGGCTGTTGTAGGTTGTTTTATCTATTAGCTTTGCCTCTGCTTCTGTTATCATCCTTCGTTCTTTTATGTGAACCTTTAGGTTTTTTATATCGTGTACTCCGGCTAGTATTACCGACTTGAAGGTTATGTCTAGCTTATTTTTTCTTTTATTATACTTATCTCGTAATATTGCTAAAAAGTCTAAAAATATTATATTGCTGCTTGCTTTATCTACTTCATCTATCATTAGTACTATTTCTTTTTTACTTTCCATACAAATATCTGTTATTCTTGCTGACAGTTCTTGAAAGCTAGTTATATTTGATATTTTTTCTATATAGTTCGCTAGCTCCCTATCTTGAAATTTAACTATATTCCTTATCATAAATAGAAAAGCCATAGCAAACTTACCTTCCGACATATAAGGCTCTTCTCCAAAATCTTCTAAACTTCCCGGTATCATTATATATTTATCTTGCAATGTCATAAACAGCCTGCTCATTGTAGTAGTCTTACCATACTGTCTTAAAATATTTCCCCATATCAATAAGATTAACTATCTTTTCAAGTTTCCCACTTATGTCTACCATATAATGCTCTTCTTTTATACATGTAGTCGTTATATTAAATCGTTTCACAGCTACTCCACCTCTCAATGTTTGTTTTTACAATTATATCAAATGTTATCAACCTATGGTCACTTCATTCAAATATTTGTATATTTTTCATCTAATACCTTATACTCAATTATTCTCATAATCCTAAAATGTCTTATTTCATTTCGCATCTCACAAAATGCTGACACATACCATGAATCATTATAGGAAAATAAGTCGCAAGGGTGTACTACCCTTTCAGTCATACCGTGCGTGGCAGTCAAGAAACTTATCCATACCTTTCGTTTTTCTTTTATCGCACGTGACATTGCATTATATTTTTTATTTTCAATATCTCTATATTTTTCATCACGTTCCTCTACTATATTTGGTACACCCTCTATTTTTTTCTTGCTACCTTTGTATGTAACATCTATCTTATGTATCAAAGCCTCGAACTCTTCTTTTAGTAAAAAATCCTTGTTTTTAAGTAGCATTTCATAAACTGTCTCCAGTAACTGTATATCATATTTACTAAAACCTATTTGAGGTAGCAATACTTTTCGCTTTAGAACATATCCGCCATAGGGTCCTTTTATAGAATCCACATATATACCAGCTTTCTCAAGCTCGTCCTTATAAAACCTAACCATCCTCTCCGTGACCTCTAACCGCTCCGCAAGTTCTTTTATGCTATACTTTCTGCCATTGTTAAGTAGCTCTATCATAGTGAGTACATTTGATATTTTCCCCATAATAAACTCACAACCTTTTCATCTAAACCAAATTCCTTTAATCCCCCACAATACCGCAATATGTATAGGATAAAATAAATAAAAGAACCACCCCGGTATTTTAAACCTCAAACTCATCGGCTTTACTAAAAAAATCATCGCCACAATCGAATATATTTGATAATCCGATTGTATCATATCTGTACTGACTGCTACTGTAGTTAATATTATAAAACTTGCAATTAATAAGTTTGTATTATTAATATAGGTGTATATAAGTATTATAATCAAAACACCATATACCCCATAATCAACACCCATATTATAAAAACTCATCACCGATGTAATGACAAGTAACAAGCTTAATACTATATATTTCTTTTTATCAATTAAATTAATACATACTAACCCTACCGATAATGTAAATAGTATATTCAAGGTCAAATCTTTCGTTATATAATAATACATAACCTGGCATATAGAGCCTAACAAAAGTAGTCTAAATATATACCTTCTAATATTTCCAGTATTTAAGTAACCAACAACCAATTGATAAGCAAAAAGCGGAAATGCAATCCTCCCTATAATCCTAAGCCACAGTACCTCCGGAAATAATATTACCCCCATATGGTCTACTAGCATAGTAAGTATTGCTATTAATTTTATATAATTGCTTTGTTCTTTTGTAATTGTCATATATTTACCTCCCACTTCCAACCTCTAATCCCCGTACACATCATCCTCTGCATCTGTTGGGCTTCCATTCGCATACGGATTGTCTGGTTCTAGTGTGAAGTTATATACCTCGTCATCCTTATCAACTATTATTTGTCTTATCTGTTGTATATAACCTTTGCTTCTTATTGCTATTTTGTGCGAGCCGTATGATAGGTTAGAATTTATAGGAACAATACCAACATATTTGTCGTCGATATATACTTCTGATTTAGCTATATTAGCATCTATCTTAATTTTTGCTCCCTCTCCTACTCGATACATGTCAGCTCTAAAGTTTGTTGTCGGATTGGTTATTTGTATAGCTTTGCTAACCGTTTTGTATCCTGTTTTTGTCAGTGTTATATTATAGTTATCATATGGAAGATCTATTTGCGTACCTGAAAAATCCGTATCATAACTTCCATCCTCATTTGAAATATTTATATTATATCCATCTACATTAATATAAAAATTTAATGTACCTCTCTTTATTTCTATATCACCTAAATCAACTGTGGTCTTTTCTTTCTCTTTTATTATAATATATTTCATCTTGGTTTCTATATCTTCTCTTTTTATAACAAGCTTATGTTCCCCTGGTGAAAGTATAATATTATTTACCGGATCGATCTTTTTGAAAACATCTGCATCTATCTCTATATCGGCCCCTATATAACTTTCAAAATTAATAAATGTTAGATAACCATAATATTTTTCTACCTTTATCGCCCAAATATTATCTCCATAACCTTTTAGCGACACAATAGCATCAGTATTTAGATCACTAAATACAATCTTCTCTCCTTTATAAGATTTAATTATTTTATTTTCAAAATTATATACTTTATCTTTAACTTTTATTGTCTTTTTATTTTGATCTATCTCTATATTTTTAATATTTTTTGTTTCCCATACCTTACCACTTAATTTCATTTCTTCTACCTTTTTAGTTTCATCTGCATACTTTATATCAGCGATATCTCCTAACTCAAGCTCACCGATTACCATTAATTCATTATACTCATCTTTTATTTCTGTATAATTCACAAGACTTAATCTCACGTCTTGCTCGGTTGGGTT
>Ga0209319_1002749_pt1 | contig 10367 bp, 9 predicted proteins | sample RifGroE2_FD_184000 | JGI IMG/M metagenome (GOLD analysis project Ga0209319, IMG submission 184000) | Groundwater microbial communities from Rifle, Colorado - Groundwater E2 (SPAdes) (version 2) | ecosystem: Environmental > Aquatic > Deep subsurface > Groundwater | place: Rifle, Colorado, United...
TTCAATTCCTATAAGAGCCGTGCTGCCGGAGGTAACGTTCAACTCTGTTCATAATCAAACTGCGTTCCTGGTTTGGATTATGATCTAAAAGTTGAACTAAACCTCCTTTGGAGGCGGGTTCGTGACATCCGTGTTTTGTGCAACATGGTTGCCATTATCTTTAGCCCATCATTTATAAATATTAAAGATATGAAAAAAAACAAGATTCGGCATTTGATGCCCAGTTAGAAAAATTCCGGCAGCGGATGGTTGTCAACCATTTTTCGGTCAACACCATCAAGGGCTACATGGCTGCCATTAAGAGGTTGCAGGCGTTTTACATTCTTTCGCCCGAACAACTCACCGAAGACCAACTGATAGCGTTTATTTGCCACATTAAAGAAGGGCTCAATCTTTCATTGGTGTCAATGCGTATAGCCGTTTGCGCCATCAAGTATTTTTACCGCCACATTTTGGGCATGACAGCCCTGGCAGAGAAAGTACCTTACCCCAAACAGGAAAAGAAAATCCGAACCATCCTTACCGGAGCCGAAACCAAGGCACTGTTTGAGAAAACAAACAACATAAAACACCGGCTTTTGCTTAAACTGACTTATTCTTCAGGTTTGCGCCGCAGCGAGGTGATCTCCATACAGCTTGCCGACTTCGACTGGAAGAACATGCAACTTATCGTTCGCCAGGGAAAAGGGAAAAAAGACCGGTTCACGACCCTTGCCCATAGCCTGAAGCCCGATTTCGACCAATATGTATCACAATATTCACTGCCGAAGTTCCTCTTTGAAGGTCTCGGAAAAGGCCAGCCACTTAGCGAGAACTCCACCGGCTATATCATGAAACAGGCCCTTGCGCGTGCGGGCATCACCAAGAGTGGGATATGCCTGCATTCTCTGCGCCATTCTTTTGCCTCTCACCTTTTGGCCATCCATACCGATGTGGTAACCGTTCAAAAGCTGATGGGGCACGATGATATCCGCTCCACCATGGAATACTTTCACCTTGGCAACCGGCCCAATTCAGCCCCGAGGAGCCCATTGGATACCATTTACCCCAAATCGTGAACACACCACTTTTCGAAGTGGCCGACATTGCACGGGTGCATGGCTGCGAACTTGCTGAAAGGGGTAAATTAACGGCCCATCAGAAAAAAGTAATGACGGCCATCTGCAACTGCCGCACCGCGGAACTTGGCGGCCACAAAGAGCGGTGCAACGATCCGGGGTGTTCATACGAACGCTATGCATACAACGGCTGCCGCGACAGGCATTGCCCCAAATGCAACGGCATGAAGCGAGAAAAATGGGTAGAAAGCCGTAAAGCCGATGCCCTGCCCGTGCCCTATTTCCATATCGTGTTTACATTGCCAGCCTCGCTCGAAAGCCAGTGCATGAAACATGGAGCCCAGCTGTACAACCTGCTCTTTGCATCGGCATGGGAAACCATCGGTGTATTTGCCCGGCAGCACAAGTACCTTGGTGCCCAAATGGGCATGGTGGCCTTGCTTCACACCTGGGGGCAGAACCTGATGCGCCACACCCATATCCACTGTCTGGTACCAGCCGGTGGGATCGATGCCCAAGGCTGGTGGCGCCAATGCAAACAAGAGGGCAAGTTCTTTGTCCATGTAAAACAACTGTCGGAGGTGTTCCGCGGAAAATTTACCGACGGGCTGATCAAACTTCAGCAAAAAGGCATTGTTGAGCTTGAAGGCGGGCCGTTGGTTGCCGGAAAGAAATACCTGCACCCGCTGTACCGCACCAAATGGGTAGTGTACGCCAAAAAACCACTCCCATCAAGCGACAACGTGGTGGAGTATATCAGTCGCTACTCCCACCGGATAGCCATCAGCAACCACCGGATAAAAGCCTTTGCCCATGGGAAAGTGTCTTTTTCGTGGATCGACTACCGGACCTCCAAACCAGGGGTGATGACCATCCAGGCAACCGATTTTTTGCAACGGTTCCTTACCCATGTGCTGCCCGTGGGATTTATGAAGATAAGGCATTTCGGCATTTTGTCTTCGCGCAATAAAGCCGGGTGCATCGAATCGGTGAGAGAACAGTTTGATGTTGCCCCCGTTGCCAAACGCGAAATAGGCCGTAACTGGATGGAAACCTTCGGGATGCTTTATGGACGGCACCCAAAGCAGTGTCCTTGTTGTGGAAAAGGCATTCTGCTGCTGGTGGCAACCATTGAACCAGGCTACTGCATTCGCCAGCGCGACGGGCCTAAACTAACGGCCAATCCTGGCTTCGGCAAACAGCCGTGCATGAAATAGCCGAAATTAAAGTATGCCCCAAAAAACCGGGGCTGGAATCGTATTGCCCAAACCGACCAAAAATGACCGGATTTAAACCCCAACCCAAATAGTCAGGCTGAAATAAAGTTCGGATAAATAAAAAAAAGCCATTCTGAAATAAAATGGCGCATCGGGGAAAACAAAATCCCCACTCTTCAAAACACAAAATCCCCATTCAATTCCTATAAGAGCCGTGCTGCCGGAGGTAACGTTCAACTCTGTTCATAATCAAACTGCGTTCCTGGTTTGGATTATGATCTAAAAGTTGAACGCTGGCCTTCAATTCCTCCATTAGTTTACATATCAAATATAGAGTATTTTATCACGTTAAAACCTTGTCTTTGCATTTTATTTTTAAGTCAAGGCACAAATGCTGTTTGGGGTTTTAATTTTTTGAGCGTGGGGGGTTTAAAACCTTTCAAGTTGCTGAAATGTATCCTTGCGGGAGGGAAAAAAGGCAAGCTCTTTTGCAATTTTTTCTATTGCAAATGTGCTTGACTTTGTGTGGGGGCTTGCTATGTCATACGCAACCGTTGTTTTATGTCCTTTGATTGTCTGTCGTTTATGAGAAATGAACGATTGCATTTAAGAAATATACGATTGTCCAAAAGAAATGAGCGATTGCACCAAAGAAAAATGAATCCGTTGATGCGAAATGCGGGATTTGGTTAAAGAAATTAGCATTTTAGTGAAAGAAAAACGGAATTATTGGAAAGAAATTCATAATTTGCACAGTGAAAAACGGGTTTTATATATGGAAATCCAATGTTGGGTTGAAGAAATCCTCAATTGTGTTAGCGAAAGTCAATATTGACGTTATGGAATGAAGGTTTGGGGGTAAGAAATTGAATGTTCCATTAGAGAAATCCGGTATTGTGATGGATTAATCATGTTTCATTTAATATTAACTCTAAAATTTTTCTATTATGAACACAAATCAAGAAGACAAATTTAGTATGTACTACGTTGTAAAGAATACTTGTGAGAAGTATCAAACAATTTGGACAACAAATGCTGTATTTGCAGCAACGTACAATCTTTGGGTTGCAAAGATACCTTTGATTGAAACGAATAGGGATGCTCAAACCCTTGAAACAACTGGTATAACAACCGATAAAACAGCCAAACGTGCTGCAATGACCGATAAAACTTTGTTTATGGAAAACAGGTTACAATCGTATGCCAATGTTGTAAATAATCCTGAATTGCTTGAAAGTATAAAATATTCGGCTTCGGATTTGAAAAAAGCGAGAGATACCGATGTTATTGGTATTTGTAATACTGTACTTGCCAAAGCAACGGCCAATGCTGCTGCTATTGTAACTTATGGCGTTACTGCTGTTATGATTACTGATTTACAAGCTGCTATTACTGCTTATTCTGCCACGCTTGCCAAACCAATGGCTGCGAAATCGCAAACGAAAACGGCTACTGAAAACCTTGCTAAACTTTTTAAAGAAGCTGACGAGCTTTTATCCAAGCGTTTGGATTTAGATATTGAACTGTTTAAAACTTCGAAGCCTGAATTTTACAGTCAGTATAAAACATCCCGAATTATCATCTCAACTGGTGGCGGTGCAACCTCTGTTTTAGGTAGTGTTACAATTGCCGGAAGTGGTGAACCTGTGAAAGGGGTTACATTTACCTTTGTAGTTGAAAATAATGGAATGATGAAAGCTGCATCAACTGAAATGGCAAAACCGATTGTTAAAAAGAGTGCCGATAAAGGTAAATTCCGTGCCACACTGCCCGAAAACACGTATCGGGTAATTGTTGAAAAAATTGGATTCAAGAAACAGGAAGTTATTGTAACCGTGTCAAATGGTGAGACAACGAACCTGAACATCGAACTTGAAAAGAACTAAACCTAAAATAAAATCCTGCTTTCGCAGGATTTTATTTTTTCATTTAGAAGTTTTAATGTAAACTGAAAAATATAGGATTACCAACAATGTTGCGACACCTGTAAGAACAAACGTTGCAATTGCACCAAACTGATACCAAATTAATCCTGCTAATGAACTTGCAAGCATGGTGCAAATACTCTGAAAACCTGCAAAAGTACCTATTGCGGTTGCTGTATCTTTTTTGTCTGTTATGTTACTAATCCATGCTTTCGAAATTCCTTCGGTGGCTGCGGCATAAATTCCGTAAAGTGCAAATAGCGCAAAGATGATATAAACATTTGTACTAAAACCAATTCCAAAATATACGATTGCAAAAATAGAAAGCCCGAATACAAACATTTTCTTTAAGCCAATTTTGTCTGCAAATATGCCGATTGGGAAAGCACACAATGCAAAAATTAGATTGTAAAATATGTAAACACCAATTACCATAGTATCATTTAACCCTGCCTGCTTTGCTTTTAGCAACAAAAAAACATCTGAACTATTGAATAAAGTAAATGCTAAAAGGCCGTACACAACTTTACGATATATGATAGGGCTATCTTTCCAATACTTTATAAATGAAAAAAATGGTGTAGTTTTTTTAACTTTTATACTGGTTCTATTTTTATCTTTTAAAAAGAACGAAGCAAGAATTGAAAGACACCCTGGTATAAAAGCAATATAGAAGAGTGTTTTATAATTTTGAGGATGAAAATAGAGATAGAGCAACGCAAATGATGGTCCCAATACTGCACCGAAGGTATCCATTGAACGATGAAAGCCAAAGATTTTACCTTTCGTTTCGGGGGTTGCTTCGTCTGAAAGCATTGCATCTCTTGCACCTGTTCTTATTCCTTTTCCGAAACGGTCAATAGTGCGTGAAAAGAAAATCCAAAGTGGATAAATGAAAAGTGCCATCATAGGTTTTGATATGGTACTTAAAGCATAACCTAATTGTACAAAAGGAACTCGTTTGCCTGTATTGTCCGATAGTTTTCCAAAATAACCTTTGCTAAGCCCTGCGGTTGCCTCTGCAACACCTTCTAAAATTCCGATTAATACAATTGAAAAGCCAATGCTCTTTAAATAAATCGGCATTATTGGGTACAACATTTCGCTTGCTGTGTCAGTGAATAAACTGACCAATGATAAAACCCAAACTGTTCGTGTAATATATTTCATTTATATTTTTATTCTCAGCGCAATATTAAATACTCGACCGTCAAGTGGTGCGTAAACTTGTCGGAATGTTGGCGCGTCTGTCGGTGGAATTACAATATTTTCAAAGCGTGTTTGTCTGCTGTCCAGAATGTTTTCACAATTAGCAATGATTGAAAAATGTTTGAAATGTTTTTGCAGCATCAAGCCCATAATTAAGTAGTCCTTTGTCTTGCTGTCAAAGTCACGAAACATTGTTGAAGTGTAAAAACCTTCAAAGCCTATAGAGTAATTTTCTTCTTTTTCATAAACAATGGTCGTTACAATTTTATGTTGTGGTGTCAATGGAACAAAAGTTTGAAGCTTGTCATATTTTCGTCTTGCGTCCACGAATGTGTAACCTGCAAATATTTTCAGTTCTTCCCAGCGAAAACGAACACTGCTTTCAAAACCACTTGCTAAAATCGGCTTGTCTTTATTTACGAAATTGAAAGTGTCTAATACTAACGGATTATTTATTTGAGTTACGAAAAATGATTGGTTGAATGTTATTGAAGTTTCACCGTCAAGTATTGTTTTATAATTAAAGTCAAGATTTGCACCGATGGATTTTTCAGCTTTAATATTTTTTGAAAGTGGTTGAATATTATTTATTCCTTCCTGTTCGGATGCTGTTGAAAAAATGGTCGGTACTTTATAACCTAATCCACTTCCGGCACGCATATAAAAATTTGGCATGAACTTGTACATTATAGATAAGCGAGGCAAAAAGAAAAATCCAAATTGATTTTGATAGTCGGTTCTTAAACCCGCTTGCAAAGAAAATTTTTCTGTTGGCTTCCAGTCGTCCTGTAAAAACAAACCTGTCGTATTATAATTGTAATTTCTTTGCTGATTGCTTTTAGTGCTGTCTTCCGAAAAATTTTCTGTAATGAAATTTATTCCTGTTACAAATTGATGTCTTTTAATTTTGAAATTAAATGATGCTTCGCTGTAACTGCTTATTTGATTTCCTTTGAAAGCAGTTGTATTTTGATTTATCGCCCTGTCAAAATAGGACACACTGTTTTTTATAGTGATTGATTTATCATTTTTATATTGCTTGTCAAATTCCAGATGTGAAGAAATTCTATTTGAAATATTTTCTTCAAAGAATTTATGAAGCGTATCTGGTTTATTTGCTAATACTTGCATATCTCCGCCAATTCGATTGTCAAATGTTGCGTTCAAACCGAAACACAGGGTAGCAGTAGGATTGAAATAATAATATAAAGTTGGACTGAAGTTAAATGTTTGCGTTTTTGGTAAATCTGAAAAGCCGTCTTTGTCGACATCGGTTGCTGTTTGAAAATTATTTGCTGTAAGAAAACTGAAACCAAATTTTTTCCATCGTTGGGAAAAGTATCCGTTCACATCCGTTCCAAGCAATGAAGTTTGGTTTATCAAAAATGTAAGTTCTCTTTTTTCCTGCGGTTGTTTTGAAATCAAATTTATTATTCCTGCAATGGCGTCACTTCCATATAAAGAAGACGATGAACCTTTGATAACTTCCACTTGCTTTAAGTCAAGTGGTGGGATTTGCATAATGCTCAATCCCTGTGCAAAGCCACCATACAAAGGGAAACCATCTTTTAAAATTTGAGTGTATTTCCCATCAAGTCCTTGCAAACGAATGCTAACATTCCCACTCACGGCAGATGTTTGTTGCGATTGAATACCTGTTGTTTCAGATAAAAGCATTGCGATGTTTGCGGGTTTCATATTTCCCTTTTCATTTAATTCTTCTCCGCCTAACACTTCCACTTTGATTGGAACTTCTTCAATGCGTGAATTTGTCCGTGTAGATGTAACTACAACTCCTTCCATTTCGGTTGCTTCTGACTTTAGGTAAACAGTTTGTCCTTGCAAACTGTCGGCAAGCGGAAAAGTAAAAGCCAATTCTTTTTTTTCATAACCGATGTAACTAAAAACTATTGTTTGTTTTCCATCTGGAATATTTTTGATTTCAATTTTTCCATTGATGTCTGCATTGCTTCCGTTGGCAATTCCTTTTAATATGGCTGTTGAACCAATTAATGCTTCATTGTTCAAACTGTCTTTGATTGTTGCTTTAAATATGTTTTGTGCATTTGCAAAGACAGGGAATAATAATATAATTATAATTAATTTTTTCATTTTTAACTTTTTTGATGATTTAGAAATAATGAATTGAAAACTGTCCCGAAAGTTCAGAGCAGTGAAACAAAAAAGTTAATCGTTCAAATTAGAAGAGAGGAAAAAAGCAGAAATCGCTTTTGTGGTGGCGGTGAAAAATAATTGTCGTGGAATGAATTATTGTCCTTGCCTATTGAGTTGGCAGAAAGTGTAAGCGAATGTTGTAAATGAAAAGTAATGTCAAAGTGTTGAACTGTCTTGGCTGTTGGAGTTGTCAGGTCGCTTTGGTCTTGGTGAATGTACCAATGCGATTCATTTTCAAAATTGGCTTTCTTCTCCGTGTCTGAAAATTCAAACACTGTGTTGATGTAGCAACACGAAAGCAAAGTGAGAAAAAATATTTTTATTACACATTTCATTGTCGCAAATGTAAAGATTAAAATTGTGATTTGGCAAAATTTAGCTCTTTTCCCTGCGAAGCGGTCGCCTGTGTGTTGGGGCAGGCAAATGTGCTAAAATGTGTGCTGGCTTTTTTCATTTTTCTGTCTTTCGCATGATTTAATATTTCATAAATGCTCAAATGTAATGATTTAGCAATAGTGGGAAGGCAAAATTGCAGCTCTTTTACAAGCCTTTGGATTGAGCGTTGGCTCGTGGGGGCTTGGAAATGTGCTGCAATGTGCGTGGGCTGTTGATCTTCGCAAATCTGATTTTATAATACACAGAGTTTGTCGCAATTGGGTCAAGTGGAGTCGCAACTTTACCAAAGGTCATTAAATAAAACAGGTAACTAATCTCATAAAATTAGTTACCTGTGGTTATTATTATCAGTTCGAATTAGTCGACGCGTTTGTGGGGCTTGGTATTTTTATCAATTTTATTATCCGGCGGCTAACTCGTCCATCATTTGTTTGAATAACATAAACAGATTAGATGCCTGATTATACAATTCCTCATTCGATTTAACAGCTTCCAGCATCATTTCCATGTTCATTGTTGAAAGAACCGTTTTGCCGTTTGCTTCATATACCGATAAGGCACAGGGCATAAATGTTGAAAACTCAGGATTCGTTGTGAGCATCATTGATGCTGTTTTTGCCTGACAAATGTTGTAAACAAATACTTTCCGCTGAATTGGGAACCCTTTTGATTCAACGATATCGTGATAAATATAGGTTTGGAGCAAGGCCAGGCTATATTTATTGCACGCAGCTTCAACCTGACCTGCAACCTGTTCGGCATTGAGCTTACTTTCGGTTTGGTGCATCACCATTTCTATTATTTTTTCGCTTTGCATGATTTCTTACTTTTAATTACAACAAAACCACCTTTTCCAAATCCATCAATAGGGCTTTCAATCCCGTCATTATTAGGATCGGTCAATGTTTGAAAAACATTTGTTAACTCAAAACCATTGTTTTCAATTAGTTCTATAATCTCAGGAACAGAATAGAATGTGGCATCCTTGTAAAATTTACTTTCATTTTTCCCTTTTTCAAGTATCAGTCCTAATGAACTTTCCCTGTCAATTATTGCAATAATGATATTTCCATCAGGTTTTAAAATCCGATGGGCTTCAAGTATAGCTTTGGTAGGGTTGGCAATGAAACAGATGGAAGTGATAAAAACTGCAAAATCGAAACTGTTATCGGGGTAGGGTAAATCTTCGGCAAACCCCTTTTTAACATCAAGGTTTCGATTTTTTGCATGTTCCAACATATTGTCCGATGGATCAATTCCGTATTTAATGCCTAGTTGCTCTGCAAAAATTCCGCTGCCAATACCTATTTCAATCCCTTTTTTCCCAACAGGAACCGCTTGTTTTATTGCAAGCAGTTCCGATTGAAATGTATTTTTATTTTCTCTGAACCAGGCTTCGTATTCATCGGTGAACTGTTCGAAAGGGTTTTCCAGCATGGCTTAAAAAGTTAAGACCTTGTCACTGTCGGCTACCCAATCTGCCAAAAATCCCATAGTTGATTTATTGGCTCCTTCAAAATAAGGATGATTTTTGTAAATGCCGCAGCGGGACATACAAGTTCCACAAACCTCAACGGGGACACCATTCGAGATCAAATCACGCAACATTTGCGACAAATCCTGATCGTAGCCAACAGGTGGTTTGCAAACATCCCTGGCCATATCCACTGCATCATTCATCAGAAAAATCCTGACTTCATGGCTCTTTTTTCTTAAAGTTTCAGCCAAACGAAGTCCATTCCATGTTACATCGGTTTCGTCATAAGGCTCGCGATTAAAAATGATAAGTACTTTTTCCATTTTTTGTTTCTTAAAAAGTTAATACGATTTTATTTTTACGGATCAGTTCGTACAAATCGGCCAGAGAAGAGTATTTACAAACTTCAGGCTCATTGTTTTTTCGGCTTTGCAGGCAGGTTCCGCAGCCCAGAATAATGCCGCCGTTCTCTAAAAACTTGTCGGCCTTTCATATCCTTATCTGTTTTTACCATACTATCCAGTTCGACACCTTTCCCAAGCAAAAATATCCTCACAGTATCGCCCTGATTTTTAGAATAGTTCGCCAGACGTAAGGCATTCCATACTGTTTCGGTGTCGTTTGAATAAATGACCATTCCGATAGAGGTTTGGGAACCTGAATTCGAAGTAGGTGATTTGGCGAAAGTTCCACTAGTGAACACACATGCCATGAACATCAATAGAATAAAATGTTTCTTCATAGATTGTTGATTTATTATTAAGTGAGTTTTTTAATTGCATTGACAAGCACTTCGGCAGCAAAATCAATTTCTTCTTCTGTAGTGCTTTTCCCGGTTGAAATCCGAACTGTTGCCGCTGCTGTCCTAAAATCGAGGTTCATTGCCTGAAGGACGGACGAAATGGTTGTT
>Ga0209319_1002751_pt1 | contig 10360 bp, 23 predicted proteins | sample RifGroE2_FD_184000 | JGI IMG/M metagenome (GOLD analysis project Ga0209319, IMG submission 184000) | Groundwater microbial communities from Rifle, Colorado - Groundwater E2 (SPAdes) (version 2) | ecosystem: Environmental > Aquatic > Deep subsurface > Groundwater | place: Rifle, Colorado, United...
CCCTGTTCCTGGGTTTTAGTTTTTGCCAGCACGATCTTAAGATCCTTGATACTGGCTTTTTTCTTCAGGAACTGCTCCACCGCTGTTGAGAGTTCCTTGCAGTTTTTGCACATAAGTTATCTCCTTTTTGTCGCCCGGAGGCGACTAATGGGTTTTGCAATAAGACTTGGCTTCACTTTCAGTTATCCAAACATCTCCTTCCCTATCGGAGATATACCAGTACTCCGACCCCTGCTGGTAGACGTGCCTGCATAGCCGCACAGGTTCATCATATGGGATATTTAGCGACTTGATGAAATAGTCGCTAATGTCCTCAAGAAAACTATCCTGATAGACAAAGAACTTTGCGTCCCTTGGCGGAATTCCTGCCCACTGGTAGATTTCAAATCCCTGCTTGTCTGAAATATTACAGAAAGGTGGTGTGATAAAAATACTATCTCTGCACATTTCGACGTGGTAGAATTCGTATCTGTCTGCCGGAACCGGTAGTTCTTCTTGCGGGATAAATTTTTTCAGGTCAGCAAGCGGCATGATTAGGCTTTTGCCGTCAGTGACATCTATTTTCTTATCATTAAAATTACTTCCTACTGTTTCTCTGCATGAGTTTGTCTCGTGCAGTTTCAACTTTCTTTACCTTCACGCAGTAATTAGTAAAAATATCTAGTGCGCTACTAAGCGATACTTTATAGTATCCTTCCTCGCATGGATCGCCTCCTGTAAGGTTTGTTCTCAGACTGGAAAATCCATTTTGGATAAATCCAGTGAAACAGAAGGTAAAAATAACTCCGGCAACCTCGACACTTATTTCGTCGATGCAAGACTCAAGTGTGCCGAGTTTCGCGACAGCCACAATATTATTGAGTTGCATGGAGTCTATACAGTCCAGGACTGCTTTTACTTCGTCGTCAATCTTGAATTTTTTCGTATTTTCCGACAGTTTCAATAGAAACATAATTATTCCTCCCTCAATTTATTTTCCTGGTAGGCGGCTTTTTACCGGGTGCCGCCGTGAACCTGGTGAGACTACCTTCGGCATCCGTTCATGTAATCCTCTTCCGATAGGTCAAATGACCTATCGACTAACCAAAACTCCAACTCTGCCCCTGCTGGCAGTTCGGTTGCACCCTCTGGAAGTCTCGGTCCCCGGTACTGGGCAACCAGCAAGACATCTGCTTCTGGGGTAGGGAATACTACGTTTGAGCGTTTCCCTTCTGGTACTTCTACTCCATACCCATTGAGGATATTCCTTACCACCCGGTCAGTGTCGGGATGACCGATGGCGTTTTCTGTGATTGTTCCGACGTTTTCTAGGTTGCAAACGTCGTGCAGGCGTTCAAAATTCAGATTCGCACAATCACCGGGCAACATATTAACAGAAAACGCATTCGTCAAAATTATTCTCATATTTCCTCCTTCATGGCCGGTATTTTTAGCCCCGGCCGGCTGTTATTTTTAATCAGATAGTTTAAGTAAGCTATCTGATATGGAGTTTCTGTTACCTGTAAGTATTTCTACCGCCCAGTCGGGCAATTCCGTACCCGACTGTAACAATTCCTCAAGGCGATTGAGATCGCTCTGCAAATCTCTAATGTACGATTCCTTGCGACTGTAACTCGTATTTCTGGAGTACGGTGTAAAATAGCTACGATACTCGGCAGGCACAATGCATACTTCCGTGTCTTTTTCGCAGGCGCAGCGGATGTATACAGTTCCTTCACGGCAACTACCCAACTCTCCCGCCTTGTCTCCATGCATGACAAAGGCATGAAGTTCTTTTTCTGATGTTGCCAATACTGTAACCGCTTCAATAAGATTGGCTTTTAAAAACATTTCTTATTCCCCCTTTATTTTAGCCCTTCGGCATCCCCTGACTCGCAGGAGATAACGAAAGACTATCTTTTCCAAAGGATCGGAAAACCTGCTTCTTTCCAATCCTCGAAAAGTTGTTCTGTCGAAACTCTAAACGGATAATCGTCGCCTTTATCTCCGAAGATTGTTACTGTCGGAGAATGGTACACGGAAAACAGGTGTTTTGCTCCTTCGAGAATATCTGGATTTAAAACCGTAGGGTGCATGGAATCACCCTTCTCCTGTCTGAAACATACAGAATATGTGTGTTCTCTCCTTTCGGCTGGTTTAATACAGATAGAGTTTTTCTTGCCAATATCAAAAAACGCATTAACATCGGCGTCGAAAACTTCATACTGTACGACTTCCTCGCCCCTCACTTGAAGTTGGCGGATAATGTCCAGACGCTCCTCGGCAACTTTGCCAACGGAAACTGTTTTCTTACCGTCCTCACGGGTTTCAATAAGAATCATATGGTTTCTCATAATTATTCCTCCCTCAATTTAATTTCTCCCATCCCGCCCACATGCGGCGTGAGCAGGTACGATAAGCTAAAAACAGTAACTACAAGTAGGTTTCATGTCTTCAATTTCAGGCCAATCCAGACAGTTAATTCGTCCAAAATTCTTAAGTCTTGTTTTGTCGGGAATGTCAGATACTTTTTTGTATCCGAACTCTCCCATAAAATTTCTGACCTGCTGATAAATTTCTTCCTTTGTTCTAAATCTGGAGGGATGATGGTTGTCATTCTGCTCTACACAAAACCTCGGAAGAATCTCTACCCCTGCTTCAAGTGCTACCATAAAGGTAATTATTACAGCATCACTTGAAGAGAAGTATGCCGTTACCCTGTCTATCCCTTCTTTCTTGATTTGGGACAAACAAGTTTTGATAAGTCTTATGCCTATTCCTTGCCTCCGATAAACCTCTGGGACCTTGATATAGTCTAAACTTGTTATCCCAGATGAGAATGTGATAGTTTTCAAGACAGCACCAGGACAATTTACAAGGTAAAATTTTCTATCCAACTATTTTCACCTCCTCCACATAAATTCCGCAACAGTTAAATGGTATCCTTCCTGCAGGGACGTTGTTTTTTGATATGACATAGTACCCTTCTGGTCCGTGGTCGCTGGGACAATAACCCGTAACAACCTCGTCGTACTGAAAACCATAGCGTTTCATTAAGTCAAGGAACATAAATGTATTCGACACTGCCTTGATTAACTGAATAGACTGCGGGAGTGTAACTCCCCTTACTATGTGGCGCAAAGTTCGCGCCTTGATTGTGCGCTGTTTTTTGTTTGTCATCAGCATCCACACTCCCCAAGTATTGCCCCGCAGTACTGGCAATAGTATTTTGAGTTTTCATTCCCACAAGTGTCACAGTCCATGTCGCAGGACTGCGCTTTTTCGACGCTCGGACAAAGATGATTTTTGATATCCTCGTCCGAGATAATGGGTTCGGCATACTCGCATCCAGGACAGTTGCCCTGGTGGTAACACTGCTCCTCGTGTGGCAGATAATCACAGGTGAGTTTGTATTGAGTTGTCGGTGCTAACGATTCTATCGGAACATCAGTCCTCCACGGACATAATTCCGGACAACAACCGCCTAACCAACCGCGCATTTCAGGGACTGTGCAAAATCCAGGATCGTCCGTGAGCATAGCGCAAACGCAGGACGGGACTAACTGTGCAGGCGAACCTACGCGTACTACGGTTTGACAATTTTTCATAATTATATACCTCCCTTAAATTATTTTTCTGGCGGGGCTTTTCGGCTGACCCCAAGACTGTTTTTATATATCTAGGCTGACCTGCATGGTGATAAATTCCCACGTCGGGAATGTGGAATGAATAGTAAGTTTACCATATGTTCCCGGTTCAGTCGGGCAACCTAGATCCTGCCAAGTGCTACGTGTCAAGGAGTCGATGTAGTCTGCATACTCAGATCCACCCTTTGCAGTAGCTTCACGCAGACACCTTGCGGAAACGTGAATATCCGCTTTCGGGATAAATGTTATTTCCAGTGTCGGTTGCTCATGACAACAAGTCCATCCGCAACAACCAACAAAAGGAAATCCATTCGGATACTCCAGGTTAGCAAGCGTCGAAGGGTCATATACGTAATGTTTGCCGCACTTGCACTTTTGCGTTTTCTCCAGGGTAAATCCTAACCGCTTGGCATAAGCATCGCGAGGATACCCTATTGCGGCAACTTTTCTTGTGTACATATTTTATCGTCCTCCTTCTAATTATTTTCCTGGCGGGGCTTTTTCGGCTGACCCCAAGCCTGCGTAAACTAGAAAACTCCTGCCTCGAATATAAACCTGTACTCTTGGATTTTTCTAGGTTCAAATTCTTTCGTTTGCCCATTTAGGCACTCCACCCACTGCTCCATAGTAGGTATGCCTGTCCCAAACATCCAATACCCACCATGCTCAGATGGAACTCCATAATACGATCTAGGCTTTGTGATAGCCTCGAAAATTTTCTCTCCATCGTGTCCGTTCTCAATCAGCGAATATAGTTTTTTCGCAAAATCAGAATCAGAAATTTTTGATGGTCGGCTCAGCTTGACGATGAATCTGTCATATGCGAAACTATTTCCACTGAAAGTGAAACCAGAGCTTTCTCCGTCACGGCATCCGCAGTCGCTTCTACCGCGAGTATAGATATCGAACTCCACCTTGACGCGACCTTCAAAAAGTATAGACAAGTCGTGTATGAACTGCTGTCTATCTTTAAGCATTGAAAATTGCATTTTACTTCCTCCTTAATTATTTTCCTCTCAGGTCAGCAAGTCTGGCGCTCGCTATCTCGCGCGATGCGTAGTCGCCGCAGTAGTTGTAGTGACCGTGCTTATTGCCTTTCCAGTTACCCGAAAGGTCATCTTCTGCCTGAACGAATCCATCGTTTGCTGAGCGATTGTAAAATACAGCATAGACGGTTGACTCTTTCCTTATTTTTACAACATAATCCTTTGCCTCTTGCTCGATAGGGAATTCCTTCCGGCAAGTAAAGTGACCGTCCTGATCTGGTGTGTCCTCGTGCATCCGCTGGATATAGTGTTCACCAGTAGCATTATTTACGAACAGTCCAAACATCTTATTTCCTCCCCCTCAATTCCTGGCGGGGTTTTTGGCTGACCCCAAGCCATTTCCTATCTGAAACCATTTTACCATGTCCGACATCGGACTGTCAAGAGAAAGGTTTCTGAAAATCGAAAGTTTTTCTACTTCATAAAAACATCTCCATAAAACTTCTCTCTTAGTACCCGGTAAACAATCTCAGTACGCGACATGCCAAGATTGTACTCATCCCGAAGGATCAACTTCATAATCTCAGGTCCAAACCGCACCTTGACACTGTCCCAACTCCGCACCCCCTCGCTGTCCAGTACGGCAGATTTTCCATGAACTACGGGTTTTGCGTAGTGCTCGGCAACAGCGCGCCGGACAATCTCAGTCTTGGGAATTCCTTGTCGTCGCTTGTCGTCGTCCAATAAATGCGACAACCCTACAGGAACGCGCACAGTGACCATGCTCGAAAGACTAGACTCATAACATGTCGGACAATAATAACTCCCCGGCATGGGCGGCACAGCGCGACAGGAGCGACACAACACAGAACTTGCCTCTTGCCTTTGCTGTATAAACTTATTATTAAGCGCGTCCACGCAACTCCTGCAATAAATCATGCCTTTTTCCGTCGCATTCGTAAGGCAGTTAGTACAGAATCCATTTTCCTTTGCCTTGGCGCGATAGGATCTTAGTTGCTTGCGCTTTCGGCATAGGCGGCATGTGCCGCAGGTACATTTTAGAGTTATAACGACACCTCCAAAGAACTAATCTTTTTAGCGTTAAGGATACATCCCTTTCTATTGCCTGGAGCGCAACCAGGTCTAAACATCTTACATTTAAAGCACTCATCCGACCTACTTTCAGCCGGCGATACGCAATATTTACCTACGTACCAAAAACATGCCTTAGATAATCCCAGCAGGGAGCAGATCAAATGAGTTAGTATTTTACTATATTTCTTAGTGTATTAATGCTACCGCCGAACTTTAGCGGGAGAGTTAACAGGAGCGACGCTATGCGCTTTACTTTTTTCTCATCAGTGTGATCTATCTTGCGAAGAATAGATCGCAATTGAACTCCTCCAACTTCCAGTCGTCCAATTTTTTCTGCAAGAACGACTCGCTTAAGAGATGAGTGTAGACGTTCATGTCTAGTCATTATTATTCACCTCCATTATTGGCAGGTATTTCGCAACGCCCCGACCTGGCGAAAACTTCTAATACTGAGCGTTGCAATACTCGTTCCATGCCTGATATGACTCCTCACCCAACTTCTCGCGGGCGATCTGCACTGCCCGGTCGAAGTCCTCGGCGTTGTCGGAGAATAGGTTGATACTGTTGACATGTTTGTGGTGCCTAGAGACTTCCTTGCTGAACTGGTGCATCATAATATTCGTAACGCCAGGAGATTTAAAACCAACCTCCGCACCGTTCGGAACCTCAAACCCATCGACGTAAACTTTCGTAACATCCCCACTAATGACACCTTGCCTGTGTGCGCGATACTCAGGGGTTGCGGTCCTGCCCTCGAATGTCATTTCGCCATGCGCCACAACTACACCTGGTTTAAAAATACAGTGAGTGTCGTAAAATACAGTTTCGCCTTCAATTCTAATTTTCCCCATGTCTTAGTCCTCCTAATTTTTATTTTCGTTAGGCCAGACAACCCGCCCGACCTAACTTTTTCGTTTACTTCGATACTTCCCAGTCGCGCTTGATAGCTTCCGCAACCAGATCCGCATTGTCGCTATCGTTGTTTTTGTTCGCCCACTCAATTTCGTGAGCTAAAACATGGTCTGACATGGTGCCTGCATCTCTTCCAAAAATCGGCCCGTCATATACATCCAGCGCGTCCCTGCGCTCTTTCCGCAGTCTTTTGATCTCTACCTTGTCGCCGACTTTCTCTGCGGCGTTTGCAAGGCGTAGGTTTTCGTCTGTTTTGCAACCTATTTTTATTTTCACGGTTTTTCCTCCCTTATTGCCGGGGTTTACGCCCCGGCTTTTTCGACTATGCTAAACCTTTGACTCTCTGTGCAATGTCGTGAAATTTCTTGCCAATTTCCATGCTAGCTTTCTTGCCATATTCGGCCAAACCCAAGCAATATTTGCCTTTCAGAGTTCCGAAACTGGCAAGGAACTTCATTTCCAAGACTTTTCTAAGTTCAGTTTCAGCGTTTTCCAGTGTAACTTCTTTGTACCAGTCACTGCCCGAACGTTGGTATCCTTCTGCTTTCAGTGCGCTGGTTCCGTTTTTTACAACTACGCCGATTGTTAACCCGTTGATTCTGATGTTGATAGCTTCCACTATGTTTTTCGCCTCTCTCCAAGCCTGACGGAGGGCTAGAGCCAATCTTGCGTACCAGTCGCCAACCAGAGTTTTTGCAATTTCGTGTGCCCTTTTCATTATCTCTCTACGGTTGATTTTCATTTATTTGCCCTCCGCTTCGCTGTTTTATTTTATGTACTAATTATACACCCACGTAGTTAAGAAGTCAACATGTTTTTTCTGTTTTACGAAAGTTTTTTTTAAAAGAAAAACCGCATAGTGAGTGAGGTTAGTTTACATATTAGTTAAAGACCTTCGGCATAATCGTTTATCTCGAATATATTGTTGTCTTTCCTACCCTTGATTCCGGCCAGATTATGGCTATACCGTTCTTTCTTTTGCGGCAACCATTTCAGTTTTCTCGCCACCTTCCAGAACTTTCTCCAGTAACCCCATTTGAACGCTTATACTTCCCAGAAAAGTATCGCAAAAGGATTTTCTAGCACAAACAAGGTTTCTGATACTTAAATTATCTTCCATTAACTGCCTATTCTTCCGCACCAACTCCGCGTTCTCCTTACATAACACATCTAACTTTTTCTCTAACATAGTAACTTTTGCCGTTAGAGTTTTGTTAGCGGTTGTTATTTCTTTGATGAATTTACTCACTTACTTACCTCCCTTCCTCTCAAACAAACGTCTTTCATCCTCACGTTTCTTATTGACCCGACTAACCAGCAATTCCTTAGCATGTACGCCTCTGCCGCAGTGTGGGCAACAAGGCAACATATCGCCCCGGTAGATTTTTTCTAGCTCACGCATGACAAGTAGGTGCGGTTTCCAGTTAACGATCTGTTTGTGCTGCTCCAGAAGTCTGTCAACTTCACTACTCAGTTGCTCATAATGATAAGCAATATCGAATAGCGCGTCATAGGGATTTATGATTGCCCCACACTCTTGGCATAATATTTCTTTATTCTGCGTGTCGATCTCAAATTTCCTGTTCCGGCAAGTACATTTCTTGCTTTTATCCCGGTTAATGCGGAGAGTTGAGATCGGGATTACTTTGTCTGGTAGTTTGTCGCTCAATTAGTTGCCCTCCTTCCTTAATACAACCAAGCATCGCAGAAGTGACGTATAGCATGATTGCCTCTTATACTCCAATGCCAGTTAGTCTTAGTTTCTTCTAGTTCTCTCTAATTACTCCAATAGTGACTTCTCCTATTATCGGGAGCAATTAACCAACCAGAAGGGCACCCAACACAACCGCAATAATAAACTAATTTATCCAGTTAACTTTCCTCCTTCTCGTCACTGGACTGCTCAACCTCAAACATAACAATCTTGACCGGCACTATCGTACATTTCCGACCATGCTTATTCAGGTCGTTCGCTGCGTCCTCAGCATCCTCGCGGTCAAAATACTTGACTATCCTTGCAATGTCAGTCTCTGGCAAATTTCGTGTATATTTAAGTTTTCGATATGTCCCGTCCTCAAACTTAATAGCCAGGAATTTCTGTTCTTGAATTATCAAATATTTCCATCCTTTCTCTCCATAACCTCAATCTGTTCGGCGTACAATTTCCAGGTATGCGCTTTGAAGCAACTCTTGTAGTCAGACAGATAATGCCCCTCCGACTCAATAATGTAGTCCAAATCAATGCATACCGTATTTTCAAACATTTGAACATCTATGCCGCCCTCGTCGAAGTGGTAACTGCCAACGATCTCGACAAACTCCGCAAGATCGCAAAAGTCGATGTGGACGAAGGGGATTACGTTTTCCCTATCCTGATACAGTCCGGTTTCATTCTCTAGCAGGAAATCGTACAGTTTTGCGTTTACCTCGTTAGACATTTTCATCCTCCTTTCTTATGCGCCGCAAACTAATCGTAAAACCGGCGGCGAAAACAACGATAACTATGGCGGCGAGTATAAACCATTTCAAGCGATCACCTTCCCCAGTCTCTCGATCTTCCCGTCATTGTACTCTTTGCCCTCGCTCCGACAAGTCTCGCAGAAATAATTTCCGAACTGCACTGCCTCGCACTCAGGGCAAATGGGCAAAAAATGCAGTCCGGTTTCTAGATCGGTTAGTAGTGGTGTCGGACCGTCGAACCATGCTAGTTTAATACAGTAACCTTGCGGGTATGTCATTATTGGGGTTCCTCCTTCTTACTTCTTAAAAACAATAAATTATTTTTACCAATAAGGCGCGATGTCGGCTTTGCGAAGCAAGGCGACACGTTACTTACAAGATTTTAAGTAATTTTAATTATTAAATAAAACATAGTCTATTATTAGATATAGCCCTAAATTTGAGACTTTGCCCAGAATCCCAAATATGGACTAGGCACAATCCTAAATTTGAGACTTTGCTTATATTTTTAACCTATATGCCGTTACATGCTTCTCTGATTTTTTACCATCGTCATGCAACCAGTGCATCTGCCAAGTTTTAATTAAACCGCTCTTAACTACCTCGTCTTTGATGCGGCAAAGTTTACTTCTCTGCCAACCACAGTCTTTGGCTAAATCCTCATTTGAGCGAAAAAAGAAGTCCTCATTTAATCCGGTAAATTTATGCTCATTCTCCATTAATACAAACATTAACCATTTAGCCGAATCTGACAATTTTATAAATTCGGCATTTTTAAATACTTCTCTCGATACCTGTAGGAAATTTCCGTCCTTATATTTAGCCATTAACTAATACTAATCACTTCCTTTTCTTTAGCCACTCGTCAATAATGCGACGTATTAATTCAGAAACCTTGAGACTTTTCTTATCTGCCACATCCTTCAACTTATCATATCTTTCATCATCCATAAAAATACTACGACGTTTCAATATTTCTCACCTCCTACATATTATATACCGTTTAAGCGTACAATACAAGATATTTTTAACAAAAACCGCAAATTCAATAGTAAAACTTTCACTTTTCAGAAAATAATACTTGCTTACTTGCTTGTAGTGTGCTATACTTTGTACATAGAAAATTTGAGAGGGGATAAAGATTGTGACAGTCAAAGAACTAAGAAAACTTACCGACGAGCAACTTATTGAGTTGTTTAAAAAAGCAGACAAGGAACATAGCGATCCGAATAAGTTTGACGAGGCAACTCGTGACATTTTTGAAGTCCTCGGAGATCGTCA
>Ga0209319_1002752_pt1 | contig 10341 bp, 10 predicted proteins | sample RifGroE2_FD_184000 | JGI IMG/M metagenome (GOLD analysis project Ga0209319, IMG submission 184000) | Groundwater microbial communities from Rifle, Colorado - Groundwater E2 (SPAdes) (version 2) | ecosystem: Environmental > Aquatic > Deep subsurface > Groundwater | place: Rifle, Colorado, United...
TTGAACGGATTGAACTTTTATAAAGTATTTATCTTCGGGTCAGTAGCAAAGAATATGATGCACGAATGGTCTGATATTGATCTGGTATTGGTTTCAGATCAGTTTGGTGAAAATGTTTTCGATAATTTAAAGCTCTACTCAAAAATTAATATCAAGTATCCAACGATTGAAACACATCCATATCCAACTAATTATTTTAGAACAGGGGATGACTTTATTAATGAAATTATAAAAGAAAGTATAGAGATTGACTAATTCAGGATTGTTTGAAAATCCGGAATCTCTGGCATGAAAGCATAGTTATTATCATTATAATTGATTCGACAGCAGTAATGCTCCATCCCATTACTTACTATCAGAAATTTGACTTTAAGTTGCATATTGTACCTTACAATCTGGTCAAATGTTTGCTGGCTGATTTTTATTTCCGGAGCTTTAAATTCAGCGACTAAAACCGGATTCCCTACGCGGTCGAAAACAACCAGATCAGCCCTTTGTGGATTGTTATTCACTTTAACGCCGGCTTCAACTGCGATTAAAGACGTAGAATAATGCTTCTCATTGATCAAAAACCGAACAAAATTCTGCCGCACCCATTCTTCAGGAGTTAACCGAACGTATTTCTTTCGAAGCGGGTCAAAAATATAGTCTTTATCCTCCCTGGTTTTAAATTTGAAAGAATATTCGGGCAAATTCAGTTTTTGCATGATGAAGCCAACAAAGTTTGTATTTTTGTAAAACTATAAAAAAGTTTGGAGTGAGCTAGAGTTCGGAGTGCCTAAAGTTTAGATGGCAGAACACCAAGGCAATCGCGACTTTTGGCGCACTAGTTTTCTTCAAATTCCGAACTTTAGGCACTTTAGATCACTTTAGGCACTTTTTTTATGAAGACAAAAGAAGAAATTGTATCAAACTGGCTTCCCAGATATACCGGAAGACCTTTGGAGGAATTCGACGATTTAATTTTGCTGACCAATTTCCACATGTATGTGGATATGTTCGCTAAAAAATTCGATGTACCTATTTTGGGTGAAAATAAAAATATGCCCAATGCGAGCGCCGAGGGAATCACCATTATCAATTTTGGAATGGGTAGCCCGAATGCTGCGACTATGATGGATTTGTTAAGCGCAATTCATCCAAGAGCTGTTCTTTTTTTGGGAAAATGTGGCGGACTGAAACAAAAAAATCAATTGGGTGATTTTATCCTGCCAATTGCCGCCATCCGAAGCGAAGGAACTTCAAACGATTATTTACCTCCAGAAATACCCGCCCTTCCGGCATTTAACCTTCAGCGTGCTGTATCAACAGCCATTCGTAACCGAAAACATGATTACTGGACTGGAGTTGTTTACACCACCAATAAACGTGTTTGGGAGTATGACGAACGTTTTAAAAAATACCTGGAAAAATCGAGAGCAATGGCCATCGACATGGAAACGGCAACCATATTTACTGTAGGTTTTTGTAATCAGATTCCTTCCGGAGCATTATTACTTGTGTCGGACCAACCTATGATTTCGACCGGAGTTAAAACTGAGGCAAGCGATCAGATTGTTTCAAATAACTTTGTGAAAGAACATCTTGAAACCGGAATCGATGCGCTTCTGGAGATAAAGAACAATGGTGAATCGGTTAAACACCTGAAATTTTAAGACTTTACATGGCAATTACATACGAGGAAATTATTGGCAACCTTCAAAAAAAAATCTATCACCCCATCTACTTTTTGATGGGTGAAGAAACGTATTTCATCGACAAAATCAGCGATTATATCACCGATCATGTTCTTTCTGAAGCTGAAAAGGGATTTAACCAGTCGGTTTTGTACGGAAAAGACCTGGAACCTCATGTCATTATGGCGAACGCCCGCCGGTTTCCGATGATGGCCAATCACCAGGTAATTATTGTCAGGGAGGCACAGAACATCAAGAAAATAGAGGAACTTGAAAGTTATGTCAAAAATCCATTAAGTTCAACCATCCTGGTTATTAGTTACAAGTACAAAACCATTGATAAAAGAAAAACATTTGCTAAACTGATCGATCAGAAAGGGATACTGTTTGAATCAAAAAAAATATACGATAATCAGTTGCCAAACTGGATATCTTCCTATTTGAAGAATCTGCAATATACCATTTCTCCACAGGCAGCCGCCATGATCTCTGAATACCTGGGAACTGATTTGAGTAAAGTTGCCAACGAGTTGGATAAACTGATTATTTCGTTGCCAGCCGGATCTCAGATTACTCCTGATCACATTGAAAAAAATATCGGGATCAGCAAAGAGTTTAATGTTTTCGAACTTCAGAATGCTTTGGGTGAACGGGATTTGCTTAAAGCAAACCGGATTATCAACTATTTCGGAGCTAATCCATCTGCCAATGGTGTTCCTGCTGTTACGGCCTCTTTGTTTTCCTATTTCTCGAAACTGTTGAATTATCATTTTCTGGAAGATAAAAGTCAGAATAATGTGGCTTCTGTTTTGCAAGTCCATCCGTTTTTTGTGAAAACTTATGTGACAGCAGCTAAAAACTTTAACATCAAAAAATGTGTTGAAATAGTTAGTATCCTAAGAGAATACGATATGAAATCGAAAGGATTTGGCAATGTTTCAGCCTCTCCGGCCGATCTGCAGCGGGAAATGATTTACCGCATTTTACATTAATTTATTAACTTATGACTATTATTCTGATTGTGATTACTGTAGCAGTTTCGTTTGCCGCATTCAACAATGCGAAAATGATGAACATGCTTCAGTTTAATGCCAGTAAAATAATTTACGAAAAGCAATATCACCGGCTGATAACCCATGCTTTTGTTCACGCAAACTGGGAGCATCTGTTCGTGAATATGATTGTTCTGTTTTCGTTCGGCCAGGCTATTGATACCTATTTTAAATACAACTTTGGAAATAATCATATCCTATATTTTTTTCTTCTTTATTTTGGTGGCATTCTGGCTTCAAACATGTATGCACTGATTAAACACCATAAAAACTACTTTTACAATGCTGTCGGAGCCTCGGGTGCTGTTGCATCGGTATTATTTGCTGCCATTTTCTTCGATCCGTGGAATATGATTTATTTCTTTGGCATATTGCCCATTCCGGGAATTGTCTTTGCAGCATTATACCTGGTTTATTCCTACCAGATGAGCAACAAACAAAAGGACAATGTAGCTCACGATGCCCATTTTCTGGGCGCCCTATTTGGTTTTATATTTCCAATTCTACTGAATCCAAGATTATTTGAAGTTTTTTTAGACAAACTATTTAGATTAATATGAACGGAAAGGCCATTTTCCTTGACCGTGACGGTGTTCTGATTGATAACAGCGATCATTATTACATTTGGAAGGAAGAACAACTGAAGTTTGTAGACGGGATTTTTGATAATTTAAAATTGCTTCATCTGAATGGATATCAGTTGTTCATCGTTTCTAATCAGGGCGGAATTTCTAAAGGATTGTATTCGAAAGACGATATTTTAAATCTGCATACCAGGCTGATACAAACCTTAAGGAATAACCACATTGAGATTACAGAAATTGTCTTTTGTCCGCATCATCCTGACATTGAAAAATGTATGTGCAGAAAACCTGGTTCGATTATGATCGAAAAACTGCTGGCGAAATATAAATTGACCAGGGAAGAATCGTACCTGATCGGCGACAGCCGGTCTGACATGGAGGCGGCCTTGGAAGCAGGAATTCGCCCCATTCAGATTACTGCCAACTGCAACATGCAGCCTTTCATTTCAATGCTGATCTGATGAGTAAAGGAAAATACATATTGGCAAACAGCACGTTCATTCCCTCAGATGAATACCGGATTTCACTACAGGAATCAAGAGCATTGTTATTTTCAGAAAAAATAAGGGCCGTAAGGACAAATTTTCCATTTTTTGCAGAAACCCTTGAAATTATCAAACTCAAACTTTTTCTTTTTAACCAATCGTTTCCTGAATTTACGGACAAAGGTGGTTCCGGATTAAAACGGCAGCTTGAACGCACTTTAACCAAGAATAAACTTTTTCTTGGAGCAGTTTTTTCAGTCTCCTTTTATTCCCTGAATGAGAAGATTCAGTACAGCATTGAATCTGAAAAGTTTGAACCTACGGATTTTGAATTGAATGAAAAAGGACTGTATATAGAAGTATTCGATAAAATAAAAAAGCAATCCTCTTCGATTTCAAATTTGTCATTGGGTTCTGAAATCTATTGGAGCATTGCCCGGAATCACCTAAAAAATACAATGATCGATCAGTTATTGCTTGTGAATACTGATGATTTTATTACTGAAGTGATTGAATCGAATATTTACCTGATCAATGGAGACCTGATTCGGGGAGCCAGTTGTGAACACGGTGCTTTTCTGGATATCAGTCAACCTCTTTTGCTTGACATATTCAACAAATTACATTTTCGGTATTCTGAGCATGAGGCGATAACCAGTCAGGATGTCCGCTTGGCAGAAGAGATCATGATTGTAAATGCTGTTGACGGAATCAGGTGGATTGTTGGATTTGAAGGGAAGCGGTATTTCAATCACAAGATCCGGAAAATCAGTGAGGTATTTGGAAGAAGCCTGCTTAGTTAAGCGAAGGATTTTCCGGAAAATTTTCCCACATGCTGTATTTTCCACCCATGGAGCGAACTGATTGTGCCCACATCATGTTTTCATCAATGGCCATCAGATCGGCTTGCGGAATATCAGCCACCAACCACGAATTCTGGTTAATTTCTTCTTCTAGCTGTCCAGCTTCCCAACCAGAATAACCTAAGAAGAAACGTACCTGTTGCGAATTTACCAGTCCCAATTTAATTTGAAGTTTCAGCGCCTCAAAATCACCGCCCCAAAAAAGGTTTTCTTTAATGTTAATACTGCCGGGAATAATGTCGCCCAAGGTATGAATGAAGTAAATAGAATCAGTACCGACAGGTCCCCCAATATGTATTTCAGAATCGAAATCAGGAAAATCGGCAAAAAGATCCTCAACCGGATAATCAACTTTTTTATTCAGGATAAAACCAACAGCACCTTTTTCGCCGTAAGAGGCTAAAAGAATGATTGACCGGTTGAAGTAGCTTCCGGCCAAAAAGGGTTCAGCAATCAGTATATGTCCCTGTTTTGGGGCAACATGATTGGTTTCTATCCTGAATATGTTCGAGTTAATTTTCATCTCTAAAACTTCACTGAAGAAATATAGTAATTATCAATCTCTTTTCAAAGAAAAAAATCAATTTCAGATAAAAATAAGCAAATGGCTAATTGAATGTAAGTTATGTAAGAAAAGTACAGTTTGAGTTTGAGGATGAATTTAAAGATACCCAAAAGTGCAGTCAAATAAAAGATCAAAATGTCTTAATATTTTAATTTTCTTCTACAATGATAAAAATATCTTCGTCGGCTTTTTTCATTAAGAACTGTTCTCGCGCAAACTTTTCAAGGTTAGCATCATTGGTTTGCAATTCGTACAGTTTTCGTTTATCAGCCTCAATCTTTTGTTTGTAGAAATTCACTTGTTCTTCCAGCAGTGCTAGTTCCTGCCTGTTTTGTTGATGTTGCCTCAAATTATTTTCATCAAAAAACATGATCCAAACCAAAAATCCTGCCAGTGCAATCAGGTATTTATTAAAGATGGGCTTCACTATTTTAGTTCCTAATTCTATGGCTTCCATGATAATGATTTTAAACAAAAATAGGATTTTCCGGCACAAAAAAAAAGGAGATAATTAAAATCATCTCCTTTTTGAAAAAATACTTTGTCTTAATCCTGATCAGGTAAAAAATTGGGATAAGTATAACTTTTAGGCGAAATAAAATTTTCCTTGATGGTTCGGATGGATGTCCATCGCAGAAAATTAAATATTGAACCGGCCTTATCGTTGGTGCCCGAACCGCGCGCTCCGCCAAAAGGTTGCTGTCCTACAACCGCTCCGGTTGGTTTATCGTTGATGTAGAAATTTCCGGCTGCGTTTTCAAGACGTTTGGTAATACGTTCGATATTGTAACGATCTTGTGAGAATATGGCGCCAGTCAATGCATAGATTGAAGTTTTATCCAGGATAGCCAGTGTCTGGTCCATTTCTTCGTCTGGATAAACGTAAACTGTCAGAACAGGTCCGAATAATTCTTCGACCATAGTAATGTAATCAGGTTTTTTGGCCAGAATAACAGTAGGCTGAATAAAATATCCAACAGTTTTATCGCAATGTCCTCCAAACAGCACTTCAGCGTCTTCGTCTTTTCGGGCTTGTTCAATAAATCCTGCAAGTTTGTCAAACGATGATTCGTCAATAACGGCATTTATAAAATTGGTAAAATCTTCAGGAGGTCCCATTTTTACAGTAGCCAACTCGCGTCCCAAACGTCCGCTAACTTCATCCCAAATACTTTCAGGGATATATGCCCGGGAAGCGGCAGAGCATTTTTGACCCTGATATTCGAAGGATCCACGAAGCATGGCAATGGCAACAGCCTGTGGATCAGCCGTTGGGTCGGCAAAGATGAAATCTTTACCACCGGTTTCACCAACTATCCTTGGATAAGATTTGTACTTATGGATGTTTTCACCGATTGTTTTCCACATTCCCTGGAATACTCCAGTTGAGCCGGTAAAATGGATACCTCCAAAATCAGGTGATTGAAAAATAACATCAGCAGCGGCAGGACCGCCTACATACACCAAATTGATCACTCCTTCTGGTAACCCGGCTTCCTGCAAAACTTCCATAATTACGGCAGCTGAGTATACCGCAGTTTTTGAAGGTTTCCAAACAACCACATTTCCCATCATGGCAGGTGCTGCTGGTAAGTTTCCGGCAATTGAAGTGAAATTGAAAGGCGTTAATGCAAAAACAAAACCTTCAAGAGACCTGAATTCATTATAATTCCAGATTCCGGGAGCTGATGCTGGTTGCATTTTATAAATATCGGTCATGCATTTTACACCGAATCTAAAGAAGTCAGCCATTTCGCAGGCTGCATCAATCTCGGCCTGATATGCATTTTTCGACTGGCCCAACATGGTTGCGGCATTGATTTTGGCGCGGTATGGTCCGGCAAACAAATCCGCAGCTTTCAGGAAGATCGCTGCCCGGTGGTGCCATGCCATGGTGTTCCATTTCTCGCGGGCAATCATGGCGGCATCAATTGCCATTTGAACATGCGCCGCATCTCCCTGATGGTAATATCCAAGGGTGTGATTGATATCGTGCGGCGGGCAAATTCTAACCCGCCTATCAGTTGTAACTTCTTTGCCGCCAATAATCATTGGCAATTCAAGCTCTTCTGATCTTAACAGATGAAGCATTTTCTTTAATTCAATTCTTTCCGGGGAACCTGGAGCATAGCCCTTAATTGGTTCATTGGTAGCTTCAGGGATATTAAAAAAACCTTTTGACATAACTTTTGTATTTTTTGTGATAAATTTTATTATTTAGTCTGCAAAACTAGGTTTTTATGATAGTTTATTTCCTAATAAATATCACCTTTCGATTTTCCAACTAAATTGTGTCAATCATGTTTGGAATTTAAATTTTACTATATTTAATCCCTCTTAAAACTGAATGTCGACGCAATTTCATGCTAAAAGCAATTATCAAAACTATAGCTGATCGTTATCATATTGAAACCCAAAATGATATCCTGAAAGTTGTCGGACTTCATATTTTTATCATACTTGGGTTTTTTATTGGTCTGGTGCTGTTTTTACTCGACTTAACCGGTGTCCGGGTTGACCAAAATTTATCAGGCGATATTTCAGTACTTCTCGTTTTTGGTATCGCATTGTATGTTTTACGTTTTGTAAGTATGGCCTGGGCGGTGCAGGTTCTTTTTCTGGTCCCGCTTATTCCTTATTTCTTCTTCATCGCAAATTCAGATACTTTACAGCAAAGTCTTTCTGTTCCGGATACTTTATGGACTTTGATTCCTTTTTTATTGTTCTTTCTGATTTTCAGTACCAATAGGAAAAACATTTCCATTTTTTATGGGCTTTCTTTTTTAACTCTTGGACTTCATGTCTACCTTGCAGGGTTATCAGATCTTTTATTTAATTTTTATTGGAACGCCGGAACAGTATTTATAAATCCATTTTTAACTCTTTCGGTCTTTTATTTGGTTTCAATCCTGATTTTCTGGAATTTTCAAATAGCCATCAATAGATTGACTGAAGAAAAAGAAAAGACAGAAAGCCTTATTAACCAAACCATACGTAATCTTCCTCATGGAATGCTGCTACTTGAAGTGGCCCAGGATGAATTCGGGACTCCATCGCATCTGGTGGTTCGAAAAACCAATTTGGCTTTTGAGCGACTTTTCAGAATCACATCCCGTGAATTAAAAGATCAAAAAGCGGATGATGTGTTTCCAAAAATATTCAGGAGTTCATTTGATTGGAACAAGCAATATCTAAATGGAAAAAAAAATCATTTCTCCTTTTACCTTGACCGGCTTGATAAGTATTATGATGTAAGTACCTTCAGTCTTTCCAATAACCAGATTGTGAGTTTATTCACCGATGATACCGTGAAGCAACGGACAATAAGTGAACTGGAAGAAAACAAACTTCGTTATCAGGTGCTTCTGGAAGCCATTCCTGATTTGTTTTTTATAATCGACAAAGATGGGGTATATGTCGATTTCGTCTTTAAAGCCTCGGATGCGCTTAAAATAAAACCGGATGACATCATTGGCAACTCCATATTTGAAGTTGGATTTTCAGAAAAGATGGCCAGTAAAATATTTCAGTGCATTCAAACCTGCATCAGCCAGGATTCGATAGAAACGATAGAATATGCCCTGGAAATTGAAGGTTCATCGGCTTTGTTCGAAATGCGTATTGTGCGGCTTTCTGATCAATCTGTCATATCGCTGGCACGCGACATCTCGAAACGCAAACTGGCTGAAATCCATCTGGAAGATGCCAAAAATAAAGCTGAAGAAGCTGATCGGTTGAAAACCGCTTTCCTTGCTAATATTTCACATGAAATCAGAACTCCGATGAATGCCATCATTGGATTCTCCAAAATGATCGGTTCTCCTGAATTTGATGATGAAGAGAAAAGCAAATTTATTGAAATCATTATTTCGAATGGAAAAGTGTTGCTGTCATTGATCAATGATATGATCAGTCTTTCGAAAATTGAAAGCAACACGCTGGTGGTAAAAATTGGACCATGCCGGGTTAATGACATGATGGTTCACCTTTACAAGGAGTTTGGATATGAACTTGACGAAAATAAGCACATCAACCTGAAAGTAAATTGCGAAAATTCAAATCAGAAATTTGCCGTAAATACTGATTCAATATTACTTCAGTCGATTTTACACAAACTCATCGATAACGGAATTAAGTTTACTGAAGAAGGAGAAGTGGAGTTCGGGTACCGGATTATTGAACCTAATTTTGTTGAATTTTTTGTCCGCGACACTGGCATCGGCATAGCTGAAAGAGATCAGGAACGCATTTTTGAAAGGTTTCACCAACTCGATAACCGGACTATTCGCGCCTATGAGGGTACTGGTTTAGGATTGTCCATTTCGCAACACTATGTTCGTTTGCTTGGTGGAAGCTTAAAAGTAAAATCAAAGATCGGTAAAGGAACTACATTCTCGTTTACAATTCCTTATAAGAAAGATGAAAGTCCACTGAAAATTGTTCGCTAATTCAGTGTGTATTATAAAGTTCAACAGTAAATAGGTTAATTACTTAATAACCCGATCTCGACGTAAGCAATAGACTAACATCTTATAAATAAGCTAATAAGGTTAGCATTATTGGCTGATGGTTTTCTACTAAGGTTAAGAAGTGGATGATAAGGTTTTAAAACCTTATTTTTTTTATCAAACCTAAGTAGAAATTTTATGCACAATTCTCCCCAACCTTATTAACTTGTTGTTTTTCAATAGTTATCTATTCAATTTAATACCGAACTCAGTTTAATAGAATCTACTTGATTGCCGAATTAAGGCTGGTGTATCCAACCAAACGGTCGTAGCGCGCTGCCACGTCCCGGTAATAAGCGAATATCTGGTAATCGTTTTCAGTCAGGAAATAAGTTCCTTCCAGGTTTACGGAATCTGCATTTTTTGCCCCTTCCGGAACATATACATATTGGTAATTGTAATACCCCTGTTTAAGCATTAAGGTAAGTTCATAACCGGCCCGTTCAAAATTCCATTTCAGTTCATTCGATTTGTTTGCATTCCAACCGGTAAAAGCTCCAAATACATTTATTGTTCCGCCAACTAACTGGCTGGGCATGGCTAAAAAGAAATGCACAAACATATAGTCACATTCTGTATCATAATCAGTTACCCGATCCTGACTTTCG
>Ga0209319_1002756_pt1 | contig 10323 bp, 8 predicted proteins | sample RifGroE2_FD_184000 | JGI IMG/M metagenome (GOLD analysis project Ga0209319, IMG submission 184000) | Groundwater microbial communities from Rifle, Colorado - Groundwater E2 (SPAdes) (version 2) | ecosystem: Environmental > Aquatic > Deep subsurface > Groundwater | place: Rifle, Colorado, United...
CCATGAACGCTTCGGCAGTTCTGTGTCTTCGGCTTCTCTTTATCATCATGCGTCTCGGAAGAAATAATCAACACTTAGTTAAATACACTGATGCCACCGATATTCCAGTCTGTCTTAAAAAGAATGCCGATAGCCATAAGACCATGAAAGATTTATCAGAGTTTGGTCACAGTACAAAAGGTTGGTTTTTCGGCCTGAAATTAACAATAACCAGGGATGCTGACGGTCGGCTTTTGGCTATTATGTTCACCAAAGCTGGTGATAACGATCGAGAAATTTTCAGAAAAATAAATAAAGATATTTTTGGTATTCTCATCGCTGATGCTGGCTATGTTTCCAAACAACTTGAGCAAGATATGAACATTGAAAATAAAAGGTGGTTGTTTATCAGACCATACAAAACCATGAAGAAACTTATGACCAAATGGCAGGAAGAATTATACAAAGGACGATTTCAAATTGAATTTGATTTCAGGTCATTAAAACTTTTTCATGGACTAGTTACTTCCATGCCAAGATCAATCAACGGTTATCTCGCTAATTATCTTCAAGCTATTCTTTCCTTCGTGCTCCGTCAGGCTTAAAAAAGTTTTCTCTCACACCGTTCTTTCCGATGTTTTAATTGTGTGACAACTCGCTTAAAACAAAAATCACCCAACGGTGAATAATTTTTGGTTTGATTTTAAAATTGATTATTTTTTAGTTTCGTAATTCACAGCTCCAAGGTCCTCTCCGGGAGGAGAGGAAACTCGAATAACAGTCGGTGGATTTATTTCACCGACTGTTTTTGTTTCTTCTGTTTAGAAGAAATCGAGAGGACGGTTTCGATCATTTTTTTCTAGTCTCCGAGTTAATTCATCGATGAATATTTACCTTCTGTTTTAGATGAGAGAAAGAACCATCCAGAGTATTGGTGGTTTTGGTGATATCAAGTTCTTATACCTTTCAAAAGTAATAAGGCTTGGCGATAGTTATCGCTCGATAGGCCGAGCGAACTCTTTTGTGAGTAAATTGTGATACTCCTCTCCTCCAGGAGAGGACCTGCTGTGCCGGCCATAGCTTGGTATCAAGCGACGGCCGGCCGTGCCGGCCATAGCTTGCCTCAAGCGACGGCCGGGGATAGGTGATAAACCGATCCAACTCTCACTCATATAAAAACAAAAACCGCGATCATTACGACCGCGGTTTTTTTTACTTCACTTTAATAAATTATAGTACCGCTATATAAAGGCAGAACCGAAATTCCCAATCCGTTTCCAGCGGCAAAACCGTCTCGCCAATAGATAGAAGAATATCCCAAAGGCACCATTTCCTGTTCAGTTGGAATACCTACAGAAATACTGTCGTCGTCAACCGCGCTGGCCCCAGAGGTATCGACATAAAGAGACAAAGTGGCTGTAGACGAGGCGTCAATATCAAACGGAGTGCCACTAGCGTAATAACCCATTACCACATAACCCAAAGTTTCACTCAAATCAGTCGACAAACAAGAGCCACCAAAAGGTGTTAGAAAATCAAGATAAGCCACAGAAAAAGGCAACGGGGTACCTAAGTCTCTCTGATCATAAAGGGCAAATTTAGTTGGGTCGGCCAAAGCTCCGCTTGAACAAAGATTCCAACCAGTACCGGCATTATCAGTTGAATTAATTTTAAAAACTACTTGAGTTAAACCAACATCACCGGAATAATTGGCGGCGACATTAAATCTAAAAACCTCGTTCATTCCCGGAACTCCGATACCAGCCGGGCTTCCGGCGGACAAAGTTAAATAAGGATAGGTTTGGTGAAGCCAGAAACCTTCGGCACTAATGCGACTAGTTACTAAGTCAGAACCGGTTAGAATATTTCCGGAATCCAAACCAACAGCCTCGAAATTACCGGTGATGGCGTTGAAGGAAACAGAAAGTTGATCACCGCTTTGTGGGTGGGCTGATCCGGTCATTAAAGGCGAGGTTGAGTCGACTAAAATACTTACTAGTGCCTCGTCGTCCTTAGGAACATAACAAGTTAAACCATTAAACTCCAAAGCGTTTCCGGAAAAAACTCCATTATAAACCATGGTCGCACCGGAATTATCCTGACACTGAAGTTGAACCAGACTGGCAACACTGTCTTCACCACCTTGGTTGTCAAAAGAAATAGTCGACATTTCAAAAGCTTCGCCTTCGGTAACAAAACGCCAAATTCCAACCCGAGTATTCCTTAAACCTGGAAAAAGCAAACCTTCGATCGGCGAACTGGAATCTAGAAACACTTCGATACTGCCGTTTTCTGTAATAGTCGTAGAAATTCTCCCGTGAGTATTAATACCAACATCCGCAACCGAACCAATATCTAAAGTTCTTCCGGAAAGTACTCGACCGGAACTTGAAGCCGTAACATTTATCTCACCCGGCATGGTTAGAGCATAAATATCATCGGTCCCGCTTTGGATGGAAGCGGTATTAAACTGACAATTAACTTTATAAGACAAGGTTCGACCACGAGGAATTCTAATCGTCAAACCGCTAAACACTACCTGAGAAGAAACTGGAGCCGCAGTGTTACCGACAACCGTACCGGTTAAATCTTCTAATTGACAAGAAACAATATAATCTTCGACAACCACATCGTTTTGGATAACAGAAAAATTTGCGTCGTCATCGGCGATAATATCAAAAACCAAATCAGAAACTTGGACTATTCCATTCGAAGCCGTTAAATCAATGGCCAACAGGTCGTTTTGTGAACCTTTGGTACCACCGGAAGAAGTAACTGTCGAATTGGTTTGGACCGTTAATTTAGCCGGCAAAACCGACAAACTAATGGCAGCAGCGGCCACAGCTCCGGCCGCGGCAATTAAAGCCAGACCAACAATCGTGTTGGTTCTGATTTTAGTTTTAACTTTTTTTACCATAAAAAACTTAAAATTAAATTAAATTAAATTAAAACGGACGAATTAAATTTCATCCTCATCGACAATTTTTTTAGATTTTTTTTCAATCTTTCTTTCCAATTTTTTGTCGATGGTATATTCAAAAATTTTACGAATACCGTCGACCAAAAAAGAAAGGCCAACGGTAGCTTTTTCGAACTTATTGCGAATACCGGTAATCGCTTCTTCGATTTTGGACATCTTCTCGCGAGCCTCGGCCATGGTGTCGTTTATGTTCTTTAAAATCATGGCAATTTGCCAGATAAGCCAGCACATAAAAGCCGTAACCCACAAAGCGCAAAAAGCCAAAACAATATAAAGAATGTCTTGAGATTGAAACATATCCTCCAAGGTTAATTATTACTATCTAATTATAGCATTAAATTCATTTGAAAGCACACTACGCAAATCAGAAACTTCGTTATCAACTTCTTCTGAAGACAGAGTTTTTTCCGAAGAACGAAAAACTAAGTGAACAGCCACGGACTTTTTGTCCGGATCAATACCCTTCCCTTGATAAACGTCGAAGAGTTCGACTTCGTTCAAAAGCTTGGAATTTTTTCGTAAAGCTTTTTCGAGTTTTGCAAAAATCGTTTCTTTGGCCACGACAAAAGCCAAATCGCGCTTAACCTCTGGAAATTCCGGAACCGACAAATATTTAATCTCCGTCTTACCAAAGACTGCAAGACGCGATAGATTAAGTTCAGCAACCGCAACGCGATTTTCCAAACCAAAACCTTGACCAATGTTCGGCTCAACTTCGGCCAAGTAGCCGACTTTTTCGCCACGGACAACAATGTTGGCTGAGCGGACCGGATGCAACCAGCTTTCACCTTCGCGAACTACAAACTCGGCCGAGAATCCAAGCTCGGTCAAAACCCCCAAAGTCATTCTTTTAACTTCTTTAAATGGCACAGCCTCACCCTTGGCCGAATAAGCGATGCCCAAATAATGATCTTGAAGCGGCAAAACTCCGTCACCCTCGCCCATAACCTCGCCAGCGTCTTCTGGAATATAACGGCAGCCGATTTCAAACAAACTGACAGTGTCGACAAAACGCTGATTTTTTTCGACATTCTCGAGCAGGTTCGGGGCCAAACAGCGACGCAAGTACGGCCGTTCTTTGGAAATTGGATTGGCCAATTCGATGTATTGCGACAAATCTTCTTGAAGGCGAGTTAAAGTGACCGGACTAACAAAAGAATAATTATAAGTCTCTGTGGCCTTGAAGCGGCCGGCCATAAGGTGACGAACTTGGCGCTCGAGAGATCGAACCGGATCTTGCTCGGGCGGAGCAATGTTGAGTTCGGGCAAGTCGCAAGGGATACGTCTGTAGCCGTAAACTCGGGCGATTTCTTCGATCAAATCTTCGGCAATGGAAATATCTTTGGTGGCCCGCCAAGTTGGAATGGTCACCGAAAGTTCGCGGGCTTTCTTTTTGATTTCAAAACCCAGGCGCTCAAGAATACCAACAGCGTCTTTTTCCGGAATCTCGAGACCAAGTTTTTGATTTAAATAATCGAGCGACAAAACGATTGGCCCTTGAGGCAATTCAAAATTACTGATATCGACGAGTTCAGAAACAACTTTTGTTCCCGGTACGATTTCAAGAAATAACTCGACAGTACGACAAATGGCGGCTTCGGCAAAATTCGGATCAAGACTTTTTTCGTAACGCAACGAGGCCTCGGAACGAAGCCCAAGTTTTTGCGAAGTTTTGCGGATGCCAGAAGGATTAAAATTGGCCGATTCCAGAAAAACCGCGGTGGTATTGTCATCAATCTCGCTATTCTGACCACCCATGATACCGGCCAAGGTAATGGATTTTCTGCCATCGCAAATCATGAGGTCATTCCCATCGAGTTCGTGTTCTTCACCGTCGAGAGTTGTAAACTTCTCGCCGTCAGTCGCGCGTTTAATAATGACTTCAATTTGTTTCTCGGTGCCAGAGGCATTCTCTAGTTTATTGACGTCAAAAGCGTGGAGCGATTGACCAACCTCGAGCATGACATAATTTGTAATATCGACAATATTGTTGATCGGACGCATACCAACAGCCAAAAGTCGTTTTTGCAACCACTCCGGTGAAGGTTCAATTTTCACTCCGTCAATAACCACCCCCAGGTATCGCGGACAAAGATCAGGGTCGATAACTTTGATATCGAGATCATAACCCTTCCCTTCTTTAATGACGGCAGGTTCTAATTCTTTAAATTTAACATTGAGCAAAGCGGCAATTTCGCGACCCATACCGTGATGGCTGAACAGATCAGGACGATTAGTCAACGACTTGTTATCGACATCGATGATTGTATCGTTGAGTCCGAGAGCCGCAGCCAGTGATGTACCCGGCTCAACCTCGAGGTAACTCAAATCAACAATTTCGCGCTCACCTTCTTGACCAGTGGCCAAACCGATTTCATTAGCCGAACAAATCATTCCGAACGATTCCACCCCACGCAATTTAGTCGGTTGAATCTCGACCGGCTCACCCTCGCCGTGCCATTTGACTTTGGCACCGACAGTGGCCACCGCGACTTTCATGTTGTCGGATAAATTTGAACCGCCGCATACAATTTGTACGGGTTCAAAATTTTGAATCCCCACATCGACCGAGCATACGCGCAATTTATCGGCATTGGGATGGGCCTCGATTTTCAAAATTTTTCCAACCACAATTTTCTCGAGCGGCGCGGCTTGAGAATCAATGTGTTCGACTTCGACTGTGCAATCACTAATGTGTTCGGCAAGATCTTGATCGGATAAACCATCTGGAAAATCGACGAAATCTTTTAACCAATTTTTTGATAACAACATATTTTCTACACTCTTTTTTGCCCTCTCCCCGGCCCTCCCCCACCGTGGCGGTGAGGAAGGGGGCATTCATTTTAGAGAGGTTTTGATTTTATTAATAACGGATTCGAGATCGTTTAAGACTTCTTGGTTAGTAAATCTGATTATTTTGTAACCAAGATTTTCTAAATCTTGAGTTCTTAATTTATCGTTTTCAGCGACATCTTTTTCGTTATGGATTTCACCGTCTATTTCAATAATCAATTTTTTACTCCGACGACAGAAGTCGACGACATAATTTTCTATTCCATACTGACGAACAATTTTTTCTCCGGTTTCTTTTCTTCTTAAATATTGCCAAAGAATGGCTTCGGCATCGGTTTGATTTCTTCTTAAAAATTGTCTGACATTTTTTTGATTCAACTTGTTAATCGAGGGTCTGTCTAACATAGAGTTCTCCCTTCCTCACCGCCACGGTGGGGGAGGGCCGGGGAGGGGGGTTCGAGTTAAAACTGCTGCAAAAACCTTACATCCCCACCCTGCATCAACCGGGCGTCATCGATGTTGTATTTCAACATCGCCAACCGTGACAAACCAAAACCGAAAGCAAAACCTTGATACTCGTTCGGATCAACACCGCCTTCGCGCAAAACATTCGGATGGACCAAACCGGCGCCGAGGACTTCGAGCCAGCCGGAGTTTTTACAAACACGACAGCCTTTTCCGTGACACAAGAAACAAGTGACCTCGCCACGAACACCGGGCTCGACGAACGGATAAAACTTGGGGCGTAGACGCATCTCGGCTTCTTCTCCAAACAAATGTTTGGCAACTTTTTCGAGACTGGCTTTCATGTGCGCGAAGTTAATGCCCTTGTCGACAACCAAACCTTCGAGTTGATAAAAAGTGTGCTCGTGTCTGGCATCGGTCGATTCGTTTCTAAAACAACGACCAGGAACCACTAAGCGAAGCGGCGCGCCGTACTTGCGCATAGCCCGAACCTGAACCGGCGAAGTCTGTGTGCGCATAACTTGGTCGGGGTGATTTTTGATATACAAAGTGTCCTGCATGTCGCGAGCCGGATGAGTTGGTGGAATGTTTAAAGCTGTAAAATTAAAAAAATCACTCTCAAGCTCGGGACCGTCGGCAATCATAAAACCCATTGAAGTAAAAAGATCCTCGAGTTCTTCTTGAACCCGGGTTACCGGATGCAAATGACCGTGCTCGTCAGCCGGAAAAACCGGTTCACTAACATCTAACCACTCGCCTTCTAAAATCTGATTGGTTTTTCGGGCCGCTTCGGCTCGGGCAAAACCTTCCTCCATGGCCATTTTGGTTTCGTTGGCCAAACGACCAATGGCTTTACGTTCGTCATCGGCTAAATCAGCCATCTCTTTCATGAGTGTGGCAAGATATCCTTTGCGACCAAGAAATTTATTTTTGATCTCTTCCAGATCAACACCGTCTTTTAAGTCGGCCAGAGCGGCGTCAAAAGTTTTTTTAAGATCGGAAAATTTTTGTTGCATATGTGTGTGTTGAGTGAAAACGTAGAAAACGTAGAAGGCGTAGAAATCGTAGAAGGCGTAGAAGGCGTAGAGGGTAGAAGGCGTAGAAATCGTAGAAGGTGTAGATCTACGCCTTCTACGAGGCCTCGCCACGAGACCGATTCTACGATTTCTACGAGGCCAACAGGCCGATTCTACGACTTCTACGACAATCCTACCCACCAAACTTGAACAAATCCCGCACCGTAACTACGGCGATTAGAAGAATTAAAACAATAAAACCAAGATTATGAACTAAGGTTTCCCATTTTTCATGAACAGCTCGGCCGCGAATTTTTTCTACCATTAAGAAAAGAAGTCGACCGCCGTCGAGAGCTGGAAAAGGCAGAATGTTAACCACGGCTAAATTGATCGACAAAACTGCAGCAAATTGTAGCAAGTAAACCAAACCCAAGGAGGCGGCCTCGCCAGTCATAACCGCAATACCAACCGGCCCGGATAATTCGGCCGAAACGCCTTGATAGGTTATTAAATTCCAAAGTAAATTCCCAAAAGCCTTCAAAACCTCCCAGGTAAAAACACAGGTCGCCTCTACCCCTTTAATCGCAGCTAAATACCAAGGATAAGAAACCAGGGCGGTTTTTACCAAACCAACACCAATTGCCATTCCTTCATAAGAAGGAATATTTGTGGCCGTAAGAGAGAAAGGAATTGTGTCTTCCCCGCGTTTCAAAACAAAATCCAAAGACTGGCCTTCACGACTTTTAATATAATCCCTGGCCTCGTTTGCCGAAACAAAAATCTGACCATCGACGGACAAAACCTCGTCTCCGGTCTCGACACCGGCGGCCGCAGCCGGACTTTCCGGGGCTACGCTCATAATCTGAACTTTTTCGTTATTCAGTTTAGCCGACAAGGACACAGTCTCATCGACAATGGTAGGCAGGCCCAGACCAAAACCAATAGAGAGCAACAAAGCGGCAAAAACAAAGTTCATAAAGACGCCGGCTATCAAAACAACAAAACGCTGCCAAACCGGCCGGCTAGCAAAACTGCGTGGGTCTTGTTTTAAATTCCCGGACTCACCATGAATTTTGACAAAACCGCCTAACGGTATCCAGTTGATGGAATAAACGGTTTCTTCTTCGCATTGTTCTTTACTGCCCCAAATTAACTTCCAACCGACTGTCGGCCGGACTTCGACGGTATCGCGAACAATGTCTGTTATGTTCTCGCCCGAAGCGGTTACTGTTACAGTAAGATCTTCGGTCTCTTCGACCAACTGCCGTTTTTCACCACAAACCCGCCTAATTCCAAAAATCCGTGGTGGAAAACCAAAACCAAACTCGTCCACCTTCATACCCAACTTTTTAGCCGTAAAAAAATGGCCCATTTCGTGGACAAAAACCAAAAGTGAGAGAATAATTAAAAAAACCAAAACAGTTGTTATCATAGGTGTGATTATTGTACGATAAATTGAGTTTTATGAAAAGTGGACTGGGGGGATTTGAATTTGGGGCGCTAAGGCCTTAAGGCGTTAAAGTTTTTATCTCAAAACCCCGATCCCCCAACGCCTTAGTGCCTTAACGCCTAAAAAAACATATCCCTCCGACCAACACAACACCAAATATGAAAACCGGACTTATTGTCGGAAAATTCGCGCCTTTGCACCAGGGCCACCAATACCTTATCGAAACCGCACTCGCAGAAGTCGAGCGGCTGGTGGTTTTGGTTTACGATTGTCCGGAGGTAATCGAGGTACCTTTGAAAGTTCGGGTTGACTGGATTCGAGAATTGTATCCTGAAGTTGAGGTTGTCGAGGGTTATGGCGCGCCGACCGAGCATGGAGATAGTCCGGAGATTACTCGTCGCAACATCGAATTTGTAAAAAGTTCCCTGCTCTGTCCTATAACTCATGTTTTCTCGAGCGAGTGGTATGGAGAGATTTTGGCCCGAGAGTTGGGGGCCGAAAATTTTTTGGTGGATAAAGAGCGAGTTCGGGTGTCGGTTTCCGGAAGTGAGATTAGGCAGAATCCGGAAAAATATAAAAACTTTCTAAACCCCGTGGTTTTACGAGATTTCTTGAAGAAAAATAACGATTCTCGCTAATTACCATACAGACTCTTGACATGTGGATAACCTTGTGGTACTTTGTGTATGTAAGACAATAACTAAAAACCTATGACGGCTTTTAATCAAAGAATCGGCGTGGCGGCAGACGCGGTAATTTTTACTGTCGACCATGGCGAACTTAAGGCCCTGCTAATCCAAATGAAAAAAACTCCCTTCTCTGGCCGCTGGGCCATGCCCGGAGGTTTAATTGAAAACAAAGAAACCACCAGACAAGCCGCCGAACGTATTTTAAAAATTCAAACCGGAGTTAAAGATGTTTATTTGGAACAGTTGCAAACTTTTGATGATTTAAAACGCGATCCCAACGGCCGAGTTTTGAGTGTGGCTTACATGGCCCTGGTACCAAGCGGCAACATCAAACTAAAAACCAACGATCGTTATTCTGATGTTCGCTGGTGGTCGATCAAAAAACTCCCGACTCTGGCTTATGACCACTCTGAAATCTTAAAAATCGCCATCAACCGTTTGCGTTCAAAATTGGAGTACACCAACATTGTCTGGAGCTTGTTGCCACCGGAATTCACTTTGACTCAACTACAAAATATTTACGAAATTATTCTTGATCGAGATCTTGATAAACGCAATTTCCGTCGGAAAATTCTAGAACTTGGTTTGGTCGCGACTACGGGTAAAAAAATCAAAGGCGAGGCTTATCGGCCGGCTGAATTGTATCGATTCAAACAGCGCCGCTTAACCTATGTCGAAGTAATCTAGAAAGAAAAACCGGGGCCGAAAACGGCCCCGGAAAAATTGGCCTCAAAGTTAGTGTAATAATAACATTAACATAATATGATCTTCCCTGCCCCAATCAACCACCGACCAAACAGCCGCGACGAAAAATTAATTTAATCACTTAGATCCTGCGTGAAGCAGGAATTAATTGATTAAATTTTAGCGTAAACATTGGTTTTTGACAAACAAATCGATTTGCAGAGAAACCGTCCAAAATGTACGCTTTCTCTGTATGGCATATGGCAC
>Ga0209319_1002758_pt1 | contig 10306 bp, 6 predicted proteins | sample RifGroE2_FD_184000 | JGI IMG/M metagenome (GOLD analysis project Ga0209319, IMG submission 184000) | Groundwater microbial communities from Rifle, Colorado - Groundwater E2 (SPAdes) (version 2) | ecosystem: Environmental > Aquatic > Deep subsurface > Groundwater | place: Rifle, Colorado, United...
CCAATAAGGTGAATCCGATTGCTTCAGCAGGATTTACCGGTGAGTATTTAAAAACCATTAACATTGATTTGAACGATGAAATACTAAGCAAGGGGCCAACCGGACGTGTAATAACCTCAGGTCTTCATCAGTTGGCAAACGACATCGCCAACAATCCGGAGATGGTTCCATGGAGAGAAAGAGCTTTAAAACTTGGATATAAATCAATCGCTTCTTTCCCGATTCAGGTTTTCGGAAAAACAGCAGGTAATTTCAATCTCTATTCAGAAGAGCAGTTTTTCTTTGATGAAGTTGAAATCAGATTGCTCGATGAACTGGCAATGGATATTTCGTTTGCCATGGAGGCTTTTGAAAATGAAATTAAACGAAATTTGGCTGAAGAAAAATTACACGAAGCCCTTGAGCGTTTCAACCGTTTGGTTTCTTCGTTAAATGATGTTATCTGGACTTCTTCTTTCGACGGATCTCATCTGCTGGATGTAAATCAATCGTTTGAAAATGTTTATGGAATTACGGTTGAAGAGTTTAAGGCAAACCCAAAACTCTGGACTGAAATGGTTCATCCGGACGATAGGGCAATTGCCGAAGCATCCGATAAAGAACTTTATGAAAAAGGAAAAGCAGAAGTCGAATACCGCATTGTAAGACCCGACGGAAGAATTGTTTGGCTTTCGGATACCAAGTCGATGTTATTTGATGATACAGGTAATCCGATACAAATGGGTGGAATTGCAAAAGATATTACCGAACAGAAAAATGCGGAAAAATTAATTATTACCCAGCGCGATTTAGGAATAAAAATAAATTCAATAACTACTCTTGATGATCTCTATTCTATTTCGATAGCTGCTTTACATCAGGCAACCGGAATGGAATGCGGAGGAATTTATCTGTTCGATAAGGAGGAGCGAAACCTTGATTTGAATTACAGTGTTGGGCTAAGCGAACAGTTTTGCGAAGTCACTTCGCATTATGACGAGCATTCGGACCATGTAAAATTTGTGAAAACATGTAATCCTGTATTTATCGAATACGCTCAACTGCCAGTTAAACTTGGCGATATTGAAAAGAAGGAGAACTTACAATCATTCATTCTACTGCCACTAATTAATAAAGACAAAGCAGTCGGCTGCATTAATTTGGCATCGCGTAAACATATCGAGATACCAATCCAGCAGCAAAAAGGGGTTGAAACAATCGCCGTACTTGTTGCCAATGCGTTGGAAAGAATCCGTAACGAAGAAGAAATCCGCAATATGAATGCTTCGCTTGAAATAAAAGTGGAAGAGCGCACCGGGCAGCTTGCCGAAGCAAACGAAAAACTTCAGGAAGAAATTGAAGAACGCGTTCATGCCGAAGAGCAGCTTAAGAATAGTGAAGAAAAACATCGCACTTTATTCGAGACAATGGTTCAAGGTGTTATCTATCAAGACAGTGAAGGCATTGCTTTTGATGAAAACTCCGCTGCAGAAAGAATATTGGGTTTATCGCTTGAACAATTGCAGGGACGTAAATCTTTTGATCCAAGGTGGAAAGCAATTCATGAGGATGGCGCAGATTTCCCGGGTGAAGATCATCCGCCGATGATTGCACTACGTACCGGTAAAAAAGTTGAAAATGTGGTCATGGGTATTTTTAACCCCAAATTAAACGAACATGTATGGCTTAATGTTAACTCTACTCCACAATTCAGGAAAGGTGAGGAAAAACCATTTAGGGTTTATTCAACTTTTGAAGACATCACCGAACGCAGGAATGCTGAAACTGAAATAAAGAAAGCCAAACTCGAAGCCGAACGAGCAAACCTTGCCAAGAGCGAGTTCCTTTCGCGCATGAGCCACGAACTGCGCACACCGATGAATTCAATCCTCGGTTTCGCACAATTAATGAATATGGGCGAACTCCAGCCAGACCACAAAAAAGGGGTTGACCATATCCTGAAAAGCGGCAAGCACCTGCTCGACCTTATCAACGAAGTGCTCGACCTTTCGCGCATCGAAGCGGGAGAACTTACCATATCATTAGAACCTGTTCCTGTTCACGGAATTGTTTCCGAAACAATGGATGTGGTCAAACTGCTTGCAACAGAGAAAAATATAACATTCGAATTCCCGGAATCTTCCGATTGTGATCTGTTCGTAAAAGCAGACCGTCAAAAACTGAAGCAGGTGTTACTCAATTTATTAAGCAATGCGGTAAAGTATAACCGCGAAGGCGGGTCGGTGACGATAAAATGTTCTAAGTTGCAAGTTCCAAATTCCAGGCTAAATGTCGCGGAGAGCAAACTTGAAACCTGGAACTTGAAATCTGAAACTATTAGAATAAGCATAACCGACACTGGCAATGGAATTGCTCCCGAATACCAGGAACGGCTGTTTAATCCTTTCGAGCGGATTGGTGCTGAGGTTTCGGAAGTTGAAGGCACCGGCCTTGGTCTGGCGGTTTCCAAAAAACTGATCGAAGCCATGAACGGAACCATTGGCGTTGAAAGCGAACCCGGCATTGGCAGTAGCTTCTGGATCGAACTGCTGCAGTCCGAAAGTCAGATTGACCACCATGAACGAAAAGGAAGTTTTATCAGGCCCGAAACAGAATCGGTGGTTTCCGGAACGCTACTGTATATCGAAGACAATGTTTCGAACATCCAGTTGGTCGAACAGATACTGGGAATGCACCGCCCGCAAATCAGTTTGATTACTGAAATGTATGGGAAGAGAACGGTACAACTTGCCACCGATTATCAACCCGATCTCATTTTGCTCGACCTCGATTTGCCCGATATTCACGGCAGCGAAGTACTGAAACTGTTAAGGGCGAATAACGTAACAAAATCAATCCCGGTGTTCATTCTAAGCGCCGATGCTGTGAACAGCCAAATTGAAAAACTCATGAAAGCCGGGGCTAAAAATTACCTGACCAAACCGATAGATGTGATTGAGTTTTTAAGTAAGGTTGACGAGGTGATGAAAAAATAAAGAAGGCATTAAGGTTGGTTTTTGCCCTGAAAGGGCGGCATATACTAGCCCAGGGCAAAGCGTAGCGGCGCCCTGGAACATGAAATACAATCCGACCACCCCGTCCGCGCATTACGATTTTTCAACGCGGAAACCAAATGCCGGACAGAATGGGAATGAAGTACAAAGGAGTCTTTGCGATTAATTTGCATTACAACGTGCCTTTAATCCTGCCGCAGCAATCGGGTACGCAACAATTAATACCATGATGCCTCGGACAATTGAAAATTAACACCCCAGTAGTAAAAAATAATGAAAAAACCCATGGAAAATTCAAACTTAAAAAATGCCAGCATCCTGATTGTTGACGACGAACAGGCCAATATTGACATTTTAACTGGCCTTCTGGAAATAAAGGGATACAACAATGTTTATCCTATCACCGATCCGCGTTTAGTGTTGAGCCTATTTCAGGAAATAAAACCCGACATCATCCTGCTCGACCTCATGATGCCCCACCTGAACGGCTTTCAGGTAATGGAACAGTTAAAACCGCTCTTTCCTGAAAATACCTATCTTCCCATATTGGTGCTCACTGCCGATGTCACTGCCGAATCAAAACTACGTGCATTGGCCGGAGGGGCCAAAGATTTCCTTACCAAGCCTTTCGACCTGACCGAAGTTGACCTACGGATCACCAATCTGCTTCAAACACGCTTACTTCACATCCAGCTTCAAAACCAGAATGTTAGACTCGAAGAAAAAGTCCTGGAAAGAACCATAAGGTTGCGGGATACCATCATCGCCCTTGAAATTTCCAAAACGAAGGCCGAAGAGAGTGACCGTCTGAAATCTGCTTTTCTTGCCAACATGAGCCACGAAATCAGGACTCCAATGAATGGCATCCTGGGCTTTGCCGAACTACTAAATGAACCTGATCTTACCGGAGAACAGCGGCAGGACTATATTAAAATCATAGGAATAAGCGGTACGCGTATGCTCAATATCATTAACGACATTATTAGCATTTCAAAAATAGAATCCGGACAAATGGGAGTTTCTATTTCAGAGACGAACATAAACGAGCAGATTTTATACATTCATACCTTTTTCAAGCCTGAAGTTGAACAAAATGGATTGCAAATTTCCTTTCGGAATACCTTGCCTGCCAGAGGATCCATCATTAAAACTGACCGGGAGAAAATCTATGCTATTCTCTCCAACCTGGTTAAAAATGCCATTAAATTTACCAAAGCTGGGTCTATTGAATTCGGTTATGAGAAAAATGACAATCACCTCCAATTTTTCGTATCTGATACTGGCATTGGCATCAGTCCGGAAAAGCAGCAAATCGTTTTTGAAAGGTTTAGGCAAGGCAGTGAGTCGCTTACTAGAAATTATGAAGGAGCAGGACTGGGGTTATCCATTTCGAAAGCTTATGTGGAGATGCTTGGCGGCAAAATCTGGGTAGATAGCGAAATCGGGAAAGGTTCAACATTCTATTTTACCCTTCCATACCATACACAAACGGAAGACAAAATCGTCACAAAAAATGTAGTTTTGGCTGATGTTGAAATAAAACCGGAGAGCAAATTGAAAATACTAATTGCAGAAGACGACCAAGGATCGGAAATACTTCTTTCATTGGCAGTTGAAAAATTCAGTAAGAATATTTTCAAAGCAAGAAACGGTATCGAAGCAGTTGAAATATGCCGAAACAACACTGATATTGATTTGGTCCTGATGGATATTAAAATGCCTGAAATGGACGGATATGAAGCAACACGGCGGATTCGGCAATTTAATAAAGACCTTGTTATTGTTGCTCAAACTGCTTTTGCCCTAACTGGAGACAGGGAAAGGGCTATGGAAGCGGGATGTAATGATTATATTTCGAAACCTATCAAAAAAGATAAATTAATGGAGTTGATGCAAAAATATTTTTAGCTGAAATTGGATGCGTTGGGACTTTGAAGAGACTGAATTAATAAAGTAGAAGGGTAAGTCCCCCGCGTGAGTGCATAGGTCGAAATGAAATGTCAGTAATCTCTATTTCAATTCCTTCCGATAGCAAATACTCTCTTCCATTCCAATGTATTGGCCATAGTTTTTGGTAAGCGTGTAACCGGCAACGTTATACAGCCGAACAGCTTCCACCTGTTTGTGCCCGGTTTCAAGCACGGCCGCGGAGTTTCCTTCTTCAACGGCCCATTTCTCCAATTCCTGAAGCATTCGGGCTGCCAGTTGTTTACCCCGCATTTCAATCTGTACAAACATTCGTTTCATTTCAACAGTTTGGTCGTCGAATCGTTTGAAACAACCGCAGCCAACAGGTTTTCCTTCAAGATAAATTACGATAGCATGTTTGATGTGATCAATCTGGTTGAATTGCTGATATTGCTTCTGACCTTCTCCATTACGTTGGTAAAGATCCTCGTCAAGGGCATCGACCATTTTCCTGAAATCAGGATCATCGCTGGTTGTTCTAATTAATTTCACAGACATAATTTAAAAAAATGATTAGAGAATCTAAAAATAAGGATTATTCATAAATCCTCATCCGCCAAATAAATCTTTAACTTAGTAGCTCGTAAAACATGAATGATATGCGTGGATTGATCTTATTTTTATTTCTTCTGATTTCAGGAAATAGTTTTGCCCAGAATGCAGTTAATCAAACTGATAGTCAAGGTCGGAAACAAGGTTTCTGGACTAAAAAAGATGCTGATGGTAAATTGGTTTATCAGGCAACCTTTAAAGACGACAAGCCTGTGGGCGAAATGAAAAGGTTTCATCCCAACGGAAAACTAAAAGCGATCATGAATTTTACCGAAGGAAATGAAATTTCGGATGCCCAATTGTTCGATGAAAGCGGAAAGTTGATTGCCCGTGGAAAATACCAGGGGCAAAAGAAAACCGGGGAATGGACTTATCTGCTCGATTCGAAAGTGATTTCGACCGAAAATTACCGGGATGGGCAAAAAACAGGAACCTGCAAACGATTTTATAAAACCGGTGAATTATTGGAAGAATCGAACTGGCAAAACGATCAGCTGCATGGAATTTACCGGGCCTATTTTCAGGATGGCAAGCCTTACATGGAGTGTAATTATTCAGCGGGTTTGCGCAACGGAAGCTTTAAAACATGGTTCCCCAACGGTGAACTTGAATTAGATGCCAATTACTCGGATAATGTAAGGGATAAGGATTGGAAATATTACAATGGACTTGGCGAACTGAATTATACTTTGAAGTTCGATATGGGAAAGCTTTTAAATCCTGAAGTTCAGGATAGTATCGATAAAATCCTGTTTGGGACATATAAAACTAAGGAGGACAATGTTCCTGATCCGGAGAAATTCATGCAGAATCCGGAGGAATACATGCAGTTGATGCAGAAAAGATAACGACAAACTATATAACATGATCAGATGTTGAGGAGCAAGCGATGCACGATGGTGGTTGAAATGGAAAAAGGGAAAAGGAAAAAGGAAAAACATTTCCGTAATGGGATTTTTCGGTTTTTGCTATTTCTGGTCCTTTTTATTATCCTTTCTGATGCGATTTTGTTTGCACAGAACGAACCTAAAAGTTACTTCTGGATTCAACTGAAAGACAAAAAGGGAACAACTTATCAGATCACAAAACCCGAAGCTTTTTTATCTCAACGGGCTATTAACAGGCGCATCAGGCAACACATTGCCATCGACTCGACTGATTTGCCCGTTTCAGGCGTATATATCGATACGCTGAAAAAAAGAGGGCTGGAAATATTTCACACTTCAAAGTGGTTGAATGGAGTTACGGTCAGAATTGGTGACACCATGCAAATCAGAAAAATTGCCGCCCTGCCTTTTGTAACTTCTGTACAGTTTACACGCCCGGCCAATGTTTTGAAATCGGCAAAGAATAAATTTAGTGAAGACAACCTTCAGGCTGAAATTGATCCGGCAACTTATGGAAATGCCCTCAACCAACTGACACAGTTAAATGGTCAGTACCTGCACAATCAGGGTTTCCGGGGAAAGGGAATTCAGGTTGCCATTCTGGATGCCGGGTTTTGGCATGTCAATGAAATCCAGGCTTTCGATAGCCTTCGAAACTCAAACCGTATCCTGAAAGCACGCGATTTTGTTGAACCCAAATCTGATTTTTACTCGCTCCACAGCCATGGAATGAGTGTATTGTCGTGCATGGGAGGCAATATTCCCGGAACACTGATTGGCACTGCGCCCGATGCTTCCTTCTATCTTTTCCGAACGGAGGACGCTGCAACTGAATTCCTGATTGAAGAAGATAACTGGGTGGCCGGCGCGGAATTGGCCGATAGCCTGGGTGCTGATGTCATTAATTCATCTCTGGGCTATTATTCGTTTGACGATTCAAAAATGGATCATGTTTACAGTGACCTCAACGGAAAAAAGACACGGATAACCCAGGGTGCAAACATGGCGTTTAAAAAAGGTATCCTCGTTTTTAACAGCGCCGGAAACGAAGGAGGAACACCGTGGAAGCGAATCATTGTTCCTTCCGATGGCGAAAATGTAATTGCTGTGGCTGCCGTCGACAAAAATGGGATCAGAGCTGGATTTAGTTCAGTTGGACCAGCTTACGGTGGAGCTATAAAGCCCAATGTAGCGGCTATGGGATCATCGACTTACCTGATTACCGGAAGCGGTATTCCGGGAAATTTAAGCGGAACTTCATTTTCTTCCCCTGTTTTAGCCGGAATGGGAGCCTGCCTGTTGCAGGCAAATCCATATGCCAACGTTGCCCAGGTAAAATTGGCCATCGAGCAGAGTGCACATCAATACAACAAACCCGATTCACTGCTTGGTTACGGCATTCCGGATTTCGAAAAAGCTGATAAATACCTGAAATTGAACAGCACCCAAAGTCTGGAGTTGAATCACTCCTGGTTGGTTTTACCGAATCCGTTCAACGATTATCTTTTGCTTAAGAATTCAGGTGCCAACACGAATGAAAACTGTTTAATAAGCATTTATAACTTGCAGGGAATTATGGTTTGGCAATCAACTTTTGAATCTTCTGAAATGTTAGTATTGAAAAATCTGAGTCATTTGCCAAATGGGATACTGATCCTTTCAATACGTTCAGGAGGAAAGGAAGAAAGGGTTAAACTGATAAAAACGGGCCGATAATTGAAAGGCCGGATCTAACACAGACTAAAATAATATTTTATGACCCATACAGATCAATCATTATTAATTCTTGTTGCAGGACCTTATCGTTCAGGCACAAATGGCAATCCGGACCTTATTGCAGCAAATGTAAAGGCAATGACTGATACAGCGTTGGAACTTTATAAAATGGGTCATTTGCCGGTTTTGGGGGAATGGTTTGCATTACCACTTATTGAAGCAGCAGGCTCAAAAGAAGTTGGCGACCAAATTTTTAACGACATTTTTCACCCGGTAGCAGTCAAGCTTATTGACCATTGTGATGCAATTTTAAGAATTGGCGGAGCATCAGCAGGTGCAGACGAAATGGTAAATGTTGGACAAGCAAAAGGGAAAATAATCTTTCATGACAAATCCAAAATACCCAATATAGAGCAGTAAAAATCATATTGGTCTCAATGAATATCCTTTTCGTTTTCGGAAGGGCTCAACTTTAAACCTGTTGAATGGATCAACAACTTACACTTTTTGAACTACAAAGTCGGGTGAAAGGCTGTCTGGACGACACTTTTTCGATGCCGGTTTGGGTGAAAGCCGAAATCAGCGAGATGACGGTCAACCGCAGCGGCCATTGTTACCTCGATCTGATTGAGACTGAGCAGGGAAATGATCAGGTAATTGCCCGCTGCCGTGCCACCATTTGGTCGTACACCTTCCGGATGTTGCGCCCTTATTTCGAAACTACTTCAGGGCAAACATTCGGCGAAGGGCTTAAAGTATTGCTGCAGGCGAAAATTGAGTATCATGAAGTATATGGTTTAAGTCTGAATATTCGGGATATCGATCCGGTATATACCTTGGGAGATTTAGCCCGACAGCGACGGGAAATTATTCGTCGGCTTCAGGAAGATGGTGTTTTCGAGATGAATAAGGAACTGGAATTACCTTTGGTGCCTCAACGTCTGGCTGTAATTTCTTCACCCACGGCTGCCGGATTGCAGGACTTTCTTGATCAATTACATAACAACCCTCATCAGTTTGTATTTTATTCCAAACTTTTCCCGGCAGTAATGCAAGGGAGTGAAGCCCCGCGCAGTATCATGAACGCCCTTGGCCGGATTTATGATTACGAAGATTTATTTGACGCAGTGGTTATCATCAGGGGAGGGGGCGCACAGCTCGATCTGGCCTGTTTCGATCACTACGAATTAGCTTCCCATGTGGCGCAGTTTCCGCTTCCGGTGATTACCGGCATTGGACACGATAAAGATGACACGGTGATTGATCTGGTGGCCCACACTCGTATGAAAACACCCACTGCTGTTGCCGAATTTCTGATTTCAGGAGCTCTCAGGTTTTGGCAGGAATTGCAGGAAATCGAAAATCATTTCGGGGAATTGATCACCGATCAACTTGAAGACCATAAAAATCGATTGTCGGACGCCACAGACCAACTGAAAAATTTGGTTAATCAAATGATTGTTGCCCAGCAAAACAGACTGAACATTGCCGGTATTCACCTGTCCAACCGCGCTCAGTCTTTCCTGAAAGATCAGCAGTCGGAGTTGAAGAAACTTATGGTTGATACTAAAAACCTGACCGGTCGTTATATTTCGAGGCAAACCCATCAACTCGATCACTCCGGAAATAAACTGAATTACATTTTCCGCGAAAAAGTGATCATGAATAAAAACATACTGAATCAGTTTCAGCATTTGATCAAAATCAGAACCATGGAAACGATCAGGTATGAAAAGAAAAACCTGGATTTGATTCATGAAAAACTCCGTTTGGTCGATCCGTATACTATTTTGAAACGCGGCTATTCACTAACCATGCTGAATGGAAAGCTCGTAAAATCGGTCAAACAGGTAAAGAAAGGTGATCGGATTGAATCGAAACTAAGCGATGGAATGATTGAAAGTATAGTTGAAAAATAAACGTAGTCTTATAAATATGGAATGTCTTTTATAATTTTTCTTTTTTAATGTACAGACGCACGGCCGTGCGTCTCTAACTAAAACCACAATGGCAACGAAAAAAGTAACTTACAAAGAAGCAATTACCGAAATTGAAGAAATCCTTGAAAAGATTGAAAATGAAGAACTGGACGTGGATGAACTGGCCGAACAAGTTAGCCGGGTTTCGGCCCTGATTACCATCTGCAAAGATAAACTGCATAAAACCGAAGCAGAAGTAGAGAAGATTTTA
>Ga0209319_1002763_pt1 | contig 10297 bp, 10 predicted proteins | sample RifGroE2_FD_184000 | JGI IMG/M metagenome (GOLD analysis project Ga0209319, IMG submission 184000) | Groundwater microbial communities from Rifle, Colorado - Groundwater E2 (SPAdes) (version 2) | ecosystem: Environmental > Aquatic > Deep subsurface > Groundwater | place: Rifle, Colorado, United...
TATTCTTATAGAAAACTAGGATTCCCCCAGAAAAGAGCAAATGATTTTTATCGGTCATCCAAAACAGTGGCAATTTTAATTCCCTAGTCCAAAATTCCATATTTTTTAAATCTGATAAATTCATATAAAAGATATTTGTATTTATTTTACTGGCCTGCTACATACTATGTCCTAAAATCTTTTCATACTTCAACCAAAATTTATCCAATCTTTCTTCAATTTTTTCAGTATCTAATAAATAGGTGTTTTTTAAAAGTATTTGCATATTTTTACATTTTCTACTTAAACTTATAATAAGTAGCTCTCCCCTTACCAACTTTGATAATTATTCCAAGCTCAATAAGTTTTCTAAAATCCAGATTTCTCGTCGGTTTAGCACGATCCGTCAAGTTGGAATAACCCCTGTCAGTAATAAAACCTTTTTCTTTGATAAAATTAATTATCTTTTTGTGATATTCTTTTAGAGTATCGTTGGGACTAGCAGCCTCTTTCTCTAACTCTTTTTTCACACGCAATAATTCATCAATAATTCCGTCTGTAAAATATTCAAGCCAGCTCGTAAAATCAATTTGATCTTTGAAATCATAATAATTGCCAGTGAGACCAACTTCTTTGAAATATTTAGTAACATTTTGATTATAATAATTTTCAAAGCTGAATAAATTAAATGTATCAATGCCCATCTTCGCCAATAAAACCTTGGTAGCCAATCGAGCTGTACGTCCATTGCCATCCACAAAGGGATGAATAATTACAAATTGCCTGTGAAAAATCCCAGCCAAAACCAAAGGATCAATTGACTGATTATTTTTTTCTAAAAACTTAAATAAGTCATCAAGCATAGGAACCACATCTTGATGATCAGGCGGCCAATAAATCGTCTGCCTAGTTGCGGGACTATTTACAAAAACTGGCTCTTTTCTGATATGCCCCCAATTATATTTTCCAATAAGTCCCTCCGTAACCATTTTTTGAATATCTTCCAGTAATTTGTTGTCCAGTAAAACTTTTTCTGTTTTGATAATTTTTTCCAATTCGACTAAGGCTTTGTTATAATTAAGCACTTCTTTTTCAGAATTGCGGATATGTTCCGGTTTATTTTTAAGAATTCTTTTTACATCAGTCAGTGGCAAGGGATTACCCTCAATGCTAGTTGAAGAATAGGCGGATATTTCACGAGCACGACGCTCCATTTCCAAAAGAACTACCCTTGGCAGTCTTCGACTATTAAGATCTGTAACAATCTCCGCAATACGTTTTATATTGCCCAAAAGCCTATTAGTTATGGTATATTTTGGATTAAACATAGAATTTTTCTTATTTACCTTATAGACATATAATAGACGATAATTAGACGATTGTCAAGTTTTTTTGGCTTAAAATAAGGGTTTTATGGGGTATTTTCTTTTTGCAATTTACGCTTTTTTATTCTTTAGCGACCTGGTCGCTAAAATTAAACTACGATAAAGACAGATAATCAACAGCTTTTTCTATCGAATCAAATTTAGGGACACCCTTTTTAGCCCATTTTAATATTTCCTTACGATGACTCAGCACCAGTTGTAGCTTATCCGACTTTGCACCACCATCATAATGGTTTTCTTCGCGAATCTTTATATACTTTTTGTGCTTACTCCAATTTGGTACAACTACAGCATCGGGTTTAAGCCAATAATTTGACGCTCCCATAATCCAAAAACCCATTTTTTTCGCCTGTGAAGTTATAATATCACTTTTTTGATCTACTTCAGTTATTGAATCCAGATTTAACCACCACTCTTCTCTAGGATGAGCGTTTGTTGCCTCCCATAAGATATCTCCATCTATCCAATTTTTGGATTTTTGATTCTTGATATAATATGTTTTGCCTGCGCCAGATGGAGCTAATATAAAAAAGCCTTTCTTATGATTTTTATATTCTCTTTTAAGCTCGTTATACACCCTAGACCCGTCAGAAAACATCAGGGGCGTATTGGATAGTATTAGATTTTTATCTCTTATCATGTATTGTTTTTATTAAATTTCCAAATTAATTTCTTCTCCACTATTTTTTAATTTATTTTTTTTCAATAGTAAACTCCTGCCCTTTTATTTTACTTGTCATTTTCCCGCTTTTATCTATTTTTAAGCTTATTCCTGCACCATAATCAACAGCTAAATAATCTTTTTTCGTATCCATTCCGACCATTTTTTTTACGAAAGGACTGATGGTGTCATAATGGGACACCGGCCAAATAATAAGACGTCTTCCAGAATGTTTCTTATGATACACTTCGGAAAATTTAGCCAAAACATTCATAAACTTAGTATAGCGCTCCAAAATATCATCCGGACCTTCAGCTCCGACTTTTTCCCGCTCTTCTTTTTCCCAATCTTCTTCAAAAGCTTGCCAAAATTTTTGAGTCATTGCTCCGTCTCCATATTTTTCTTTTAAAAACTCTCTGAACTCTGGAGATTGATCGATAAATTGAGGTTCCAGTATAGCTGTGTTTTTTGTTGGGCGATTTTCTTCCCCCTCGCGTTTTGCTCCGGAATTAAGAATCTGTTTCTCATCAATGCCATATTTCTTGAAGACATCTTCGGCACCTTTTAAAGCTTGTGCCGCTGTCTCAAAACTTCTCCTGCCTTTTACGTATTGGGTATTACTGGCAATGACTAACACATCTACAGTACTCCGTTCATCTTCTGACAAATTTTCAAGCTTTGATCCAAAAACTTCAACTGCTAAATCATAAGATTTCTTTGCCTCCTCCTCCTTCAAGCTTCCCGCTCTTTCATCTTCAACATCACGGATATAAGCTTCGTGCCTTTGCATTATTATTTCTGTCTCCCCTTCTCCTGGCATTTCTCTCGAAATGTCACTGCGCTCTATTTTTTTAATAACAGGCTCTTGTTGTTCTCCTAATGGAGATTCAAATCCACCACCCATAATATTATACTTAAAAAATTAATTATACTTTTGTATATATAATACCACTTTTTGAGCCAAAAACGAATGCTTCATAACACTCCTCAGTTTTATTCCTTCTTGCAGCTATTCTCACCTGGTCTATTCCGTGTATATTATCAGCAATTAAAACATGTGCCGCCATATCATACTTGTCTCTTTCGCAAATCTTTCCAAGAATTCTGAATTATTGTTTTTAAACAAACCCGCTTTATCAAATTCTTTTTTTAATTCAGAATTATTTTTTAGATAATCATAAGCTAAACTTATCACATCAAAACGCAAATCTTCTCCATTTCTTTCTTTTTGATAACTAGCTACAACTTTATTAAATGCTTCTTTTCCCCTCTCACATGCAGCCATAAAAGAGCTAAACTCCGTAACAAGAGCGCCAAATAAAACATCCTTTTTCTGATCATTTATCAAGATTTCCATACTTCTTTTATCCTTTATCCCTCTTTGATCGTCGGAAGAGATGTGGGTAGCAACTGCAGAACCGGCCATGTCATGAGCTTTCAAGTATTTATCTCCCACTAGCCGCCCACTTTTATCTTTCGAAACTGATTTATCCGTATATAAAACAGTGGCAAATTTTCTTAGAAATTCGTTTAATGTTTTATCTTGAATGAATAAATCATTAAGTGCTCTTTGTTCATCTAGACCAAGGTTTAGATATTCATCATGAGCTGCCTCATGATTTACATCATAAAAAAATATTTCACGATTATTCTCTAAATGATCAATCGCCCCACGTCCAATTAAATATGTATCTACACTCGGTTCATAGCCGGCGATATGTGGAGTGCCATCTAATTTTAGTTTTAACTTAACAGCTTTTTCATTTACTTCAAAATTTGAATCTAGCCTGTATGCCCTCCCAAATCCACCATCGTCCTCGAAATAGGATGCGCTGGCTGAACAACATCTTCTACTTTCATGTTTCATATCTGGGTTTTCTTTGATCTGAATAACTTCAACAGGCATTATTTTTTCAGCTCGTTTTATAGATTGATTTATTGCTGATTCTAAATTTGGCGTTGCTGGAAGTCCTTCAATTTGAAATTTTTGATCAAATGATAACATAATTTTAAGTTTTATTTAGATAATTAACATTATTGTATCACAAGCTTATTTAGCTTACAAACTACTTTGACACTTTTCAATTAATAGCACTCCTACTTCTATTTCTCCAAAATCCTCACTACCCCATTATTAGCATCCACCTCCACCAAATCCCCACCATGCAAAACTTGAGTGGCGATTTTTGTCCCGATGATGCAAAAACATTTACAGATTTTTCATAATCCAAATTGGCAATATATTTCTATTTTTTGAAAATTCCAATGTATCTTTTGAAATAACTGTATAAAAATTATTCGCTTTTTGAGTTTTTCGCTTAATAAAGGACAGCTCGCCCTCTCTTATGCTGCCAGTATGCTTTACTTCAAAATATTGATAACTTTTTTTATCCAGCAAGTCCTTGGTCACAATAAAATCAAATTCTTCTTTTCTAACTCGACAAAAAGCAATGTATTGATATTGTTGTTGCAAAATATTATAGAAATAATTTTCTACTAAAAATCCAACTGCCGGAGAATCAATTGCCAGATTATCTGCATCGCGGAAAGCTGCATAGAAATTAACACTTTCTAAATAAATTTTTCGAAGCAACTGCCTAGATTTGCGAAATGATCTGGAAAAATTATACACGAAATGAATTAAAAAGCTGTTTTCAAAATATCGCAGATATTTATTAACCGTTTCCTTATTAAGCCCAGCTTCGCTAGCCAAATTTCTAATTTCAATTATCGAACCAATCTCACTCACTGATATTTGAAATAAAAATTTTAATTCTTCTATTTTGTCTACACTAAATATTTTTGGGATATCATATTCTAAGGTTTTTTTATAAATTGCTTCAATCAAATACTTTTTACGCGCTTCAATATCTGGCTCATTGACTATAGCCGGAAACTGCCCAAAAAATAAATAATCATAAAAATATTTCTTCAACTTATTTTTTCGTTGATAAAATAATTTTTCAACACCTGCTTGATTTATTTTTTCTTGTCCAGGATAAACAGCAAACTGTTGAAAATCAGAAAGCAAACCGTCTTCAACGCCTCTGATCATCAAATATTCCTCAAAACTTAAAACTGGCAACTTGAATTCATATATTCTTCCAGCTAAACTTTCTGTCGATTGTTTTTTTATAAACAAAGAAGATGATCCGCTAATCACGAACTTTACATTCGGCTCTGTGTCATAATAACGCTTGATGATATGTTGCCATTTAAGGGCGTATTGCACCTCATCAATAAAAATATATCTACGTTTACTAGAATTATTTATTTCTAAAAAAGCGTTTATATAGTCAGCCAAACTAACTCTATTGCCAAGCAAATCCTCGTCCAAAGTAAGAAAAAATACATTTTCTGCATCTATTTGTTTTATTATTTTCTTAATCAATTGTTTTAAAATAGCAGTTTTCCCTGTACGGCGCAAACCGATAATAGAAATAATTTCTTTTTTCTCTAAGTATGGAATGATTTTCTTAAGCAAAGCGCGATTGTGTTTTATACTTTTTAGATCGACAAAAAAAGCATCTGCATCTTTCCAGTGTTTATTCTGTCTATAAATTTCGGCTAATATCAGGTCTTTTTTACTCATATTACATTCATGACGGTTATAACAGTTATAATTGTAACATCTATGCCGGTCCTGTCAAGCTCTATTATCTTTCATTTCTTTCTAAAATCCTCACCACCCCCTTATCCGCATCCACCTCCACTAAATCCCCATCCTTCAAAACTTGAGTAGCATTTACTGTTCCGATAATACAAGGAATTTTAAACTCCCTACTTACAATTGCTGCATGACATGTTATGCCACCCTCGTCTGTAATTATAGCAACTATTTCTTTTAATGATGGGATCATTTCTGGCGTTGTCATAGAAGTGACTAAAACATCACCTTTGTTTATTTTTTTCAAATCAGAAAGCTCAACAATTATCCGCGCTCTTCCTTTTGCAAATCCCCCCGACGCAACATTACCGGTTATCACATCCTTGAATTCTTTGGAGGGGTTCAAAAGGGCAATATTATTTTTTTGAAAATATTTTTCTTTTTTATAAGTAATATTTCCCTTATGATACAGCCATCCCTTTCTTCTTTTATTTAGCTCTTCTTTGGATGGCATTTTATTTTGTGCAAATTCGGAATATAATATTTGATCAATATATTTTTTATCAACAACTAAATTTGAAACAAGTCGAGTCAAATAATTTATAGCTGGGTGCAGGACATCATCACTCTCATTTCTAATGACAATACAAATGGATCGCAATGATTTCTCAACTCTAAAATATTCAGTACTGCCCAAAACATTGGCTACTGCAATCATTGGCCAAATTTCTCCAATCAATCTAAATAGATTAGCATGATCAGACAATTTATTTTTCATTATTTTTCTTATTTTTTCACAATTAATATCGAATATCAGTTTTTCTTTTTTTAACCAATCTTCATTTTTTTCTAAAAAATCAATCAGCGATTGCAAGTTTTGTTTTGGATCAGTAAAATTATAATAAATTGACACCGCTTTTTGCGGAGTATAGATAAACAGCGGATCAAAAAATATTAAATTCTTAAATTTTTTAGGAAGCATCGTTCTTTCTCCCACGTCCCAACACTCGCAGTCAATTAGATTTTGCGATCTGGTCATTATTTTTCTATATTCTTGCTGAACGCTACTTAGTGTCGTTATTGGTCTGCTTTGTGTAATATAAAATTTTCCGTTTTCTTGCGCCCATTCAATGTCGCAAGGAAAACCATAATGTTTTTCGATTTTGATAATTAATTTAGAAAGTTCGAGAATTTCTTTTTCACTTAGCACCTGCGAAGAAGCTTGCGGCTCTGGGATGTCGCGCCATTCGTTGCCTGAGATCTCTCCACTTCGCCCCAAATCATCCAGGGAGGGGCTTCGGTCGAGATGACACGATCTATATAATCCTTTGTTTTGGATATTTACATTCACATCAATAATTTCCTCCTTAATTCCTAATTCATAATTCCCGCCTGCAAACGCTGTGGCACTGCGGGCAGGATTGATTCTTGTTTTATCTACGACGTAGGAATCCGGAGTAATTGACCCGGAAACAATCGCTTCGCCCAATCCAAAACCGGCCTCAATAATAAGCTGATTATAATCTTGAGTGACTGGATGAACTGAAAAAGCAATACCGGATTTTTCTGACTGAATCATTTTTTGCACTACTACGGCGACAAGAATTTTTTCTCCACCCCCCTCAATCCCCCCTCCGGGAGTGGGGAAAGCAGACGGATATTTTTCAAAACGATAGAAAATTGCTCGCGGTGTGAAAAGTGACGCCCAGCATTTTTGCACATTTTCGATAAGATTTTTTTGAGTTGTATTGAGATAAGAGTTGAGTTGTCCGGCCCAAGCGGCTTCGGCTCCGTCTTCAGCCGTCGCACTCGAACGCACCGCAACGTATTCAGCATCCAATTTTTTAAATTCTATTTCGATTTCTTTTTTAATATCATCAGGTATCTTGGCATCAAGAATGAGAGCTTGAATTTTTTCTGAAGCATTTTCCACTGTGTGCATTTTTTGATTATCGACAGTTCCAAGCAATGCTTCAATCTCCACATTTAAATCAGTTTCAATTAGAAACTTCTCAAAAGCCTCCGCCAGTACCACAAAACCAGGTGGCACCGGGATGCCCGCCCTAGTCATCTCCCCCAAAGAAGCGCCCTTGCCACCGGCAATCAATGCATCATTTTTCCCCAGCTCATTAAAATTTTTAGTAAACATACTTTTAGATAAAGACAATTATTATTTACTTTAACCCTTTTATTTTTCCCTTATTTAACTTTTTACTTTCCTTTTTCAATTCTTTTATGTGTTTTTCTGGCAACAGATTCTCCGGCAGGGTTCCTCCTATATCTTTAATAGTTTGTCTCACCTTTCCGCCTACCATAAAATGTGTTTGAGAGGCTGCATTTTGCCCAGTTGTGTTATCTTTCTTAATTTTATCATCTGTTTGAGTGATGCGAAATAAATTAGCTGCCAACTCCGTTGTTCCTGCCCTATCCAATAATTCACCTTTTTTAATTCCCTTTTTATTTTCAATTTCCGTTAGTGGCATCCCATATAGTCCTTGATATCCCGCGTTATTAAAGTGCCCAAAATTTGAAACACCCGCATTTTTGGCGGTTGTAAAAAGTTTTTTATTATGATCTGCTACTTCTCCTCTAATAAATAATCGTCTATCGACATCAGAAAGATTTTCAAAAATTTCCTGTTTTCTGGTTTTGATTGCAAAATATGTCTGGGCTAATGCAATTTCTATTTTTTTAGGATCTCCATTTTGAGCAACCAAATAACAAGCATACCTGTCAAGTTTCCAATCCCGCACCTCGCGCACAGTATTTAAGCCGATTTTAGCCATTTTCTTGATGTCACGAAAATGGTTTTTGACTTCTTGATTTGATTTGAAACAAGCTTTTTTTGCTTTTTCAATAACATTTTGAAAGTTTTCCCATCGATCATATCCTAAAAGTATCATCAATTCTCGAGCCTCCCAATATTCAATTCCATTTTCATCAATTTTCTTGATATTTTCAAAGTCTTTATTTATAGAGATTTCATTGATCATAATATTTTATTTATTTTTTCCAATCACTAATAATTATTTTAGAAGCTTTTCTTTTTATTGCCAGTTTTTGTCCTTCTTTAATTTTTAGCTCTTTTATAATCTCAATTGGAATAGTTATACCGTAGCTACCCGATTTTTTGTAAACTTTTCTAATATTTTCTTCTTTTACTTTTCTTCTCATGTTTTTTTATACTTTAAGAGTATCTTAAAAGGTACCTTTATGGGTACCTTTTAATTATATAACGTTTTGAATATAAGACAAATTTATATTAAACTATTCTTTAATCGCCGTAGCAGCTGCTTTTAACACTTCTTTAGAGATAGCGGCGAATAATTTTTGGTTTTCTTTTAGATAAGCTTTGGCTTTTTCTCTTCCTGTGCCTAACTTTTCCTCGCCGTAAGCATAAGAATTTCCTGATTTTTTGATAACTTCCAATTTTACTCCCGTATCCAATAAATCTCCTGATTGAGAAATTCCTTCATTATACATAATATCAAATTCAGTAGTTTGAAATGGCGGCGCCACTTTATTTTTTACCACTTTAACTTTCACTCGATTACCCACGACTTGCTCACCAGATTTAATCTGAGCACTTCGGCGCACATCAATTCGCACTGATGAATAAAATTTTAAAGCTTGTCCTCCACTAGTGGTCTCCGGATTGCCAAACATCACTCCGATTTTCATTCTAATCTGATTGATAAAAATAACAATTGTGTTGGATTTACCCATTATCGGAGTTAATTTTCGTAGAGCTTGAGACATCAGTCTGGCTTGACGACCCACATGATGATCGCCCATCTCACCTTCGATTTCAGCGCGAGGCACAAGAGCAGCCACTGAATCTACTACGATTAAATCAATAGCATTACTTCGGACTAATGTTTCTACGATGTCCAAAGCTTGCTCACCTGAATCTGGCTGAGAAATCAAAAGCTCATCGATGTTCACTCCGATTTTCTTAGCGTAAGATGGATCCATGGCGTGCTCTGCATCCACAAAGGCCACGGCGCCTCCAGCTTTCTGAGCATTAGCGGCCACATGCAAGGAAAGAGTCGTTTTGCCAGATGATTCTGGGCCATAAATTTCTATAATCCTTCCCCGAGGCATCCCTCCGATACCCAAAGCGATATCTAGCGATATTGAACCAGTTGGGACAGACGCCACATCCACTCTTTTTATATCTCCTAATTTCATTATCATTCCATCACCAAATTTTTGTCTTATCTCATCTACTACACCATCTAATCTTTTTTCCATTGCATCAGTGTTGGTTGGTTTTAATTCTTTGAGCGGTTTATTTTTTGTTGCCATATGCTTAATTAGCTTTTTAGTTTGTAGCTTTTAGATTTTTAGAAAAAATTATTACAGATATTTCTATTGACTAATTACTACCCGCCTATGAGCTATAAATTATTTGTTAATTTTAATCTTTTTTCTTCTTTTTTTTATCTTCTTCGACCGGTTTGGCTAGTGCACTATCATTAACACCCAATACTGTTTCGTCAGTCACAACTTCTCCTTCTGCGGTAATTGCTGGTGTCTCCATAGTCGAATTATTTTCAGCCGGTTTCGTTTCTTCTTGCGGGATGGGATTCTCCGGAGGTTTAATTTCCTCTGCGCTATAGTGAGCCTCTACAGATATTGATTCCACGACTTCTTTATTAAATT
>Ga0209319_1002764_pt1 | contig 10295 bp, 4 predicted proteins | sample RifGroE2_FD_184000 | JGI IMG/M metagenome (GOLD analysis project Ga0209319, IMG submission 184000) | Groundwater microbial communities from Rifle, Colorado - Groundwater E2 (SPAdes) (version 2) | ecosystem: Environmental > Aquatic > Deep subsurface > Groundwater | place: Rifle, Colorado, United...
ATCAAGACTTTCATTGTATACTGTTTTCAACCCAAGTTCATATGCATTATTCTTGGTATTACTTACATCATTTTCAAGTTCGGGTATTGTAAGCATTTTAAAATTAATCCCTGAAACATTACCTGAACTAACATCAATAGAAACTGCCGAATCAAATTCTGTTACGCTACTACTATCCGCATAATATCCTAGACCTACTATATCTAAATCAGGGCTAAACTCATCTAAAGTATATGCTAAATAATAACCTTCCTCCGTTGGTGGTACTTTAAGTGTAAACTCAGCTGATGTTTCCCCACTTCCAATTGTATAATAGGCATTAGAGTAAAAATCACCACTATTAGCAAATATGCTACCTTCTAAATCAACATCCTGTACATCAACTCCATCAGGTAAACTTATCTCCCCAATAATAGTTGCATTTTTAATGATATGAAAATTTATATTTGAAATGTCAGCATTTTCTACATCAAGTTGAGAAGCATATTGCTCTTGTGAAACGCTTTCATTACCTGCATAGTATCCTATATATGAATATTCCTCATTATAGTCACCACCCCAATATTCCATATCCGGTATTTCATATCTTACTACATAGTTTTCACCAGGTGTTACATTTAGTTTATAAGCTTCTGCATTATGACCTTCCTCTATGCTTATATTGTCTGTGTATACAGTCCCGTCTTCTGCAATAGCATCTACATATATATCCATTTCTTCTTCAGCTAAAACGCCCACTGGTAGTGACAAATTTCCTCTAATTGTATTTGCGGTTAAAATCTCAAAATTAATATTTGAAAGAGTATCTTGCGCAATATTAACTTTGTTTGCAATATTATAATTTGGTACTGTTTCATTTGTTGTATAATACCCTTGATTCAAAAAACCATCAGGTTCTCCACCTAAAAAATCATAACTTATCAAATAAGTCAATTCTTCATCATTAATTTGCAGAGAAGCCAAGTACGAATCATTATAATCATCTTCACTATCATTCGGAGTATTATTATCACTATTAATATTAGCAAATGTTGGTACCCAATTTTTTAAAGTTTTTGGAACTACTATATTGTAACTAACATTTTGTGTATCTTGATCTAAATCTACATATTTTAGTTCATAATAACTTGTATCTGCATTGAGTGCTCTTATATAAACCCCATCTGCATCACAATCATATGGTACAGCTATTGTACCTGAAATAGCGACTCCAGGTATAAGTACCATATCTATATTTTCAGCATTATCAAACTCTGTAACCTCTACTATAGAGGCATTACCTTCGATAGCCTCTGTGTTATCTTCCCCATAAAAACCATGTAACACATAATCATTAACTCCTTGTGTTTTTATATCATATTCTATGTAATATTCATATACGTCTGTTTCTAACGGATCGTCAACCCCAATAGCATAATCCACAGAATTTTCACCTTCTGGAATAATAATATTCTCATTAAATTCATTTTCACCATTCCATGCAATTACATCAATATTTAAACCTCCATTAGGTGCAACTTGATGTTGCGGTAATGAAACAGTACCTGATATTTCACTATTAGTATCTTTATATACACCTATAAACGAAGTATTAGACATCATATATTGGTCATTCCCTTGTACATAGAAAGCATATAGCCCCGAATTTATTGGTTGATAATTGATACTTGCATTACCATTTGCAATGTTTACATCCATAACTTCTTCTGGCTCAGATATCCACTCAAAACTAAAATAATCATATGAAAATTTCCTCATCATTAATTTTAGAGGAGTATCTATATCAGTCTCTGTATCTAAAGTATTTCTATTAGCCCCAAGATTAATATCAAAACCTATAGTGTCACCTACATCAAAATATTCATCTGATGCTTCTATGTCTATCGTATGAAATTCAAGACTTCCTAATTCTTGTTCATCATCACCATTTATGATACCTGCACCTGTTTCATTGTCTATACCTACATCTCCTATATCAACAGCAGTATCTTTTAAAATCGTGCATACTTCATCACTATTTAAATTGTTATCATTAGCTTTTGCTTTTGCCTGCAAAAGTGCAGCCATACCAGAAACAAAAGGAGTTGCCATAGATGTACCACTCAACAATGCATATCCATCTTCATTTAAGTCTCCAACATTTGTATTATAATTATCTAATTCAATAGGTACAGTACTGTATATGTCTACACCTGGTGCAACAACATCCACTTCAGGCCCTACATTTGAAAAATCAGCTTCTTCAAAATGTCCGTCAATATAATCAGCAGCACCTACTCCAATAACTCCTTCATACGCCGCAGGATAGCATACATCTGATCCATATTCATTTCCTGCTGCTGCAACAACTATAACTCCTGCATTTACTGCATCATTTACTGCATCTTCTAATGCATGACTATCTGCATCACTACCTAAGCTCATATTGATTACATCTACATTATGTCCTACTGCATAGTCAATCCCTGCTACTATTGTTTCTGTAGTTCCAGCTCCGTCACTATCTAAAGCTTTAATCGGCATTATTTTTATTCCACTTGCCACACCTGCAATTCCTGTACCATTATCCGATATACCAGCTGCAATACCTGCAACGTGCGTACCATGTCCATAATCATCATCAGGATTGTTATCATCGTTTATAAAATCATATCCTGATACTATGTTATCTTCTAAATCAGGGTGATCCATATCAACCCCAGTATCTATTACAGCTAATGTGACATTCTCCCTATCTGCTTCTGAAACATCCGCCCATAGATCTGTAGGATTTATAGCTGTAAGACCCCATTGCCTTGAGCTTGTATATGCTGGGTCATTTTGACTTTCTATAGATAATGCTCTTACCACATAAACTGGCTCGGCATACTCTACATTTTCATTTTCAATTAGTTCTTTAATCTTATTCTTAGTTTCTGTAGCTTTTACTTTTAACACATCTATTCCTAATTTACTAAAAGATTTCTCTTTTTTTGCTGCGATTTGTGTTGTCATTGTTTTTATTTGTTCACTACTAACTCCATCCTTATACTTTACAATAATTTTGCCTGGTACTGTATCCTTTTCAGACTTAGTACCTATAAGTCCACTTTTTATACTAGGAAGCTTAAGTTCACTTTCAGCATTCTGGTCAGTGCTATTTATTCCTTTACTACGAAGTATTTCTCTTTCACTTGGTGAAAACCTATTAATATCAAACTTTGATTTAACGGATTTCTTTGCTTTAGCATTTTCTTTGTTTTCATTAATTTTTTCCTTTAACTGCTTTTCAATCTGTGCTTTTGATACATTTCCTTTGTTTTCAGCATCCACAGCTGCTGATGCTGGTAAAACTTGTGTTATTGCAAATGATACAATCAAAAAACTTGCTACAATTCTTCTAAAATTTTTCATATTATTCCTCCTAGTATTTTTTATATATTAAATAAAATTTATTTCATAGCTAGAGCTTCCGGTGCTACATGTAATTTCCATTCGGAATAATTTTCCCACTCCGTTCCTTTATTTATTTTTTCATCCTGATCTGTTTCGAATTTAGAGAAATATAATTTGTTTGCTTCTTTATTTATATCCCAGTAAAATGTTTTTAGTGAGTTTTTAAAGTTATCTACCATATCTTTATTTAAAATTGACACTTCAAAAACATACGCTGGATTAGTATCTCCCCACACTCTTACCTCTGTTGACTTTTCCTTTCCATAATAGTTTTCAATATTTGTGTTGGCTACTGTTTCACCTTTTTTAGGTGTAGTTACAAAATCTAGGGTTCCTTCAAACCAAACATACCGCCCATATTCTTTTGGCATAGGCAACATACATACATATGATGTTCCCATAAAAACATTAGATGTAAATTTAAAATTTGACTTGAGCGATATTTCAGCCGGTGATACTATATATGTACGTTCCACTTCAGCATATTTTGTATTATATTCAGGTGTAGTCGTTAGAAATGTTTTTTCCTCAATCTTTAGTTGCTTTACAATCTTAAAATCTCCCTTTTTTACCCATATATTAGAATCATCATCTGGATTTAGAAGCTTAAGAGTTTTCATATACTCTTTTCCGTGACTCCCCCCTGAAAAGCCATACTTTTTCTTCAAATCCTTCCTAACTCTAAGAGCATATTCCCAATCTGAATGCCCTCCCGCAATAAGATAATAGTTTTTAGATGGTATCTTTTTATCTTTAGCTATATACCACCCACCTATATTCCACGTTCCCCATGCTTTTCTTTCGAAAACTGTTATCAAAATATTATCATCCGGAAGAAAGCTATATATTTGAACTTCATTATCCTTTGTTCTATATATAACCATCTCATCATTTTCAATAGTCACCTTAGAGTTTTTAATATTTTTAATATATTTTTTTTCTTGCTTTACGACTGTTTGGTTTGGTAATGATTGTGTAACTAGATTAGTCTTTGATGCCTCACCTTCATTATTATATTCTGATATATAAAATATTGCTGATACTACCAATGTTAACAATATTAGTATCATTATTAACTTATTCATCCTATAATCACTCCATCTTAAAAAATCTATATTTTAATTTATACATACTATATTTTACATTAAAAAGCAACTAAATATTTTATTTTGGATACACCAGTTTCTTTAAATCAAGAAGCAGTATTACCATTATTATTTTTACACTTTTATACCACCACTCTCAAACACTACTTCAAAAATCCTCCTACCTCTATCCACGTCGTAATTTTGCCTTATTGTCTTGCTCTGTTTATTGTGAAATATTGTAACTATTCAGCCCCCCCATAAGTTAACACTTTATGTTGTCGTTGCGAGGAACGAAGCAATCTCTCTTTAAACCTGATTTTATATAAGATTTAGAAAAATATAAAAACGAGATTGCTTCGCGAAAAGATGCTCGCAATGACATTATAAGGGGGGGTCTGAATAGTTACGAAATATTTACCTTTCTCAATCAAACTCTTTATTATCTCGATTTTTTTACTTGTATCAACCATATCTTGTAGCAACCATATAATAATCTTCTTTTATGCATGCTCCGCTGATTCAAAATCAACCCTCCCAAAGCTAAACCACTCTTTCGCTACATCCTTGTTGTTCATCCAACCTTTACCCCCTCATTTTTTATTTTATACTCAAATGTTGATTTTAAGGCAGAACGTTCCATAAATTCATCTTTATCATATACTAATATGTCAATTGATTTGGTAGTAATTTTTATCAAACTTCTTCTGATTTCTTTTAATATTTCTATTTTTCTCAAATTGTTTTTTCCTATTATAATACATAAATCTATATCACTATTTTCTGTAGGATTTCCATGAGCATATGAACCAAATAATATAATATCTTCTGTAATAAATTGTTGTTTAATTTTATTAACAAGTTTATTAATCTCTTCAAATATATTTTTCTTATCCATCAAAATCACTTCCTTTTTTATTTTATATGTGAATTATACTATATCAAAGTGTTATTGTAAATATTTTTATAAAAAAATTAGGAAAGCACTTTCTAACTTGAGTTTTTTACTTACTTGAGTTTAGTTAAAGCTTGTTATTGTGTATGCATTGAATGCATCAGCTCCGCTTGCGTTGTCTAGGGTTAGAGTTAATGATTTTATAAACGTTGCTGGACGCACCCCAAAATTTCCACTAAAAGCTTCAGGGTGACCGAGCGTGAGAAGTCCATTAATGCCATGAACACCAGACGAATTAAACGTATAAGCATCTCTAGTCCAATAATACCATGCTGTCGTATCATTTGCTGGATCACTTGCATAAGTACTTTGGGTTCTCGCTTGCTGTGTTGTATATGCTATCTGATATTTTGTTGATGTACTTGGGTGATTTAGCACCCCATCTACATATGTTGCCAATTCTCCTAAACTTGCCAAAAATATCTTATCTGTTGTGTTTTTATAGTATGCTGTACTATAATTGGTTCCTGCTGCTACTGATTCATCTATTCCTGTTTCTACATTTCCGTGTTCTACCGTTCCTCCATCATGTCCATCTGAGTTATTATCCACTATACTCTTATGTGTTACTTGTATTATTTGATTTTTTTCGTTTGCTGTAAAGTTTGTCAGAAACCCTGCTTCTGTTTCATATGAGTTTACCGATGACCATACATGACTTGTATCTGGTTTTTGTGTACTATACGCTACTGTTGCATCTGTACTGTTTAACCACTCTCTTATGTTACTATTTCCCCAATAGTTACTTCCATATACAGCTCTTTGCCCATCCGTACTTGGTGCTGCTGGGTCTTTTGCATCATATGGTTTCATTGTTATTATTCTATCCGACAATAGGTATAAATCCCCTTCATGCAATCCACTACTAGGTTCATTTATTAAATCCTGTGCCGTTACTTTATGTATTATCCTCCATACTATCGGCTGCCCTAAATAACTACCAAATTTTATATACTGCCCTTCTGCTATTGTTACTATATTCCCTATATCTATCGTCTGCACCGCCTCATTCCCCGCTGCATCCTTCGCATACACCGTATATATCCCATTCGCTACCACCCCAAAAGTCGTATCTGTTATATCCATTCCCCCAGTTGCAAAATATGCCACATTTTGTGTTCCACTTGCCCACTTTTTACTGCTTATCGCACTTACATCTGTTATCGTTGCTGTTACTATTTCACTAGTTACGTTTCCCCCTAGATTAGCTAATACTATGCTTGGTGGGTCTGTATCCCCCACAACTCCTCCATCTGATTTCTTTATCGTTCCATCTATTAGTATTTCATGTATCGTTGTTGCTGTTGTTCCATATGCATTAAACACATCATTAGTCAATGCTCCTGCTCTAGTCGGCACCTCACCTGACCCTAGTCTTATCAGCCTTACCTCCGTTCTCCCATTTGCATCCTTTCCTATAAAGTACGTAAAGTTACTTGCATCATCAGTTCCTCCACCTACTACATCTAATGTGCTTGTTGCATCGTAGGGTGATGATACTTCTGCATGTAGGTATTTTGATGTTACTAGTGCATTGTTGTCATCTAATATATTGTAATATGTATCAGTTGCTATAGCTTCCCCACTCCACTCATACCTTTGTATTGCATTGTTTATCTCTCGTATATTAGCTTTATGTGCCTGTAGTCTAGCTTCATTGCCTTTACTTACAAATACCGGTACCGCTATTACTGCTAGTGCTGCCATTACTACTAGTACTGCTAGTAGCTCCAGTAACGTGAATCCGTTTACGTTATTTTTATTCATATTTTTCATCCCTCAGTTTCTCGTGTTCTTGTTTTTATTTTTATTTTTTCATGTCGTAATCACACCACTACTTCAAAAATCCTTTTCCCTTCTACATCCACCCATTTCAGTGTATATTCCTTCTTTTTATTGAAGCTAAACAATACCAGATACCCTGTGTTTTCATTTTGTGAGTCTAAATACCTCACAACCTGGTCTATTCCCTTTTCCTCTTGCACCTTGCCATGCCAGATTTTTAGCTCTATTATATATTGCTTTCTGTTATAGGTTATCACTATATCCATTCTGTTGTCTTGTCTTGTTTGTGGCTCTACGTAATAAAATCCTGTTCCATTTATTATTGGTCTTATAAAGCATAAAAACAATAGTCGCCCTTGCTTTTCTATAAATTTTATGTCTTGTTTCCTGTATTCCTGTTTCATTAGTAGTTGAAATTTTTCTAGTACTATTTCTAGCTTCAAATCCCCGTTTTCATCTATGAAATTGGTTCTGTATTCATAGCTTAATAGTTCTCTTTTTGATTCTTCTTTTGTTATCATATATTGATATATTCTTAGCTCGAATATTTTATTATGTATCGCTAGCTTTCCATTTTCACCTTGTTTGAATATCCCGTACATAAGTCCTATTTCATATGTATCTACGTTATATGTTTTTTCTTTACCTATTATCAGCATGTCGTATACTGTATCATATAGCCCTTTAGTATGTTCTATGTTCTTTATAAGATCATCAAACAATGTTCCTTTTTCGTTCAATATTATTTTTATTGCTTCTTGTATCCCTTCAACATTCCATTTTTTATCCAATCTTTCATCTATTACTTTACATATTTTACTTACCAAAAAAGGATACCCACTTGTATAGTCATATATTTCTTGACTCATTTCCGCTATATTCATTCCTGTTTTATAATCCGCCTCATATTCTACTAGCATTGTTGCTATTTCCTCTGGGTTAAAGCTCATATCTACTAAAAAGTCTTCTGCTACGTTCCATGGGCTGTTGTAGGTTGTTTTATCTATTAGTTTTGCTTCTGCTTCTGTTAGTAGTCGTCTTTCTTTTATATGTACTTTTAGGTTTTTGATATCGTGTACTCCGGCTAGTATTACCGATTTAAATGTTTTGTCCATATTCATTTTTCGTGAGTTGTACTTATCTCTAAGCATCGCTAGAAAATCTAGAAATATTATATTACTACTTGCTTTATCTACTTCATCTATCATAAGTACTATTTCTTTTTCGGCTTTAATACATATTTTTGTTATTATATCTGATAGCTCATCCATATTCTTCACTTCTTTAAAGCTTCCTATATACTCTGATAAGTCTTTATCTTGTGTTATAACTCTTTTCGCCATCATTTTGAGAAATGTCTCTGCAAATTTTTGCTCTGATTTATATGGCTCTTCTCCAAAGCCTTCTATGCTTCCTGGTATTATTATATATTTATCCTGCAGTGTTAAAAACAGCTTACTCATCGTCGTAGTCTTGCCATATTGTCTTGCTCTGTTTATTGTAAAGTACTTACCCTTCTTAATTAAACTCTTTATTTTCTCGATTTTTTTACTTGTATCAACCATATAATGATCTTCTTTTATGCATGTCGTCGTTATATTAAATTCTTTCAATGAATTTTCTCCCCTTTCGTTTTCTTATAACACTAGTATACATTATTATATAAAAAAATTCAAGTATTATTTTTATACTTAAATTTTTATTTACTGGAGGTTAGTTAAAGCTTGTTATTGTGTATGCTGTAGTTGCTGTAGCTCCGTCTGCATTGTCTAGGGTTAGGGTTGATGGGTTTAGATAACAAGCTGGGCGACACCCCACGTTTCCACTGAAAGCACTGGCTATGCCACTGACAGTACCATCTGCCCAAAGGTATCGAGCATAACACGAATTAAGTGCATAAGCATCCCTTAACCAGTAATACCAATTACTTGATGAATTTAATCCAGCATCTATATATTCACTATTTATTACTGCTTGATTTGTTGGTTTTGCTATATACCATGTTTTTTCATCTTCTAATACTTCATTATTATACACATATTCATTTAGTTCTTTTATTCCTAATAAAAATACTTTATCTGTTGTATTTTTATAGTTTGCTGTGTCATAGTCTTTCACTGCTGTACTTGGATTTGTAATATCATAATCATGTCCATTCGTTGTTCCTCCAGTTTTCACTGCTATATCTATATCTGCTAGCATTGTTTTATGCATTACTGGGAGTATATAATTTCTTTCTGCTAATGTAAAATTTCCATCTGCTAAAAATCCTTTTTCTTGGTCATATTCATTTACATTCCACAATACTCTTGCATTTGTTGGCGATAACTGACCTAACCAATCTACTAATCCTGCATTTGCACTGCTATTTAACCATGCTCTTATATTACTTTTCTCCCAATAGTTACTTCCCAAATCTATTCTACTTTGATCTCCCCTACCATCTGTATAATCTCCAATTGCATCATATGGTTTTAGGCTTATTATTTTATCCGAAAATAACATTAAGTCTCCTACATGCAATCCACTGCTTGGGTCATTTATTAAATCTTGTGCTGTTACTTTATGTATTACCCTCCATACTATATCCGTTACACTATTATCTTTCGCCTTGTATTTACCAAATTTTATATACTTACCTTCTGCCATCATGTTTTCTACGTCTATCGTTTGTACCGCTTCGTTTCCTTTTGCATCTTTTGCATATACTGTATATATTCCATTCGCTGTTACGTCAAAGGTTGTGTCCGCTAGTTCTGTCCCTCCTGTTGCAAAGTATGCTACATTTTGTGTTCCTGTTGCCCATTTTTTACTGCTTACAGTACTTGCATCTGTTATTGTTGCTGTTATCGTTCTATTAGTTGCTGTTCCTGTTAGGTTAGCTAACACTATTGCCGGTGAATCTGAATCTTCAACAATACTTTCCTCTCCATCTGATTTCTTTATCGTTCCATCTATTAGTATTTCATGTATCGTTGTTGCTGTTGTTCCATATGCATTAAACACATCATTAGTCAATGCTCCTGCTCTAGTCG
>Ga0209319_1002767_pt1 | contig 10262 bp, 10 predicted proteins | sample RifGroE2_FD_184000 | JGI IMG/M metagenome (GOLD analysis project Ga0209319, IMG submission 184000) | Groundwater microbial communities from Rifle, Colorado - Groundwater E2 (SPAdes) (version 2) | ecosystem: Environmental > Aquatic > Deep subsurface > Groundwater | place: Rifle, Colorado, United...
AAATGTGCATAGAATGTGGCAACTCCATATACCTCTGCAACAGGCATTTTTAACATTGTTGCAATATATGTCAACACTTGTGGAGGCAAATAACGATACGCATCCTGCACCTGCTGTAGAATAGTTATTAAATGTGTTTTATCGTGATTGTTTTTCTCTATTATTTCTAGCACCTGCTGAAATTGTCTGAGATTATTGTTTGGTTCTGTTTTCATTTTTTTATAATTTTTTATTAAAACATTTAATTCAATTATTTATCATTGTTTGTTTGCCCTAGTTTATTAATTATAACAGCTAGATTTGAATATATATGCGTGTCCTGAATAATAATATGCTCTGGAACCCAAATTGATACTGGTGCAAAATTCCATATTGCTTTTATCCCGCAAACTACCATTATATCTGCAACAGATTGTGCCTCTGATGCAGGCGTAGTTATTATTCCTATTGATATGTGAATACGACTAGCTAAATTGCGGAAATTTTTCAAATCAAATATTGAAACTCCAGCTATTTCTGTTCCTATTTTCTTTTTATCAACATCAAATGCTGCCACAATTTTTAATCCTGCTTCACGAAAGCCCTGATATTGAATAAGTGCTCCTCCTAAAAAACCTGCTCCAACTAAAAATGCTTCATGTTGCCTATTATAACCAAGGAAATCCTCAAGCAAATTTAGTAAATCTTCAACCACATAACCAACTTTGGGTTTTCCTGTAATTCCTGTATATGATAAATCTTTTACAACCTGCGTTGGATCCAAATTGAGAATTTTTGCAATAACAGGAGCAGAAATGTATTGTTCTCCACTCTTTTGTAGTTCTTTCAAAAATGTAAGATAATTAGGCATTCTCCGAACTGTAGGTTCTGGAACTGGTTGCAATTTGCTTTTTGTTGTTTTTATTTTTTCTTCCATTTTCCTATTTAATTTTATGATGCAAAGATAATATAATTTTAATTTAATAAAGAAATTTTTCTTTATTAAATTAAAAATTTATAATTAATCTAAACAAAATAAAAAGAAAATTTTAATAAAATAACACTCCTAAATTAGACTAAGTTAAAGAAATAAAGATTTGTTTGAAAATTTATAATTCTAAATAAGGTCTTTCTGAAATAAGGATGTATTTCTTTATTAGCAATAAAAAAATAAGCACTATTTTATAATAGTTAATTTCATGCTGAGGTAATTGTACATAGTTATTTTTTATTTTTAATTTAGGTTTATTTGTATTTTTGCTTCGATTTTTATGGTAATGTATTTTCTTGTACACAAAGTTTCCATAATTATATTTTTTTTTACTTTTGAACTTAGTCTAGTTTTTTATAATTAAATAATGATAAAAATAGAAATAATTACAATAGGAGATGAGTTATTGATAGGCCAAATTGTTGATTCAAATTCTACATGGATTGCGCAACAATGCTCTAATATTATAGGAATAAAACCTTCATGGTTTAGCACAGTAGGGGATAACTATGACGATATAACAAATGCTATTCAATTAGCATATAAAAGAGCAGATGTTATTTTTATTTCAGGTGGCTTAGGTCCAACAAATGATGACATAACAAAAACTACATTATGCAAGTTTTTTAATAGTCAACTAGTCGTAGATAATGATGTTTATCAAGATATTGAAACATTATTTAAAAATAGAGGGTTTGCAATGACACCTTTAAATGCTAGTCAGGTATGTTATTTGAAAACTCAAACAAAATGCTGATTTCAATGCCTGGCGTACCTTTTGAAATGAAAGGAATGTTTAGCTCATTTGTGATACCATATATTCAAAACAAATATAACATCTCTAAATTGTATTATAAATCAGTTTTGACTCAAGGATTAGGAGAATCTTTTCTTGCTGATAAATTGAAAGATTGGGAAAATAGTTTACCAGAAAATATTAGTTTAGCTTATTTACCTTCCCAAAGTATAGTGAAATTAAGATTAACTTCTAGTGGTAATAACTTTGATGTTGAAAAGAAGCAAATAGATAATAAAATACAAGAGTTAAATGCGATAATAGGTGATTTAATATATGGCTTTGACGAAGACACTCTACAATCTGTTGTAGGAACGTTACTGTTAAATAATAAAAAGACAATAGGAACAATAGAAAGTTGCACAGGTGGATATATTGCACATTTAATAACGTCCGTAAGTGGAAGTTCTGAATATTTTAATGGATCAATAATACCTTACTCCAATCAATTAAAAAACTCTTTATTAGGAATTGACAATAATATCTTGGAAACATATGGTGCAGTTAGTATGGAAACGGTAGAGAAAATGTTATTATCAGGAGAAAAATTATTAAAAACGGATTATATTATAGCCGTTTCTGGTATTGCTGGACCATCAGGAGGAACTCCAACAAAACCTGTTGGAACTATATTCATTGGGGTTAGAAGTTCTAAAAACAACAAATCAATTATTAAAAAGTATATATTTGGAAATAATAGAGAACACAATATAATAAAAACTTCACAAACAGCCTTAAATATGCTTAGGAAACTAATAATTGAGGAAAACAGTTAAATCTTTTTGACAATATGCTATGTTTTCCTATTTTTAAGCATTTTTTCTTATTATTGGAGAATAATTCTTCTTATTATATAAGTGTTCACGTTACTTTTTAATAAGCAGGATTGGTTTACTTGGATTCATTTTGCTTAGATAATCCTGAAATAAGTTTAAAGTCTTTTTTCATAATTTCTATTTTTTGTGTAAACCTATTTCAGGACGAGACAGAAATTGGTTTGTAAAAATTTGGAACAAAAACCCAAAACTTTAAATTAAACTCATCATAATGGACAATTTGGTTTTATTTTTTTGTAGAGGAATATAACTAATTAGAAAAAAATAAATTATGTTTGTCGAAAAATAAGATAATGATTAAGGTTTATTGTGTATTTGTATTTGTGATGTTGACTAGCTTAATGCTATTGGGAGAAGTAGACACTAATAAAGTTTTTTTTAATAGTAAAATTAATAATAAATTCAATATTGGAGATTCTCGATACAGTTCTTTTTCCATATCAAAAAGTACGGTTTCATCTCGTTATTATCCAGCATTTGGTGTTTCGATTCCTTTAATGCGAATAAATGTGCTTAATCATAATGTAGATTTTATTATTAATGCATTAAATTATAACGATATGAAAATGGGCATAGGAGGTTTTACATTATACACTACAGAATATCATGTTAATGGGAATTTGCAAATAAGTATAACAAATAATCTTGCAATATCTTTAGGTAAAGGACACACAAGTCATCACTTACTTGATGATGCAATAATAGAAGAAAAGATGACTCCAAATAATTTTGTTAAGGATTTCTATAATGCTTATTTAATATATTACAACCAGAAGTATAAAAGTTCCATTTATGGAGGCTATTCATATATTTTTCATTATCTTGTAGATAAAAATATTGGAGCAAAAGGCAATCTAATATTGGGCTTTAATATTAATTATTTATCTAAAAAGCATTACGATTTATATTTAGCTTCTGACCTTAAATTTAAAGAAGAGCATGATTTCAAATCATCTGTAAATATTCAAACAGGTATTGCTATAAACAAAAAGATACGATTTGCTGTAAATTATTATAATGGTTATTCAGAAAATGGTCAATATTTTGGCAAATACATAAACGAGTTTTTTTTCGGAACATATATTGACGCTTTTTAATAATGAATTATTCTAAGTTTTTAATCATCCTCACATTAATTATTTTCTTTATTCAATCAGACTTTAAATTGCTATCTCAAGAGCTTGATTCTGTAAATGCAACAAAGAACACAAAATCTTCTTTCAACAAAAGGAATGCTGTAAAAGTTGGAATAGTTGCTAATACTGCTGCTATTTTTTACACACAGTATAAATGGTGGTGGGAAGATGATTACCATCCATTTCATTGCCATTGGGAAGGTTATTTTAATAATTATTCTAAAGGTATAGACAAATTAGGGCATGCCTATATTTCATATCTCTATTTCAAAACATTTTACTCGGTAATGAAATGGGCTGACTATAAGGAAAAAGATGCAATAAAGTATAGCGTAGGAATTCCTCTCCTTTATGCTGTTTCCGTTGAGATGGGAGACGGCTTTTCATCCTACCAGTTTTCTCCTGATGATTTGTTGTCAAACATTGCAGGAATAGGATTTGCATACTTACAAACACGTAATAATATTTCAAAAAACATTCAGTTTAAATGGAGCTATTACCCTAGCGAATTTAATCCTTGGCAGAAAAAGAAATTATCTATCACTGATGATTATGATGGACATATTTATTGGCTATCATTTGATGTTAAGAATATATTAGGCGAAAAGTACAATCAATTTTGGCCAAAATACATTAATTTAGCATTAGGATATGGAGCAGATGGTGTTTCTAAGGGAAATAATGATTTAAAAAGGAGAGAATTTATTGTAGGACTAGATATTAACCTAAATCATATTCAATCAAAGAACAAAAAAACACGTAACTTTATTGATGTTTTAAACACTTATCGTCTTCCTTTACCTGCAATTAAATTTAAAGAAAATTCACAAACAGAATACAAAATGTTTCTAATGCATTAAAAAAAATTACCTTTGTGATTGGAATCAAATATTTATGAATTATAAAAAAGTAATTTTATTATTAATACTAGTTTTAGCAAATAAGTTTTGCTATTCTTCTTTCTCAGGTAGCGATACCTTAAAAAATAAAATTAATTATACGAGACTTGCTATAATTTCATCATCTGTTCCAATAGCTACAGCAGGCGTATTTATATACTTTAACAATTCATGGTGGAAAGGATATGGAGGGGGAAAATTCCATTTCGACGATACCCACGAGCTTACATATGCAAAAGGATTGGATAAAGCAGGTCATTTTTGGTCTTCTCAGGTAACAACACAGGCGTTTTCTATACTTATGGAGTGGGTTGGATTTAATGAAGAGAAAGCAAAATGGTATGGGGCTGGATTCTCTATAACAATGTCTTCAATTGTTGAGATAAAAGATGGGTTGGCTCCATGGTGGGGATTTTCATTAACTGATATGAGCGCGAATATACTTGGCGCATTTTATCCAGTACTTCAATATAAATATCCAAAATTAAAAAATATAAACCTAAAGTGGAGTTATGATTTTGTAAATAAATCTTACTTTAAAACAATTGAATGGAACAAAGACAAATCTTTTATGGATGACTATGAAAGGCATACTTACTGGCTTTCATTTAACATTCAAGGGCTAACTAATTCAAAAACATTTCCCAAATGGTTATGTCCTGCAATAGGTTTAAGTGCAACCCAACTTGATGGAAAAGGAAATGGAGATAGAGAGCTTTATTTGGGTTTTGATATTGATTTAAGGCATATTAAATTCACAAATCAAAAGAATGAAGCAAAGATAAAAGAATTCATCAATTACTATCACCTGCCTTCTCCTGCATTAAAGTTTTATGATGGCTATAATTCACATCTTATTAAATTTTAAGAAGGAGAATAAATGGATAAACTCAATCTTCCTGAATATAATTTTAATATTAAACAAATAAACGGTTCCGATTATGTGTTTGATAAAATAAGAAAAAAGTATTATTTGCTAACTCCAGAAGAGTGGGTACGACAGAATTTCATTGAATATCTTATTAACGAAAAGAATTACCCTATAGGACTTATTGGTGTTGAGCAAAGTCTTTATCTAAACAAGATGAAAAAACGTTGTGATATAATTGTCTATAAAAACACAATGCAACCATTTATTATTATTGAATGTAAAGCTCCATCTGTAAAGATTACACAAGAAACATTTACTCAAGTTGCAATATATAATATGGCATTCAATTCTAATTATATTGCAGTAACAAATGGAATCAATCATTACTGCTGCAATATTAATCATAGCAACAATACGTTCCAATTTATCAGCGAAATTCCTCTCTATGAAAAATAACCATATTTCACTCTAATCTAAACTTCTATACTTGCACAATAATATTTTTTTTGTAATTTTGGCATTACATATAAAACTTTAAGCATGATGAGAGTTATTTTTATTTCAATATTTTTTATTTTATTCTCCAATATTTTAATCTGTCAACAAAATAATGAAGAATACATTGAAAACTATAAAGGAATAGCAATACTTAAGATGAAAAAATATGGAATTCCTGCAAGTATAACTCTAGCCCAAGGAATAATTGAATCCGCTGCTGGAACTAGCAAACTTGCTGTAAATGCAAACAATCATTTCGGAATTAAATGTCATGGGGTATGGACTGGTGAAAAATACTATGCTGATGATGATGAAAAAGACGAATGCTTCAGAAAATACAATAAACCCGAAGAATCTTTTAACGACCATTCTGAATTTCTAAAAACTAGAGATCGATACGCTAAATTATTCGAACTTAAACCTACCGATTACAAAGGTTGGGCTTATGGATTAAAAAATGCAGGATATGCAACTAATCCTAAATACCCTCAACTTCTTATTGATTTAATCGAAAAATACAACCTAGAACGATTTGACAAAATGTCTGAATCTGATGCAATTGCATTTAATAATCACAATCGAAACAACACAAAACACAGTGCAAAAGATAGAGAAATATTTATTAATGATATTAAAAATAAAAGAAAAACATTATACAATAACAAAACTGCATACATAATTGCAGAAAAAGGCGATACTCCAGAGAAAATTGCAAAAGAATTTGACATGATGGTTTGGCAAATCATTAAATACAATGATATGCAAAAGGATGAAAAAATCCGACAAGGAGAAACCGTTTACATAAAACCTAAAAGAAACAAGGGCGAAAAAGAATACCATATAGTTGCAAACGGAGAAACAATGCGCATGATTTCCCAAACTTATGGCGTTAAAATGAAAAAATTATACAAAAAGAATAATCTCGAATTCGGACAACCCTTAAAAGCTGGAACGAAAATATTCTTAAGGAAAAAGCAAAAGTAAATTTATTATGGATACATTAATCCGTATACGCTTTTTCTCCATAAACCTCATTCTTATAATAATCCGATGGTGACTTAACAAATTCTCCAATATTATATTCGCTCCATCTGCGGTCCACCTTATCTATCGTTTCTTGATTTGAAACAACAATATTTGGCCAATTACCATTGACATTATTCTTTGATGTTTTCTTTTTTGTTCCATCAAGCATTATGTTTAATGGCATTTTATTTACAAAATGAATATCCCTTGCAGGATCTAAATTACCAAGTGTTCGCCAAACAACATTGCTCAGATTATTAACATCTATTATACTCTCCGCTATCAATAAAAACTTAATATCACCACCAAACTTATTAAAGAAATCCCTTCCAATTTCATTCAAATCCACATCCTCCTTAACACTAATAATTACCAAACTTATACCTTCTCCTAACAAACTAATATTCGATAACTTCACCCTCAAATCATCAGCAATATAAGCTTTAATAGCAGGCATCAAATCAAATAATTCATTATTCTCAATCGTATTTCCTTTACTTGTCGCGTCAAACCCCAATTTACCACCATTATACTTATTATTTGATGCATGGTCAAGCACATCGGTAGGCCCCGAGCTTATTATTATATCATCCTCACTATTAATATTCCTGCTAACCAACCGTCCTAACTCCATATAATCATTCAAATTAACATCCTTGTCAAAAGAACCTATAACTTTCGTAAACATCATCTGTCCTGCTCCCCACAAAGAATGCATTATCTTTTGCGAATGATACTCATAACTTTTATCTATACTTATCAAAACTAAATTATGGAAAACTCCCTCAAAAGGCATAACCAAATCATTTATCTCTGGCGAAATAGTAAGCTTAATTGGAGATAGAAATATTCGCTCCGTTGCTTTACCTATCCAAGCATCCTCCTGTGGCGGAATACCAACTATTGTAGCCGGATAAACTGCTTTATCCTTATACGAAATACTTTCTATATGAAACACTGGATAATAATCCTCCAACGAATAAAAACCAGTATGATCTCCAAAAGGACCCTCCAATTTAAAATCTTCATTCGGATCAATATAACCCTCTATTACAAAATCTACATCCGAAGGCACATAAATATCATTAGTCAATGACTTTACCATACTTACTGCTCGCTTCTTCAGAAAACCCGCTAAAATATATTCATTAATATTATCTGGCAATGGAGCTGTAGCAGCATAAGTATAAACAGGATCACCCCCAAGCGTAACCGTAATTGGCATGCGTTTATTTAGCTTTTTGTATTTATCAAAATGTCTTGCCGAACCCTTATGAATATGCCAATGCATTCCTGTTGTCTTTTCATCAAACACTTGCATCCTATACATACCTACATTCTCAATTCCACTCTCCGGATCTATCGTATGCACAACTGGAAGCGTCACAAACCTACCTCCATCATAAGGCCAACACTTAAGTATTGGCAACCTGTTCAAATTAACTTCATCCATAACATTTGCTTGGCAAACCCCCTTCCCACTCAACCTCTTTGGCAAAAAAGAAGATATCCTGTACAATTCAAACAAAATATCTAGCTTACTCCTTAAATGCTTATCCTTTACATCCAATTTACTCATCAAACTATCTATTCGAACCGAAAAATCATCAAAACTATCCATCCCTAAAGCCAAACAAATACGCTTCTCCGAACCCATCGAATTAATCAACAACGGAAACTCTGTCCCCGTATTAAGAAACAATAACGCTTTATTATCCCCCGACTTTAAAACCCTATCCGCAAGCTCCGATATCTCTAAAACTGGATCCACAAAACATCCAATATCTAACAACTCTCCTTTACTCTTTAATAAATCTATAAAACTTCTCATAATCCTCAGCTATTTATACTATTGATTTCTTTTGTAAAAGTACTACCAAATCAAATTGCAATGTACAAATATTTATTAACAGAAAACAAAAGATTTTCCCTATTGTAATATTTCTCTCTCCTCACCTAATTATTTCTCCTAAAGCCTCAAAGAGGCAACATATATTTATCCCGAAGGGATATAACGTTTGTAGAACGAATTATCCCTAAAACAACCTACGACCCCATCAAGGTCGAACTAAACTCACGTCACTTTCTTTCTACAAACCTTTGATACATTCTGCATCAAAAAAAACATTCCCTTCTCATCACTTCAATTATCCCGAAGGGATATAACGTTTGTAAAAAACATATAACCCCCACTTATTATCGACCCCATCAAGGTCGAACTAAAACTCACGTCAATTTCTTTCTACAAACCTTTGATACATTCTGCATCAAAAAAAAACATTCCCTTCTCATCACTTCAACTATCCCGAAGGGATACAACGTTTGTAAAAAACATATAACCCCCACTTATTATCGACCCCATCGGGGTCGAACAAATAAACTATAACCAATTAAACAAATAATTATCATCATATTCTATATTAAACTCCTTTAATAATTTAACATACTCCTCTTTAAACGTTTTTTTCCTATGATGTTCCTTTTGGTTCATTATATATCTAACAACATCATCAATCTGCGAATGACTATATGAAAAAGCACCATAACCCTCTTGCCAATTAAACTTAAACCTTGTAAAACTATTCTCTTTTATAAAATCATTACTTGATTTTTTTATCTCTCTAACCAAATCACTCAACCTGCAACTAGGCTTCATTCCTATAAAAAAATGAATATGCTTCGAATCCCCATTTATAGCTAACATTTTTTGCCCTTTTGTTTGGACAATTCCAGTAATATACTGATATAACCTTTCATCCCACGAAATATCTATTAATGCATCTCTATTTTGCACAGCAAAAACAACTTGAATATGAATTTGCGAAAACGTTCCTGTTGACATAACTTATAAATTTATTGATTTTACATTTATTTAAAAACCTTTTATTATCAAATTATTACAAAAAAAAACTTCTCATCACTTCAACTATCCCGAAGGGATATAACGTTTGTAAAAAAACATTCCAAAAACAACCTGCGACCCCGTCGGGGTCGAACTAAACTCACGTCTCTCTCTTTCTACAAACCTTTGATACATTCTGCATCAAAGTGTATTATTATCATCCATAAGCCTTAACCTTTCTTCTACGTCCTCTCCATCTTTTGTTAAACGATATTTATCCATTGGGAATGCTTCACGCAAAACGTTAACTAGCTTAAGTTCAATAAAATAATCCAAATGTTTTTCTAAAGAATTATCTACAGGTTCTTTTTTTGAAATATATAAACAG
>Ga0209319_1002772_pt1 | contig 10243 bp, 25 predicted proteins | sample RifGroE2_FD_184000 | JGI IMG/M metagenome (GOLD analysis project Ga0209319, IMG submission 184000) | Groundwater microbial communities from Rifle, Colorado - Groundwater E2 (SPAdes) (version 2) | ecosystem: Environmental > Aquatic > Deep subsurface > Groundwater | place: Rifle, Colorado, United...
TTTGGATATTTTATTCCTAATTTAATATCTTTGTTAAGTTCATTATTAATTTTATTTAATAACATTTCTAAATCTACTCTTATATCTATAACCAAACTCCAATTTTGGTCTTCTTCTGCACAATTAAATTTAAAAATTAAATACTTAATATCATTAACTATATTATTAATATTCATATAATTTCCTCCTTTAAATTAAATTATAACCAAATGAACTTTTTATCATAATTTTGCTACTAGATATAGTGCTTATAAAATTAATAGATACTATATCTAGTGCTTACTACCTACAAAAATAGATAAAGTTAACTACATTTAGTTTGTAGGATTAATTTTATCTCTAAATAATAAAAGCGAACCACTAACAGCAAATAATACTAATGATTTTAAATAATGCCCATTACTACAAAGATCAAATCCTGCACCAAAAGTAGCACCAGATATTATTAGGACAATAGCAGACTTAAAATGTTTTTTCATAAAATTAACCTCCATTTAATTTTTATTTTTTATTTTAATTATTACATTTATTCTCTAATATCCAAATTAACGCATCTGCAACTGAATCTTCTCTACTTTCACATTCAAATTGTATAACTAAATTTAATTTCTTAAACAAAGTTAACTTTTCACCAACTAAACTGAATATATATTGATATTTCTCAATTTCATCCAACATCTGATTTAAATTAGGCAACCAAGTATCACTCTTAACATTTTCAATTACACATTCAATCTCTTTATCGTTTAATCTTAATGTATCTATCGTAAATAAAGTAGGTGTAGGCCAGTAATCTGCCTTACGCCAATCTCTAATTTTAGGATTCCAAATTAATCCGAGTGATTTTAATTGTTTTGCTTTTTCAATAGAAATCATAATTAATTATCCTCCATATCTTTATCCAATTTATCTTTCATCCCTTCATCACATTTGTCTTTAATTGGGCATTGATTACAAGGAATAAAAGCACAATACATGTCCACCAAATCATACAGTTTGTATTCTATATTCATAACCAAATCATCCTTCTATAATATTTTACTACATATAGTGATACATTAAACCTATAACTACTATATGTAGTATACACAAATATTAAATATCACCATTTATAAATTGTTCACCATATTTCTTTTCAAGCCTTCTTATTTCTCTTACTAAACAATAAGCAAGCATTCCACCGCCTGAAATACCTGATATACCACCAAATAATAATATTAATAAAATTACATAAAATGTTGTCATATTATTTTACAACCTCCATCTTTTTCTCTAATTCTTTAATCCTCATTTCTTCCTCTTCAATAATAAACTTTGCCATTTTTACTAATTCTTTCTATACTTTATATCATCAATTTCATTCGCATATCCAAATGTAGTCATTATATTTCTACCAACTAAGTATAATCTAAAATAATCTGCATGATGAGATTTAGCAACATCTATCAAACCACTATGATTTCCAACACCATGAGTAGTAATAAATTTTCTGCGAGTATCACTATTATTTCTAATGTTTTTATCAATTCCATACATGCCTAATTTAATCGCATCAATAAACTGTTCTGGATATTTCTCAATTTGATCAAATCCATCATTAAGAAATGTAATAATAGTCATATATCCCATTAGTTATTTCCTCCTATTCTATAATAGTTTTTCATACAATATAGCAGTTGCTAAATGACCATTTCCTTCATTAAATATTTTTATTTCATCATCTGTGCCTGAACAAACATCACTAATAATTTCAAAAGCTACTACCTTATTAATCAAATCTTCGGGAATTTGACTTAATACTTCAGCAATACTTGGTTTAAATAAACCATAATATCCACAATAATGATGAGTTTTAATTCTTGATATTTCTTTTAAATTATTACATTCTTCGGTTATTTTATAATCCCATGTATAAGCAACTTTACGCAAATCAGGAATTTCAATAAGATATAATTTATTATCTTCTCTTACTACTGGAACAATTTTTTTAATTAAAGTATTCAATCTTTCTTCAGTTATTTCAGGTACAAATGCCTTTCCTTCTATCCATATTGCCATAATAATTCTCTCTTTTTTATTTTAATATTGTCATAAATCCAGAATTCTATTCAAATATTCAATCCTATAAACCATTATTTTATAATACTTTTGAAAATCATAAATTCTACTTTTCTTCAACAGTGACCTTAATCATTTCAATATTCAATAAATTGCAAATCAAATAATTTATATAACCATCTAAAAGCACATTATTTTTGTCAATCACAATATTATCTTTAAATTTATTTTTATTTTTATAATAATTTAATTTTTCTTGAATCTTATCTACTGATGGAGAAGTAGTTTTAAAACTTTCTTGAATAATAATATCTTTTACCATAATGAGTTTCTTTTCTTTATTTAATTCATCACATTTTAATTGTGCTTCTTCTTTTGTTGAGAATAAACTTTCTTCTGCTCTATTTAGAGAATTATAACCACAATGTCCTTTATATCTTACAGTTATAGTTCCGTTGTTAGTTATACTAATTTTAGTCAATGTGATAACAAATGGTTCATTTAAAACTACACAAATATTTTTATCTAATTTAATCTTGCCTGTACCCATACATTCAGGGCATCTCATTTCTTTATCATTATATTTAATTTTACCTTTTCCTTCACAAACATTACAATCATCAATTGCATTTGTTTGTTTAATCGTATAACAAGTATCTGATTTTTGAAATTTTACTGGGATTTCTAATATTGTCATGATTTATTCCTCCTATTTTTTATTTATTTTTACTAACAACGAGACAATGCATCTGCAATATAATTAAACTTTCTTGGTATCCAGTTTAAATTAGCACACAAATGATTTTTAATTTCAATTATCCTATCAATAATCATATGCAGATTAGTATCTCTAATTTTTGATATACCATAACATTGTAAAACTAATGATTCACTATCAGAATAAACATTAACATTAATATTTTCATATTGGTAAGCAACAAAATCGTAGATTAAATTTAATGCAGTATAAATTGCTTTGCATTCTGCTTCATGGCTATCTTTTGCTTCAATTATTATTCTATCACTATATATAACATTATTATTTAGTTTTATATAAATTCCACATTTTGCTATATAATGCTTATCAATAAAAGAAGCATCAACATAAATATCTATATTTTTATATTGCTCTCCCATTAAAAAGAGTAATTTATTAATTTTAATATTATTCTTATAATTTATACCTGCATTATTTTTTTCAGTAGTTTTAATATTACTATTAACTTTTTCTGTTTGTTTTTTAATGTTGTTGATTTGTTCTTTTACTTGTTTTTTAGTGTTAAATACATGTTTATTTGAATGAAAATGTTGGCATAATCTTTCGTTACCTTTAAAACATGTTCCATTCCCAATCTTATGAGTTAAATTTTTATCATATTGTTTACAATATCCAATAATTTTAGTTGGCCTAATTTCCTGAGTATGATTATGATTGCTAAAGTAACACATTATGTATCAACCCCTTAGTTATTTTATACCCATAATTATAATACTAATCTGTCAAAATTGCAAGAGTTATTTTTTCTTTTCTTTTATGTATTTTAAATAATCTTCTTGTAACCATTTTTTAATTTTATTATATCTTTCTTCCGTATAATTTAAATTATTTTCATTATACCAATCTTCAAAAAAATAATTTCTTTTACTACTATTGCAACTACCACAACTAGGTACACAATTAGATAAATCATTTGCACCATTATGTATAACATGTTCTTTATGAAAATCTCCTAGTTTAGTTACTCCTAATCTAGTATAATAATGTTCTGATAATAATAATCCACAATATGCACATTCATTATTAAAATATTCTTTACACGAATTCCATTCTTTTGCAGAAATTTTATGTACATTATTTTGACGTTTTTTCCTACCATACTCATTCATTTTATCTTTGTTTTTTCTTCTATATTCAGTAAAATAACCTGCTTCTTTTGCAATTTTTTTACGTTCTTTTTCTTTTGCTTTTCTTTCGGGATTTTTATGATTTCTCTTAAAACATTCTTTCATTATATCCCAATGATTGATTGCCCATTTTCTACTTCTTTTACTACTACATTTCTTACATTCAGGATTAAAACCCTTCTCAGGTTTGCTTTTATTCCTCATATAAAAATATTCCGTTGTTTCTGGAAACCATTCTTTACATTGTGTACATCTGCGTTCTTTAAATCCATTAATTTCTCTAATATTTTTAAAAAACTTAGGACTCTTTTTAGTATATTTACCCAATTTATTTTATTTCTCCTTCCTCATATACTTATTCAACACTTCATTAAGTTTTGCTTGATTAATATTTATTTTGTAATTTAAATCATAAATAATATCATATGTTTCACTTCTTTGTTTTAATAAATCGCCATATTCATCAAGTAGTTTATTTGCAATTGCTTTATCTTCTTCTGTCATAATTATATTTTGTTTGCTCATACCATCAATCTCCTTTTATAATTTACTTTTAATAAAAACCCATTCCATACTTACATCTTCAATAAATCCATTCTTAAAATAAAATTTTCTATGCAATTCTGTCATCTCACTACCAACAATTAAACTTTTTCCTTTCGGTAATCTCCTATATATCTCATTCAATATACTACTTCCTATACCTAATTGCCTATAATCAGGATGCACTTCTAATAAATATATCATCCATATCTCAGGATATAAATTTTTTAATCTCCAATACTTACTAGTTTTAGTATTGTACCATGCAAAACCTAATAATTTATCATCTTTGTAATACCCAATGCTATTCCCTAGTTTTGCATTTTCATATAGTATTATTTCTTCTTGATTCCAATGTTGAGATATATATTGTTGAAATTGTTCATTAGTTAGTTTTTTAAACATAAATTAAACCAACCTTCCATCATCTAACAAAATAAATATCTCACCACAATCTTCATTATCACATGTATAAAACTCATGCACATAACCATCTTTCTTACTTCCTACTAATTTTAATTCTGTATTACATAGTGGACATTTCATATTTATATTTCCTTTCTATATTCTTGTTACTATGTATTATTAAGTTTAAAAACATCTTAATCCTAAAACTGCTAATCCAAAGAACATTACTAGTGTCAATATCCAAGGCCAAACTTGATTAAATACATTATATAATAGTTTCTTGCGGAATTTGATTGGTAGATTGACTTGAATTGGTTTATTGTAATATATTACTGACTTCATATTTCAAATCTCCTTTATCTTCAAATATAATATTTAATTCACGACTATTGCATCCTTCTAATTCTAATTTTTTCATTAAATCATCAATATCTCTAAGTATACTAACCATATTAAATTGCTCACCTAATTTTATAATCATATCTAATATTGTAACCATACCATTTAGACGTTCATATAATCTTTGCTTATCATCCATTATTATTTATTCTCCTTTATTTAGATTTAATATTATATTTTCATATCTTCTTGCATGTATTTCTACTAAATAATTTTGAATATCCTCTGGTAAATCATCTACTAATACTTTAATAAATTCAAATTGATTATATAGATAATTCCATCCACAATTAGCACATGTTTTAAATACAAATCCTAATTCATTACCACATTTTACACATTTCATATTTAATCGTTCTCCTTTATAATCCAATGTCTATTATCTATATTATATTCTGTATTTTTAATAGTCCATTTAACACCTTCAATATCTTCTTCCCAAGTTATTTTATATTCAACATCATTAATCTTAATTGCAGTATAAATAAAATCATCTTCTGGAAATTGCTTTTTAAGTTTATCACTTAATTCAAATTTAAATTTATCTTTTAGCATATTTATTCCTCCTATTTTAGTATTATGATCAATCCACTCATTCCTAACAATTTATTCATCCTTGTATGTCACACCAAACTATGATATAATTCAATTCATCAATTACAAAGGAAGTCAAATATTGAAAAAGGTAATACTAGAATGGACAAAAACTATACTTATAACTCTTGTAATATTCTTTTCATTTAGAGCGTATGTTGCTGAAGCATATTACATTCCATCTGGTTCTATGATTCCTACATTAAATATCAATGATAGAATTATAACAAATAAATTCATTTACAATTTTACTGACATTAATAGAGGTGACGTTGTAGTTTTTAATCCTCCAATAGAATCTAAAAATCCATTTATAAAAAGAGTTATCGGATTACCTAATGAAACTATAAGTGTTGAAAATGGTGTTGTTTATATAGACAATAAACCATTAGAAGAATCATATATATCTGCACCACCTATTAATGATTTTTCACCTTATAAAATACCTGATAATAACTATTTCTTAATGGGTGACAATAGAAATAACAGTAACGATAGTAGATTTTGGGGAACAGTATCTATTGATGATATTATAGGTAAAGCAGAATTTATTTATTATCCTATTGATGATATGAAAATGTTGTCTTTTAAGGAATGATATTAATTATCATTCCTTTTTATTTATCCAACAGTCATATCTAACTAATAAATATTCTATCCTAAATTCTACTTTATGTCAACAATTATTTTTATATTCTTTTAAATCTTTTTTGAATTTATCAACTGCTAAATCTTTTCCTTTTGCCTCAATCATAACATCAAATTCATAACCTTCTGCTTGTTTTAAAAATTCCTTACAATAATCAAAGTCAATTATATCTGCATGACTTCTAAATTCTTTATTTGACTTAGGAGAACTTATGTGTATCTTTGGACATTTACCATTCCAAGTATTAAATACAGACTTTAAATCTAATTCTGAACCATCGTTACAACATATATGATGATGTATATCAAGTACAACTTTTACTCCAGTATGATTATGTATCTTCATAACATCATTAATTATATAAGATTTATCATCATTTTCTAATACAATATGATTTTTTAATTGCTCTGGTAACTTATTAAATACTCTAATAAATCTTTTCTTTGCTTCTACTTTTTCACCATATACTCCACCTACATGTATTACTATGTTAAAATCATTTAACCTCATAGAATTTAGTATATTATAATGATAAATTAAATCCTTTATAGAATACTTGACAACATCTTTACTTGGTGAATTTATATTAACAACTTGTGACGGATGCATACTACAACGTATTCCATTATCTTTACATAATTCACCTATACGTTTTAAATCATTTCTAATCCAAGACATATAATCTATACCTTTAGATACGTCATGAGTAGCAAATGGTACAATGTCTGAACTTAATCTAAACATTTTAATATCATCAATAATACACTGTCTGATTGTTCTTTCTATTTCTTTTATATTGTGTGTTACAGTCTGATATAATCTATTTTCATTAAAATTAGCAAGTCTGAATGTTTTATATTTAGTATTACATTTTAAAGACATACACGCAAATCCAATATTACGAATCGACATATAAAATTACCTCCAATAAAAATAAAATAATCTACTAACAATATAATAAACTATAGTAGGTTATTTGTCAACATTTATTTTTACTTTTTGTGATTTATTTATCTTCTTCATTTATTGGTTCAAAATTATTAGCAAGACACCACATCCATCTTTCATTCCTATAAATTAAAAACTTAACAGTTGAATTATTCTCATTGTACTCTGTTACTCCATATACAATTTCTAATATTTCAGTTTCTTTATTCATTACTTTAAATAACATAATTTATTCTCCTTCCTTATCTCTATAAAAGAACACCCAATACGGATAACCGTTATTCCCATTGCATCCTTCCATAATTACAGTTAACTTAATTTCTCTCTCAAAATATAAACTTAAAAAATTTTCAATTCCTTCTGAATCTCTATAGCTAAATATTTGCCCTTTATCATTCCATACTTTTTGACAACACTCATCAAATTTATTAGGATTTTGTTCCCATAATCTATCTGAGTATGTTGCACCATCTGTATTCTCGTTATAATCACCTTTCCAAACTACATAAGGATCGTATGCGCATGGATACGTTTCTCTTGTTCTTCGCACAGGATTGCCGTTTATATCAGTGTATATGTGATGATGATCAAATTTATTGGTGTAAATGTTTCCTTGTGAATCTTGATAATAATTTAAATCCATAATTTATTCTCCTTACTCTATAAAATATTTACTCACATCTTCAATATTTAATTTTTTCATTATTTCACCTGTGTAAAAAGCATCATTAAGTGCTTTATGAAATTTTTTATCATTTTCAATCTCTAATAATTTAACAACATTTCTTAATGATACTAAATTTTTTAATTCATACTTTATAACATAAATATTTTGAATATCAATATAATTCTTTATCCAATTCGTATCTATATTATAAAACTCACAATTATTTTTTAAAACAATAAAATCACTTTTACCCCATGAACAAAATACAATATTATCTTTAATCCATTTTCTAAAATAATTAATACTTTGTTCAAGTGTATGAGCATATTTTAAATCTTCTTTTGTAATTTTTGTTAATCTTTTTACTTTTGGATGTAGCACTTTATATACTTGTGGTCTAACAAATATTCTAAAAGTATCAATCATATTAAAGTTACTATCAAATTTAATTGCTCCTATTTCAATAATTTCAAATTGAATTTTAGGATTAACATATCCTTTTTCTATTTTATGAGTAATAGTATTTATTTTACAAGGGCAATTAAATTCTAAATCTAATATAATATAATTCATATACTTCATCCTATCTTTTAATATATAATTGTAATAGTATATTATATACGAAATTAAAGAAATTATAACATGATGAAAAGTATAATTGATGTTAATTTATAATTTAAAATGATATTTAGAAACATTATCTTTTGCAAAATTTGTTTCAATAATCAATTTTTCTATTACTGCATCTACAATTTCAGACCATCCAAGTTCAGTATTTAAATCTTTTTCATTGTTAATAAAATCTGATTCAAAAATAAATTCATCTGGCAGGTTTGACTTGTCAATTTTAACTTTAATTTTACCCATGATTTATAACCTCCTAATTTAATCATTTTATAATATCATACTTTTAAACAATTTTCCATTTACATTCTTGATACTCTTTTCTTTGAATACGACTTTGCATATGATGTTCTATTTTAACAAGTATTTTATTTACTTTGCCTAAAATATATTCATCTGCACAATTTATTCTTACTAGTTTAAATAAATTAGGATTTCTTTCCCAATACTTATAGGGTTGGAATATTCCTGTTGATACTTTTAAATATTCATCTTTGATTTCAAAATAAATATCTAATCCTGTTTCTTCATTTTTGTAAATAGGTTTTTCTCTTAATGTGATTTTTAATTTAATATCTTTTTCTATATATGTGTCTATAGTATAACTAGATCCAGTTAATTCACAATGTTTTTTAACACATTCTTCAATTATATTTTTCTTATTGATAAAATTTTCTACTTTAAGTTGTTCTATTTGTTTTTCAAAATGTTTAATTAGTTTCTTAAATCCTCTAATTTGTTTATTGAGATTAGGTTTTAATTCTAACATTTATATTCTCCTTTCATATATTAATAAAAACAATATAACATTATATTTATATTTTGTCAACTGCTTTTATGATAGTTTTTAAATTATTATTTGAATTAAATGAGTTTTCTGTATTGAAATTTTTATTCAGATAATACTATTATTGCTTCTTCCACTCTTTCATTAGAAACTTTCTTATAATAGCTACAAGGTAAAATATTTCTGCCATTTTTCTTTATAAATTCTCCAATAAAAGGACAATCTACACATGTTAATTTTCTACTTGCTACATGACAAATTGCAAATGCTTTTAGTATATCTAGTGCTTCTTGTTTATCCATATTAATCATATTCTCCTTCTCATAAAATATTCTTCAACATCGTCATCTTTACATTCTATTTTCTAAATATCATATTAAAACTAGATAAATACGTCCACCAACCTCTATCATAATCACCTGTTTTCATTATCTTAACTTTATCATTTGCTTCTTCTTTTGCCTTAATTAGCATTTTTTCTATTTCTTGCTTTAATGTTTCAATATTCATAATTATTCCTCCATTGCTTTATTATATATTTCAATTGCTAATTCACCTAATTGATTATTATATCTAGTTTGCAAACATGCTAACATAAAATCAGGATGGTGGCAAAGTCCTCTGTCTAAACATTCTTCTCTATATGAATATCTGTCCATAG
>Ga0209319_1002773_pt1 | contig 10230 bp, 7 predicted proteins | sample RifGroE2_FD_184000 | JGI IMG/M metagenome (GOLD analysis project Ga0209319, IMG submission 184000) | Groundwater microbial communities from Rifle, Colorado - Groundwater E2 (SPAdes) (version 2) | ecosystem: Environmental > Aquatic > Deep subsurface > Groundwater | place: Rifle, Colorado, United...
TTGCGAAGTTTGCCGACCTAGGCCCGGTTATATCCACGCGGGTAGAGGAATCCAACATTTACTGCCTCTATCTGGAAATGGCCGATGGGATGCAGGTTTCGTTATCCAGCGCACCAACGGTGGAAAATATTGACTACCATATATGTTCCCGCCCGGTGTTCATGCTGGCAAGGGACGGCAGATGCTATCCGGTCCCGATCGCACAGATCATTAATGAAGGTATCGACAGAGGGTGGAAAGACGGTTTCCGTCTGAGGGAGGCATAAATGTATGCAGCAATCGCAACCATTATAAGCGCTGGTTCAGCGTATCTTGCCAGCCAAGAACAGGCACGGGCTACCCGTAACGCGGCGGGACAGGCAGCGGAAGCGTCGGCAGCGGCCAACGCGACACAGCAGGGCATGTTCGATATGACACGGGAAGATTTCGCGCCATATCAACAGGTAGGATTGGCCGCGCTGCCGTCGCTGTACTCGATGCTGGGCAACAATGTACAGTCTTTGACTCCTGAAATCAGGCAGCAATACATACAGGAGCAGTTGAAGAACGATTCAGGCCTAAACGAGCTCTTGAACGAACGCAAGTCATGGGAAGAACGATACAAAGGCGACACATTCCACGGTTCGGCAGGACATAAACGCGCCGATGCGTACTATGCCGAACTAAAGCGGCTCAATTCAGCCATTGACGCACGACAGGGCGAAATTACCGCGGGGCGTGCCGTTGACGAACAGCCCATTGTCTCGGTAGGCGGCAAACTCTACAGCAGTAACCCGGCCATGGTGCAGGAGCGCATATTCGACCCTAAGAAAGAAGACGCCGCTATGGCCGCCGCAGAGCAGGCGCGGGTTGCTGGCGAAGGGCAGATGATAGGGGAGTACAAGACCGGGTTAGAAGGGGCAGCGACCGACCGCAGCAACGCAATCAAGAATTACGATTATAAGGTAGACCCCGGCTTTAAGTTTATGCAGGATGAAGGGCTGAGAAGCCTCAACGAGCAACTTGCCGGCAGGGGCAAATACTTTTCCGGCAGAGCTGTTGAACAGGGCGTAAACAATCTCAATAACCGGCTATTGGGGCAGGAGTACGACAAGCTGTACAACCGCAACGTGACGGAAGCAAACACCGGATATGATATCAACTCCTCCCGTCTTTCTGACCTCTACAACAAGAACCTCGGCGCACTGGATACGCGGTATAACTCAGCTGCAGCGGGATACAACAGACGCAATGCGCTTGATACGTCGCAGTATTCCCGGCTGACGGACTTGTTGAAGATTGGTCAAGGGGCGGCGGGAAGTGTCAGCAACATGGGCGCAAACACGGCGAATCAAATCAGCAACAATCAGGTAAACCTTGGCAACACCCTTGCCAGCGCATCTATAGCACAGGGGCAGAATAAGGGGAACATGATAACCGGCATCGGTGGTTCATTGTCCAGCCTTATAAACAACCCTCAGTTTCAAAGCATGTTTAAGTAACGGAGGGTTGTTATCGAATTTCCTGTAGTTGACTACTTTTCAAAGATGAACAATATGCAGCTCCAACAGCAGGACGCAGCCCGCCAGCAGAAACTTTCCGACCTGCAAATGCGGAATGCTGAAATGCAGGGGCAAGAGGGCCAGTTGCGCCTTTCCGAGTTGCAGCGGCAGCAGGGAGTAGAGGCGGGGGCGAGGAATCTCGGCACGGCGGCAAGTATGGGGCCGACACAGCCGGGAGGCATGGCACCGGGGGCAGAGAACCAGGACCGGATGCTGTTTGAGTATTACAAGGCTAACGACCCTGCCAAGGCAGAAGAGTTCGCACAAGGGATAGCCGCGAGAGCCAAGCAGATGACGGACATGGGAGATCCGGAGAGCAGCGTTAAGCTGATGAATGACGTACTTGGGGCAAACATGCAGTACATGGGCAAAAAAGGTGATATGCACTATATCAACCGCCCCGATGGTTCTGTAATTGGTTACAACCCCATCACCAAAGAAAAGGTGGATATTGCAGGACCGGCAGACAAGACCCCACCATATGTTCCCGAAGGCGCGGCAGTGCCTGACGGCAAGGGCGGGTGGATAGTGCCGGCGCCAAGGGCAGAAAAGCCCACAGCCGAACCAAGGCCGCAAGTTGTGGCACCGGGGGGGGTTCTTGTCGGTCCTGACGGCAAGCCGATATACACTAACCTTAAAGCACCACCGTCAATGGGCGGGGGTGGTATGGGCGGGACGGGTAAAGCCCCTATCGGTTATCGTTTCACCGTAGACGGCAGCCTTGAACCGATACCGGGAGGGCCGGCAGACCAGAAGACCACAGAGAAAGCAAAAGCGCAGGAAGGGGCTGTTCAATCAATCAGCACCGCACTTGAGGCAGCAAAAGCATTAATAGCGCATCCTGGCCGCAAATCGGCCACAGGACTGTCCTCTGTGACCAACGCAATAGCAGTACCGGGAGGCGCAGCCAAAACCTTCCTGAACGACCTGGAAACGTTCAAATCACAAATGTTTGTGCCGATGGTTCAATCCCTCAAAGGCATGGGGCAACTTTCGGACGCAGAAGGTAAAAAACTCCTTGCAGCAGTCGGAAACCTTGAAACCACCTCAAGTGAGGGCGCGTTTGTTGCCAACCTTAACAGAGTGATAAAGAACCTTGAGGATACACTCAGCAGAACCGGCAAGCCTATAGCGGGGGGCACGACTGGCAGGCAACCGGCAAGCAATAAGGGCGGCAAATCCACCAAGGCGCAATCACTCCTCAACAAATACAGGAATTAGCCATGGCCTACGATGTTAAATCATTGGTGCGCGATCCCGAGTTCCAGCGCCTCCCCTTCAACGAGCGGCGGGCGGTGTTGGCTGAAGCTGACCCCGAGTTTGGGGAAGCCGACAGCGGCACACAGAATCAGGTGCTGGCGGGGATGAAGAACGAGCCGTGGTGGGGGAACAATAGCAGTAAAACTTTACCTTCCCACACTCCCGGCAAAAGGATAATCCCCAAAAGTACCGGGCAGAAGGTTAAGGAATATTCCGACCGAATTATCAACCCCACAGTAAAGAACCGCAAGCCGGAGAGCCTGTCGCAATTTCTCACCGAGACAGTACCAGCCAGCGCAACGAAACTTGTCACCGGGGCAGTAGCCGCGCCGTACACGATGATAAAGAATGTCACCGACCCACTATTGACCGGGCAAGGTTTGTCCGGCATGACGCAGGGTATGAGGCAAAACCTGGAAATGGCAGGGAGGGCTATTGGTGAACCGCTGGGATTGTATGGGGCAGAGACAGCAAAAGACCGTTGGCAGACGGACCCGGTAGGGTCATTGGCGGCATTAGCGCCAGTTGCCACGGCAGGGGGGAAACTGGCGAAATCTGGGGCCAGAACAGCCGGGATGGTTGCTGAGCCGATACTTGTCAAGAGCGCCGAAAAACTTACTGACATGACACTGAAGCAGCCAACCACACTCAAGCCTGGAGTACGTGACCAGAACGTAAGGACGGCGCTTGAAGGTAATTTTATACCCAATTCCAAGGGGGTGGACAAACTTAACGCAGCTATCACTACCACCGAAAACAAGATAGCTTCCGGCATCAAAGCGGGGGAAGCGGCACAGGTGCGGGGGACGTTCGATAAAGCCATTGCCAACCTTGAGGCATTGCGCGAGGAAGCCAACATTTCAAGCGATCCTGTGACTAACAATGCGCTTATAGACGCAGAGATTGTTAAAATGCGAGAAAACCCGCTACTTGACGAGGCGGGAAGTGTTGACATAGGCACTGTGCAAAAGATGAAGGTGGCACAAGGGCGAGAGATACAAAAAAGTTACGGGGAGCAAAAGCCACAGTTTCAAAACCAGATTGATAAGGCAAGGGTACGCGGCCTCAAAGAAGAGTTGGAGTTGAAACTTGAAGAGGCATTCCCCGAACTGGCGGCAACCAATAAAAACCTTGGCGCACTTTACAGCCTCAAAAAGTCGCTTGACCGTGCAGCAAGCCGGATTGAGAACAACCAAGGGATAGGTATAGGTCTACCGATAAAGAGCGGGGCAGGGGCTGGATTAGGCTCTGTATTCGGGCCAACAGGCGCGGCTATTGGTGGAGGTATTGGAACGCTAATAGGTGTTATCGAACATCCCTCCGTTGCTCCTCGGCTAGCTCAACAACTTTATCGCGCATCGAAGGGTAAAATAAGCAAATCGAATGCATCAAAGATAACACGGCGGCGGATAGCTGAAATAACGTCAAGCATTGCAGCAGTGCTACCTAGGACGAAACCCAAAGATTAACATATCAGGAGCCAAATTCAACCAAGAAAGGGCGCACGCATGAAAGGTGGACCGAAGAAACCCATGCCCAAAGGGATGCCAAAGGGCGGGAAGTGTAAGTAGCACAACCGGGGGAGCAATCCCCCTCCATCATTCCAATGTCGGGAGACATTATGAAATACTACCATTGGCTAATTCTCGCCGTTTTACTCCCCCTCTGCATTGTTTGGGCAGCGCCTCCCCCTATTGGCACCGTTACCGGGCCGCCGCCTCATAACAACCTCAATGGACGATCAGCTACCAACGCGCATCCAATGTCGGCTGTTACGGGGCTTGACGCACGCTTTGAGCGGCTTTCGGGGGCCATTGGCACCGGAGGCGGGGTAACAGTTCACGACAACCTCACCGGCAAGGATGCTGCTAATCAGCATCCCATGGGCGCAGTGACCGGGCTACTCAATTACACATCCTCGGTCAATGCCCGTTTCTTGAACCTTACCGGCAGCGGGATAACACAGAGCGCGGCAGATGCGCGTTATTCGAATAAGGCCATAATGGATGCCTACACCTCCGCCGGCAACGGACGCCCGACCGCCGACGAGGTGGCGGCTACCTACCAAAAAAAGGTTGTCATATCGGTAGAGGATTACGGCGCTGTTGGTGACGGTGTTACGTCTGACACGGTTGCATGGAGAAATGCTATAGCCGCTGCTCCAGAAGGGGCAACGATTGTCGGCAACCCTAGCCATACTTACTATCTGGATATTCAGCCCGATGACAGGGTTTTGGAAATAACCAAGGCACTGACCCTGGACTTCAACGGCGCAAAAGTGATTTATAAGCCATGGAAAACAGGAGATGCGGCAGCAACTCATTTTCCTGCTATCTGGTTTCACGGTTCTCTTGGTACAGCGCATACCATTCAGGCGGCCACGACTTATGGAACCACCATCACGCTTAATACAGCTTCTGATTCATCCAATTATGAGGTAGGTGATTGGATATACCTGATGAACGAGGCAACAGCCACCACAACGCCGTGGAACGGTGCTGACGGCATATACCCCACGTATCGCTTTTACGCTCAAGAACCGCAGCAGATACAGGCGATCAACGCCGGGACAGGGGTTATAACGCTTACTCGCAAGCTGGATAATGTGTATCCAGTCAACTCTACCATTCAAAAAATGAACCTCCTCCGTTCCCCAAAAGTTATAAATATTTCCGACGCAATAGAGGAAGATTCAAACATTCAATCAACGAAACTTCTCTATACAGGAGATTCAGGACATCTAATATCAATTCAGTACGCACATAGCCCTCTAGTCGAGAATGTGTCAGCACGGGATTTTAGGATGTTTGTTTTATGGAGCCAAGCAAACATTAACCCTGTGACCCGCCGTTTATCTGGCAACAATTACGGGTTTGGAAGCAAGTACAGAGCTTACGGTGGGCATAGTTATCTGACACGTATGCAGGGGTGTATTGGGTCACTTGCTGAGGCAAACACAGCGCACGGCACCAACAAATTTATTGATTACACCAACTCTTATGATGGCGTTTCTATCGCCAACGTGGGGCATGACACTGCTGGCATTGGCACTCACGGATATGGCTCACGGAGAATAACCAGCATTGATGACGCTGTATATGGGGCGTACTACGGATGGGGGTTTGGCAATGTAGCATTTAATGCCGACTACGATGTAAATATCATACGGTTTAAATATGTTGGTTCAGGAGAAGCGATATATACACGCTCCAATTCAGAAAACGCCAACATAGTTGATCCCAACATTACTGTTACTGGCGGGGGCGCTGCCGGCATCAGTATCCTGTCGGGCAGCAAAAAGATCAAGATCAGCGGTGGGACAATAGATACATCGGCTGTTACATCTCCCGCAATCTTCACAGGGTTGGCCGATAACGCAATAAGCATGACCGCCTCTGCATCAGCGGGTATGGCACAAACAGTTACGGTATCTGCTACCAGCCACGGACTTTCCGTAGGGCAGTCAATCTATGTTGTCTTCAGTGATGTGACTAAGAATGCTGAATATACAGGCACCCGTACAGTCGCAACTGCGGCCACCGACTCATTTACTTTTGCTGATGTAGGCTCCGGTTCCGGTTTATCATCAACCGCTGGCATTATCTGGAAAGCTGGCAACTGGCACCCGGTTGAAGATGTGACGATCAAAGGGGTTACTTTTAAACCGAACACAACACAAACCGCGATCATATCAGGCGGGGTCCATGGGGATTTGGTTGTTCAAGACAACGTAGCAATAATGAATGATGCTACCGCCGATCTTGTTCTATTTGAAAACGTCTACACCGATACCGCCCCGCGCAATGTCTTTATACGAAACAATATTATAAATGGCACAGCACAAAATATTCTGAGTGTCAAGCGCATACCGAGCGCAATACTAGATTTACCTGGAAACGTTTGCACTACCTGTGCAGCCCTTTTAAATAATACCAGCGGGGATACTCTGGCTACGCCTAACAACTACTCCCTTATGACTACAGCAATCAGATTGCCTGACGGAACGATAGTGGATGCCGCTGCCGACTTGGGAGGTGGTGCAGGAATTACTGGTACAACTGACGGGCTGTTATCTTACTACGATTCAAGTGATTCTAGGTGGGAGCAAACATCTCAATTATTTTACGATGACACCAATAACCGTTTAGGGGTAATAACTGCGACTCCGCAAGCCGCTGTTGACATATACAGCAGTACTCCAAACGTAGCCACTATGTTAGTCAGAAGCGAATACGATGGGACGGCTTCAACAGGCGGAACAATCAGCCTATATATGAACAACGCCAAAATAGATAACTATTTCACGGCACCAACCAACACGGCTAGGATCGGACAGTTCCTGTGGGGATCGAAAACAGGCACGGAAGCATCGGGCAGTGCTATTAACGCTGCGTCCATAACTGCGTTTGCGGAGGGGAATTGGGAAAATGACCTCTATTGCCGATCTAGTGGTGTGCCGTTTGCGGCCTGTTCGGGAGCAGGCACAGGAACAGTAACACCCTCTACCCCAACCTATCTTGGTTTCTATACAACCCCTTCAGGCAGCAGCACCCGAACCGAAAAAATGAGGGTTACGGGAGCAGGTGATTTATTGGTGGGCAACACGGACGGTACAAGCAAAATCACGGCGACCGGAGTTATTGAGTCTACAACAGGCGGATTCAAACTTCCCGACGGGACGGTGGTGGACGCCGCCGCTGATTTGGGGGGCACACCCGTGATCAAAGTTATTGCTCCTGCTGGCACTATCGCTGCCGGTGATACCCACGTATTGCTTACCGGAACAGCCGCAACCACTATAACACGTCTTGCGGACTATCCGGCTATGAATGGATTTTCGACCTACATCTATAACGGAAACAGTAATGCACAGACCATTGCACCGCTGAGTGCCGGGCAAAAAATGAATTACGTTGCGGACGGTTCTTATTCTATGCCTCCAGGTAAGGGCGCTCATTTTACGTACATTGACGACGCAACGTATGAATCTTGGTATGTGATAGAAGATGGTGCGGAGTGGACTACTTCGGGCAGCAATATTTATTACAATGCCGGCAAGATAGGTGTCGGTACGGTTAGCCCTACCGACCAGATCACAGCCTCTCTTGCTGGAACTGGTGCGATTGCAGCAGTTAACACCTCGGCATATGGAGCAAACAGCGGGGCGTTAGTTAAGATGATGGCTGATCCCTCAACCGCCGCTGCCGTTGATGCAGCCGACAGGCGATTAGGTGGGGCGTTATGGGGCGGTGCGATAGATACTAGTCACACCTTTGGCTACGGGGCCAGCATCGAAGGCTTCTCCGATGGGGCATGGAGTAGCGGCACGGACACCCCCGCATATTTATCAATCAAGACCGCGCCTGATGGCGGCACACGCGCAGAGCGGTTAAGGGTAAAAAGTACAGGAGTTGTCCGGTTTGTCCCTATCGCCACCCCCGCAAGCTGCGAACTTGGCGACACCTATGTAAACAGCAGCGATAACAAAATGTATTCCTGCACCACTGCCGGCACTCCCGGCACATGGACGGCGCACTGGTAACACCTTACGACCATCAACCACCGTGGAGGGAAGAGAATGGACCTAGCAGAACACCTTGGAGCAGTATTCACCCTTGTTGGCGTACTCTGGACGCTGCTGTTAGGCTGCCTCATTTACATCTTTAACGGTGTGAAGGGTGACATACGGGAGGTAAAGACAAGCCTGGAAAAACTGACCGGACAACTTTTTGAGCGCGTGACGGAGGTCGAGAAATCCATTGAGCGGCTATGGGGGGAGCACCGGGCCACGCATGAAGGGAGACGCCATGAACTGCCTTAACCCCTGCGACCACTACCGCCGATACGGTTGCTGCCTCCGCGATTGCCCCAATCAGGTAGCGCCGAAATGAGGGCGGAAATGTTCTACTGCGAGTATCGCAAATACCACCGCTGGCACCATTGCGGGATGAAAGGATGTGGACAACATGAGCAGGTTAAACACGTTGGAGACTGATTTCAGGGTAGAAATTGAGCGGCTAATTAAGCGCACCGAAGCGGCAACGGGGCTGAAATGGATTGTCACCTCTGCCCGGCGCACGATGTCCGAACAGCAAGCGTTGTACGAGCAGGGGCGCACTGCACCCGGGAAGGTGGTAACAAACGCTCGTCCCGGGTCTTCCGCTCACAACTTTGGACTTGCTGCAGACCTCGCCCCATTGCGGAAAGATGGCCGTATCTGGTGGGAAGCACCGAAAGCCACCTGGCAGAAGATGGCCGATATTGCGCGGGATATGGGGCTTGTCTCTGGGTTTTACTTCCGCACCATCTACGATGCACCACATGTGGAGGATAGCCAATGGCGAACGGTACAGGCGAAGTGGAAAGCGGGAGAGATACATGTTGCCTAATCTACCCCTGGCGGAAGGAGCCTGACGCGCTCATGTTCGTCTGTATCGTCAAAGGCGAACCGCGCATAGCATCCTGTGAACGGTGCGGCAGCAATTGCCCCGACTACCTAGAGAAAGGTGTTGCTCATATATGACCGACCTTGAAACGGTTTACCAACCCGGCATATCGCGGGAAGCATTGGCGCGGCTAGCGGGGTGTAGCGAGTGGAAAGCGCGTCAATTCCTTTTTAGTAAGCAGCTAAACGAACCCTTCCCCGACGTATCGCCTATTGAACTTGACCTGATACGCAAGGGGCTTGTTGGACCACCGCCTACTACCCCCATTCGCCACGAATGGAGCAAAGACAGCTTTAAGTTTGCCTTTATCACAGACACCCATAACGGCCACCAACTGAGTCACCAGGAATGGTGGGACAAGACATGCAGCCTTGTAGAGCGGGAAAAGGTAGCCGTTTGCTTCCATGCCGGGGATATAACCGAAGGGATGAGCGGCAGACCGGGGCACGTGTACGAACTGGAAGCAATCGGCGCACACGCTCAAACGGTGCTTACTGAGCGGCGTTTGCGGCAAATGCCTTGCCCTATTCAGGCGATCACTGGCAACCATGACCTGTGGGGATACAAGGCTATTGGCTTTGACCCCGGCGAAGCGTTGTCAACGTCTGTCCCTGGTTTCACCTACCTTGGGCAGAATGAGGCAACTGTTGACGTGGGCAGCATCAAGATAATGCTGTGGCATGGTGGAGACGGCAGCAGTTACGCCACCTCCTACCGCACTCAGAAGTTTGTTGAAGGGCTGACGGGTGGGGAGAAGCCGCACATTCTGCTATCTGGACACGCTCACAAGTCCATCTATCACCAGTGCCGCAACGTGGCAGTATTTGAGGGCGGGACGCTGTGCGGTCAAACGGGCTGGATGCGGGGTAAGAAGCTATCCGCGCATGTGGGTTTTTGGATAATTGAAGTGTGGCCGAATGAAACAGGTATTGAGCGCATCCGTAGCGAGTGGATACCGTTCTACCAGTAGGAGGTGTTATGGC
>Ga0209319_1002775_pt1 | contig 10221 bp, 6 predicted proteins | sample RifGroE2_FD_184000 | JGI IMG/M metagenome (GOLD analysis project Ga0209319, IMG submission 184000) | Groundwater microbial communities from Rifle, Colorado - Groundwater E2 (SPAdes) (version 2) | ecosystem: Environmental > Aquatic > Deep subsurface > Groundwater | place: Rifle, Colorado, United...
ACATTTTTCCGTTGGTTTCAAGCGAGACGTAGCGGTAGCCCAGCCTGCGGCAGAGCCGCACCAGCGCCGCGGCGTCGGGGCGTATGGTGAATTCTCCGCCGATGAACTCCACCCGGGAACTGGTCCCTTTATGGCTGGACAATTCCGCCGCTATTTCAGCGGTGCTTCGGTCGAACAGGCGGCGCATGGACCTGGCGCTGCAGAAAAGGCAGAGGTTATTGCACGAGGTTCCGGTCATCACGAGCAGGTTGCGGTCCGGCGGGGTGCCGCCGCCGACGCTTAAAAATTTGGTTTTGCCCTTCGCCAAAAGGCCGCGGCCGCCTTTTCCTTTCTTATTTATCATGTTCATGTGTCTATACCGGCCTGATACAACCTATACGCTAGCGAATCGCCCCCTGAAAAGTCAAGGTAAGCCAGGTACCGCCTTCCACAGGGCGCGGGCCGGGACAAACCGGCCGTAGCCGTAGTATAATCTAGGAAATGACCCGCGCCCGATGTAAAAAGAACTCCCCCCGCCGGCCCGGCGGACAGAAAACGCTGTGCATCTTTTCCTACGGCCTCCATGATCCTCTGAACCGTCATCTCAACGGTACCTACGGCGACGGAGTTCTAATCCAAGCGAATCGGAAACGTTTCATCGAATACTCGATCACGGGGGAGAATAAGACGATCGTCGCCTTCACTTTGAAACTCAACCTCCAACAGATCAAGCTTATGGAGGAAAGGGTGATCGGTCTGCTGGAACGGACGGAGCCATGGTATCCGCGGTGTTTCATGGATGATTCGATCAACGATTATTCATCCCGCATTTATAAAAACACCGGGGCGAAGTTCTACAAATTCACCAACGGGAAGTTCAAAACCTACTTCTTCGCAAGTACGAACTGCGTCCTGCTGGCCGATCATTTCGTCCAGTTCAAGGGTTTGGAACTCGTTCGACTCAACGGGCTCATCACACCCGGCAGTTATTTCAATTTCCTCAACGAAGCCTATCAGCGTTCTTCACCGATGGTAACGCGTCGGATTGTGTACGAAAAAATGAAAAAGAATGCAAATAATGCTCCACTAGTGTAACTTTTCATCTTGAAGCCGACTAGTATCGCGTCTATAATGAACTTACGAGATGGCTGAAGGTGATCGAAATGATGTGGATCGGACTTGGAGCACTGGCATTCGGAATACTCACCCTGTTTGACCTTCATAAGATCAAACCCATCCATCCGGTTTTCAATCTCAGTTTCGCCTTGGGTTGCCTCTTGTTGGCGACATCGACCGGAGTGTTGCTTTTCACCCGACCGATGGAATTCTCGTTTCCGGCTCAGCCTTGGTTTTGGGTGTTGGCGATCGTCGGAGCGGCCGAGATGTTCTATGCATTGTTCTTCGCACTACCGTTTGATACCACCTATGTAGAAGGCACTCGCCCCATGAAAGTCGTCGATACCGGACTGTATGCGCTTTGCCGCCATCCCGGTGTCTGGGGGTTCTTTGCATTCTATCTTTTTGCGTCTTTGGCATCCGGCAGCGGGGATCTGTTGGTCGCTGGGATCGTGTGGACACTCCTCGACGTACTGCATGTCACCATGCAGGATTTCTGGTTTTTCGAGAAGACGCTTCCTGGGTATGCGGAATACCGCAAATCCACACCGTTCTTGTTTTTCGGGATCAAGCAGATCCGTAATTGCATCCGTTCGTTTTGAGAGGGGAAAGCAGCATGAATTTCGACGCAATGCTAAGAAACAAGCAATATGAAGAAATTTGGCAAAAATATTGCAGTTTTTTAGACTTGTCGCTTTCTCAATACATGACCATTCAACGTAGCCTTCTGATGGAGCAGGTCGAGCTGTTCGCCAATTGCGAACTGGGCTTGAAGATCATGAAGGGTCAGCGTCCGCGGACCGTCGAAGAATTCAGACGTATGGTTCCGCTGACCAAATATGAAGATTATGCCGAGTTTCTTCTTTCCAAAAACAACAATGTGCTTCCTTCCAACGCGGTCGTCTGGATCGAGACGACGTGGGAAGGCGGGTTGGCGCCCGTCAAGGTCGCCCCATATACGGAAACCATGATCAATTACCATCGGGAAATCTGCCTGACCTGTTTCATTTTGGCGTCGAGCACCGAAAAAGGGAAGTTCAACTTGAAGCCAGGGATGAATTTCCTCAACGGAATGGCCCCTCTGCCTTATATCACAGGCTTATTGCCCTATACCATCCAAGGTGAATACAGCGTCAATTTCTTTCCTTCGATCGAAGAAGGCAACAAGATGTCGTTTGGACAACGCAATAAAGAAGGGTTTAGGATGGGCATGGAAAAGGGGATCGACCTTTTCTACGGCTTAAGTAGCGTCATCGTACGGATGGGCGAACAATTCTCCGAAGGGGGGAAGGGTTCGAAAATCAAGATCATGAACTTCAAACCCGGCATGCTTTATAAATTCGCGAAAGCTAAGATCAATAGTAAGATCAGCCACAAACCGATGCTTCCCAAAGACGTATTCGATTTGAAAGGCTTTGTTTGTGCCGGGACGGATACGGCCCACTTCAAGAAAAAGATCGAAGACTTCTGGGGGATCAAACCGTTGGAGATTTTCGGCGGCACCGAAGCGACCTGCATCGCGTGCGAATCGTGGAGTAAGAACGGATTGATCATGTTCCCCAACGTCTGTTTCTACGAATTCATCCCGATGGGCGAATTCTACAAGAATCTTGAAGACCCTGAATATCAATGCCGAACGTACTTGATGGATGAAATCAAGGAAGACGAATATTATGAAATCGTCATCACGACCCTGAAGGGCGGAGCCTTCGCGCGTTATCGCATCGGGGATATCTTTAAATGCGAGTCCATGTCCCGTCCGGAAGACGGCATCATGCTTCCGCATTTCCGCTATGTCGACCGTATCGATCCGATCATCGACCTGGCCGGATTCACCCGGATCACCGAAGCTACGATCACGGAAGTGTTGCATCTTTCCCATTTGCACATCGACCAGTGGTTCGCACGCAAGTCCTATGACAGCGAAAAGCGTCCGTTCATCAACCTGTGCGTCGAAATCAAGCATCCTGCCGACGACCCGGGCATCGACGATGCGGAATTGATTAAGGAAAACCTCGAAATCTATTTCAAATACATCGATGAGGATTACAAGAATTTGCGGAAAATGCTTGGGATCGAGCCCCTTAAGGTTACCGTCCTTCCCTCAGGCAGTATCCAGAAGTATCAGAACACAATCAAGCACAAAGTCAGCAAAGTCAATCCGTCCCATTACGATGTGACGGAGATCTTGAAAATCGCCTTCCAAGGGTCGGGAGGGATCTTCTCATGATCGATCAACTCCTGGTCGTATTGTATTGGGGATTACCCAGTCTTTCGTTAGCGTTCGCCCTGACGATTTTGATCATTCTGGGATTGTCGAAGAAGGACAATCTCATCAAATCGTTCATGTTCATGATGATCAGCATGGCGGTCTGGTCTTCGACTTCCTTGCTGATGAAAATGAACGTCGCGCCGGGCACCTTGTTCTGGAACCGCTTCATGGTCGCTGCCTTGGTCATGATCCCGTTTGGCGCCTATATCTTCTTCACCATCTACATCCGGATGAAACGCCGTTTGTCGATCTTCTTCTGGACCATTATGATCGGCATCATCCTCGTCCTGAACTCGATGGGGTTGACCACGTTGACCGCTGAAATGGTCGCGACACCTGGAGTATCGCCCTACGTCGAACTTCAATATGAAATCGGCATCGCTTCGTATTTCTGTTACGGAGCCATTTTCGCACTATTGGTCGTGTGTCTGCTTCTCGCCCGTAAGGAATATAAGAGCGCGAAGCCCTATACGACCGGACTGAAGAACATCATCATCGCGCTGTTCGTCCTGTTTGTCGGATTCGGAGCGAACTTGGTCCCAGTCATCGGGAAATATCCGATCGACTTCGCGGCCGGGGCGATCGCTTCCGTCTACTTCATGACCGCGATCTATAAGAACCGCGTCCTTGAACTGAAGTTCGTCATCACCAAAGCGGTCATTTTCACCGCCTTGTTGACAGCGATCACCATCGGAAGCATCTACGCCGTCAACGCCTTGATTTCAACCTTCAATGCGATGAATACCGGCTTGGATCAGAACTTGTTCATCCTGGTCGTCACCTTCGTCTCCTTGTTGGTTTTCCAACCGTTGTTCAAGATGATCTACAACCTCGTCAACAATTTCTTCTACAAAGATGAAAACCGTCGTAACAACCTGATCAAGCATTTCACCCTGCGTATCGCCAATAACCTCGACTTGGGTTTGATCATCGAAGACTTGATGCGTGTCATTTCCGAAGTCAGTTCCAACGAACGCAACTATATCTTCTTGCGGAACATGGATGAAGACCGCTTCGATTTCTATGCCTCGGGTAAGAAACTCGACCGCGTCGCGATGAGCTTCGCCAATACCCATCCGATCGTCCGTTGGTTCGAACAGACCGACGACATCATTTTCAGTAAAAACATGGATACCCATCCGTTCTTCAAGACGATGTGGGACACCGATCGGATGCAACTGAATCAAATCCTCATGGAAGCCGCCATCCCGTTGAAATACAACAGTAAATTGATCGGGATTTTGGTGATGTGCAGCAAGGATATCCGTTCGATCAAGGACATCGACAACATCGAGCAGCTTTCGATGGTTTGCGTCACCGCGTCGATCGCGATCTCCAACGCCCGTCTGTATGAAAAAGCGAAGACGGAAGCCCAGATGGATGCGGTCACCTCCGTATTCAACTACCGTTATTTCATGGATAAACTCATTTCGGTCACAGCGGATCGAAAACGCGGTACGACCGCGGTTTGCCTGGTCGGTCTGGATATGTTTACAGTCTACAACGACATCTACGGACACTATGCCGGGGATGCGGTCTTGATCAAGATCGCCTCGATCATCAAGCAGGTCTGCGGGTCCTACGGCACCATCAGCCGCTACGCCGGGGATATCTTCGCCGTCGTGCTGCCGTTCATGGATACCAAGCAGTCCTATGAGATGATGGAGAAGATCCGGTCCCAAGTCGAAGGGACGTCGATGTCGCCTGAAGAAGACACACCCCGCCACGTCACCGTCAGTATCGGGATCAGCGTGTTCCCCAACCAATCCAAAGATGATAAGGAATTATTGAAACATACGACCTTGGCGTTGTCCGAAGCGAAGAAGACCGGTCGCAACAAAACGGTGATCTACAATTCCGAAATGGAAGAACTGGGACATAGCACCAACGAGAACGACGAGAACCAGATGGCGACGATCTACGCCTTGACCGCGGCGATCGATGCGAAAGACCACTTTACCTTCGGGCATTCACAACGTGTCGCGAAATACGCGACGGCGATCGCCGAAGCGATGGGGGCCAAGTCGGAAGAAGTCGAAATCATCCGCCAAGCCAGTCTGTTACACGACATCGGGAAGATCGGGATTTCGGAAAACGTCCTCACTAAGATGACGCGTCTGACGACGGATGAATATGAAACCATGAAGAAACACGTGGATTTGTCGATTACGATCATCAAATACCTGCCTTCCTTCAACAAGGTTATCCCGAGTGTCATCGGGCACCATGAACGGTGGGACGGAAAAGGCTATCCACGTCGCATCAAAGGCGATAACATCGCGTTCGGCGCACGTTGCATCGCGATTTCCGACGCTTTCGACGCAATCACGTCCGACCGCCATTACAAATCCTACATGAGCATCGAATACGCCTTGGAAGAGATTCTACGTAACGCCGGCAGCCAATTCGACCCAGTGATGGCGGAGATGTTCGTCCGACTGGTGAAAGAGGGAAGACTCATCGTCGAACCCACCCGCAGTAACCAATACGCCAAGACGTCCAGTTTCGAACAAACCATTTCCTAAAGGTCCGCAAGGACCTTTAGTCGTTTTCACAGTATTTCACAGGACTTTTGTCTATCCTAAAGGGAGGAGGCAGATATGCAAACAACGAAAATCTCAATCATCGGCGCAGGCTTCGTCGGATCGACGAGCGCCTTCGCCATCATGGACGAAGGGTTGTCCAGTGAAATCGTACTGGTCGACGTGAATATGGAGAAGGCGGAAGCCGAGGCGATGGATCTTCGCCACGGTGCGGCGTTTGTCAAGGCGGTCGATATCGTCAGCGGTACGATCGAAGATACGAAGAATTCCGATTTGATCATCATCACGGCGGGGATCGGCCCCAAACCCGGTGAATCCAGACTCGATATCCTGAAGAAAAACATCCCCATCTTCAAATCCATCGTCCCGCAGCTTGTCAAGTATAGCCCCAAAGCCATCTTCCTTGTCGTTTCCAACCCGGTCGATGTGCTGACGTACCTTACCTATACCTATTCCGGTCTTCCTTCCAACCGGGTCTTCGGTTCGGGAACCGTTTTGGATACCTCGCGTTTCAAGTCCATTCTATCCAAATCTTTCGATGTCGACGCCAGAAACATCCATGCCTACATCATCGGCGAGCACGGGGATTCGGAAATCGCCGCATGGAGCGCGACGAAGATCGCCGGGATGAGCGTCGATCAATACGCCCTTGACGTCATGGGCAAGCTCGAGCCGGGGTTCAAGGAGCGGATCCACCATGAAGTGAAGAACGCCGCCTACGAAATCATCAATCGGAAAGGATATACCAACTACGCCGTGGCCTTATCCGTTCGCAGAATCGTGGAAGCGGTATTGCGCGACGAGAAGTCGATTTTGACCGTCAGCGCCTTGTTTAGCGGTCAGGAGGGGATATCGGATGTCTACATGGCGATGCCCTGCGTGGTCTCCAGAAACGGCGTAGAGCGCATTTTACCGATCCCTTTGGACCCCTATGAGAAAGAAAGCCTCAGAAAATCTGCCGAAATCCTGAAATCTTCCATCATTGACATCGAATCATTTCAACCAGGCTAAAAAGGTGCTATAATAAAGTGTCTTTTGAAAGAAGGGTTCCAATGAGTCATATCAAGATGATTAATATCGCCGTCATTGCGCACGTCGATGCCGGGAAGAGCACGCTGGTCGATGCCTTCCTTGCCCAAAGCAACGTATTTCGTAAAAACGAGGAAGTCGTAGAACAGGTCATGGACAGCAATGCGCTCGAACGTGAACGCGGCATCACCATCTATTCCAAAAACTGTTCCGTCTATCATAACGACGTCAAAATCAACATTGTCGACACGCCCGGGCATGCCGACTTTTCAAGCGAAGTCGAGCGGATCATCCGCACCGTCGACACCGTCATCCTGCTTGTGGATGCCAGCGAAGGGCCGATGCCGCAGACCCGCTTCGTCCTTCAGAAGTCGCTCGAACTCGGATTGAAACCGATCCTCCTCATCAACAAGATCGATAAACAGGACCAACGCGCCGAAGTCGTCGTGGATCTGGTCTATGACCTCTTCCTATCGTTAGAAGCAACCGACGAACAGCTGGATTTCCCGATCCTTTACGGTATCGCCCGTCAAGGCATCGTGAAACATCATCCCGACGATGAATCCGATTCGATCGAACCCCTTTTCGAAACCATCGTCAAACATGTCGGATCCTATCCGGATTATGACGATGAACCCGTACAAATGCAGGTCAGTTCGTTGGCGTACGATGAGTACATCGGACGCTTAGGGATCGGACGCCTTTACAAAGGGGTATTGAAGGTCGGCCAAAGCGTGATCATCGCGAAAGGTAAGTCCCAGGTACGTCAAACCGTATCCCAACTCTTCATCTATGAAGGCTTGAAGCGTGTTCCGGTCAAGGAAGCGCAAAGCGGCGAAATCGTCATCATCGGCGGGATCGCGGACATCTCCATCGGGGATACGCTCTGTGATCCGCAAAACGTCAACCCACTGCCTTTGATCCCCATCGAAGAACCGACCTTATCCATGAATTTTCTGGTCAACACGTCTCCGTTTGCGGGTAAGAGCGGCAAGTACGTCACGTCGCGAAACATCCGTGAACGATTAACGAAAGAATTGGAAGTCAATGTCGGATTACGGGTCGAAGAACTCGAATCCACCGATAAATTCAAAGTCTCGGGTCGCGGTGAACTCCACTTGACGATCCTTGTTGAAAACATGCGCCGGGAAGGGTTCGAACTCGCGGTTTCCAAACCCGAAGTCATTTTCCGCTATATCGCCGGTGTCCGCAACGAACCGATGGAGCAGATCATCATCACCGTCCCCACCGAATATTCAGGCGTCATCATCACCAAAATGAACCAACGCAAAGCGCAGATGGTCAATATGGATGAAAAGAACGGCTACGTCATGATGGAGTGGCGTGCCGCCACCCGTGCCCTCATCGGTTATCGCGGCGAGTTCATCAACGATACCCGCGGAGAAGGAACCATGGTCCGTCAGTTCGCCGGCTATGGCGAATATGTCGGCGAAGTCCCGCAACGTCAGTTGGGTGCGATGATTTCAACCGAAACCGGAATGTCGATGACCTACTCGATCTTCAACCTTCAAGAACGCGGCCAGTTCTTCATCGGAGCCGCCGAACCGGTATATGAAGGTCAGATCATCGGGATGAGTTCACGCGACCTCGATATGGAAGTCAACCCTACGAAAAACAAAAAGCTGACCGCGATCCGTTCCAGCGGAAACGACGAAGCGATGCGCTTGGTCACACCGCGTCAGATCACCTTGGAATACGCCGTCGAATTCATCCGCGATGATGAATTGGTGGAAGTCACCCCCGATGCGATCCGTCTGCGTAAGAAGCATTTGTCTCTGATCGAACGCAAATCGGCCTATCGCAACGCACGCAACGAAGCGGAAGACGCCAACGAAGATTAACGGGAACATTTCCCGTTTTTTTATGCAGACATTGTATAAAATCGGTTGATTTTCACAATTAATAAAATGTTCACAAATGTCGGGTACTTGAGTTCTATATGACGGTCGGGTTATGCTATCATTGAACCATACGGAAAGATACTTTCCCTATTTTGGAGGCAAACATGAAATCACTTCAACTTTCACAGAATCTTTGGTGGATCGGATCGTTGGATCCCGATCTGCGCGGTTTCGATATCATCATGGAAACGGAATTCGGCACCACCTACAACTCATATGTATTGAAGGGTTCCGAAAAGACCGCCATCATCGATACCGCCAAACTGAAGACCTATGACCAATACATCGCCAAATTATCCGAAGTCGTCGACGTCAAAGACATCGACTACATCATCGTCAACCATACCGAACCCGACCATGCCGGGTCGATCGGGAAACTGATCCAACAGAACCCGGACATCACGATCGTCGGGACGCAGACCGCGTTGACTTTCCTCAAAGACATCGTCAACGCACCCTTCAATTCGATCGCGGTCAAGGAGAACGACACCTTGAGCCTGGGGGATCGCACCCTTCGCTTCATGATCCTGCCCAACCTGCATTGGCCCGATACCATGTACACCTTCGTCGAAGAAGACGGGGTGCTGTTTACCTGCGACTCCTTCGGGGCGCATTTCTGCGACGAGAACGTCCTTCTCAGCAAAGTCACGGACCGCGTCGGGTATGAGCGTTCGCTAAAATACTACTACGACATGATCCTCGATCCGTTCCCCAAACATATGCTGAAGGCGTTGGATCGCATCAAGAACCTCAACATCAAACTTATCGCGACCGGACACGGTCCGGTATTGGATCAGGAAATCCCTGAAATCCAGGCGAAATACAAAGTCTGGGCGACGCATGTCAACCCCAACCCGCGTAAAACCGTCATCATCCCTTATGTCAGTGCCTATGGGTACACCAAGGAAATGGCGATGAAAGTCAAAGAAGGCTTGGAAGCGACCAATGAACTGGATGTGCGGATGTACGATATGGAACATACGCCGATGAAAACGGTCGTGGATGAAATCTACAACGCGGACGGCATCCTGATCGGTACGCCGACCATTTTGGCCGAAACTCCGAGACCCCTATGGGATTTGCTTTCCATCCTCTATCCTCCGGTCCACGGAGGCAAGTTCGCTTCCGCGTTCGGGGCGTTTGGATGGAGCGGTGAAGGGGTTCCGCACATGTTGGAACGCTTGAAGCAACTTCGCATGAAAATGTCCGAGGGACTCAGCCTACGATTCAAACCCAACGAAGATAAGCAGAAACAAGCCTATGACTGGGGATTCACCTTCGGTCAGCGGGTCTTGGGCAAAGACAAAGTCAAAGTCGAGAAGCCCGTGATCCGGGCGTGGAAGTGCATCGTCTGCGGCGA
>Ga0209319_1002778_pt1 | contig 10209 bp, 11 predicted proteins | sample RifGroE2_FD_184000 | JGI IMG/M metagenome (GOLD analysis project Ga0209319, IMG submission 184000) | Groundwater microbial communities from Rifle, Colorado - Groundwater E2 (SPAdes) (version 2) | ecosystem: Environmental > Aquatic > Deep subsurface > Groundwater | place: Rifle, Colorado, United...
TCAATGTCCGTTCATTGAAGATTAAGCAACCAATATCACACTTAAAAACAGCTTGATAATCAAGCAAAAGAGAGACCAAAGTTAGACCAAAGTTAGACCATAGAGGGAACGGAGTCTTTTTTCGCATATCTTTTTAGCGGGTTTACAGTATGTTAGAGGGATGTTTGTAGAAACGCACGACCTGTGCGTCACTCCCATCGAATTATAAACATAAGGCGCCAGCAGTCAATGTTAATGTCAACGCCAATGGCGAGCGGGAGCCAAAGTCAAAGCCAATGCAATTAATCCCCTAACCCACGCCTCAATACCATTCACCCTTCACCTTATCGGCATCAGGGATTTCATAAAACAGCTCCGGATGTTTGGCCCATTCAGCTTTATAAAAACTCTGAATAGCTAACAGATCTCTTTCAGCATTGTCGGTTGTCCTGAACAACCCTTTAATTCCCATGATCTTGTGCTTATAATCTACCCAGGTCATCAGGATAGGAACATCTGAAGCCATGGCGATGTGGTAGAAACCAGTCTTCCACCTCTTCACTGGCTTACGTGTTCCTTCGGGCGTAATGGTCAGAAACATATTCGTCTGTTTGCTGAATTGTCCGACCACCGATTTAAGAAACTGACCATGCGTACTATAATACACCGGCAAGCCGCCTGAAGCCCGCAGAATCGCGCCCATAGGCCAGAAGAAGTACTTCGATTTGATGAGGATTGTTGCCTTATACCCCATCTTCCAGTAGAAAAGTCGGCCAAGGAAGAAATCAAAGAAACTGGTGTGCGGTCCTACAATGACAACAGCTTTGTTAATTGAAGGAAAGGCACCTTCGGTGCGCCAACCGGCCAGATTAATGATCATCGTGGCTAAGATCCGAAGAATCATAAGTATTAATATTTTAAGTTTTATCCGACAGAAACAATGGTAAAGGTGGTTCCACGAAACGTGAAGGTATCGCCATTCCGCTTTCCCCTGATTGCCTCGAAGAGGGGCACCCCTGCAGAAATAGCATAGAAATCGACTCCGTTATCCGATAACTTTCCCAATCCAACAGAGACAAAAAGCACCTGAACACTGGTTACCACCAGTGCTCCAAACTCAACCATTTCACAAGGTTTTCCCGGATCAATTTTGGAGAGGACTTCCAATTGCCGCAATGCTTCATTATATTGGCGGGCATACATATCGCGACGAGCCAGCACCTGCGTTCTGAAAGAATCGTATCGATCGCGGGGGGCACCGTATTCATTGGCCGCACGTTGTGATTCCACCATTGCCAGACGCGATTCTTCAGCCCTGGTACTTAGGGTATTCAGGCATGTATTAAATATCTGTTTTTTAGAAATTTTTAATTCCATTCCATTTCAGATTCGCTGAGAGGAGGCAAAATTAACAATTATTCGGCCCTCTTCACGTTCATCCAATGGTGAACTATAGCGGTGAGCCGCTTTTTGTTAAATTTGCACGTTGAAATATCACTTCATGGAATCTACCGGAACCAATCCTGCCCACAGCAGACAGATAATTGAGATGCTCACCGTTGCCAATGAATACTGCCTGTTCATTGAGAAAACCACTGAGTACACGTTGGAACAATTGCTCGGATTTCTTCAAAAAGTAGCGCCACTACTCTATATCAAAGGGGCACTGCTGCCGGAAATTGAGGTATTGAATCCGGAAGTTGATGAGCGCTTTGTCACCGAGGAACAATGGACTGACATCTTCGCCGACCTTAAAACCAAATTCGGGGACGATGATACTTTCTGGAGTTTCGACCCGCTAAACTTTGCCGCTGACGATGCCCGCAAGCTCAGTATGGCAGAGATTTTTGCTGATGTATATCAGGACATGAAAGATTTTGTACTGCTTTATCAGAAGAACACAACCGCTACTCAGGAAAACGCAGCCTCATCAGTTAGAAATCTTTTCTTCAATCATTGGGGGCCACGCATAGCCTCTGCCATGAATCAACTGCACTTTCTCCTTTACCGAAACTATAAATCGGACGATTTAATTTATTAACACGTCATATCTGACATGAAACTTTCGGTAATCATTGTAAACTATAATGTCGAGTTTTTTCTCGGCCAATGCCTTCTCTCGGTGAGAAAAGCAATGCAAGACAATGATGTCGAGGTATTTGTAGTCGACAACAACTCCGTCGATGGCTCTGTTGCCATGGTTCAGGAGAAATTTCCAGAGGTCATTCTAATAGCAAATCAGGAGAATACCGGGTTCAGCCGGGCAAATAATCAGGCTATTAGGTTAGCCGGGGGAGAATATATACTACTGCTGAATCCCGATACCATAGTCGAAGAAGACACCTTCGACAAGATTATCCGGTTCATGGACGGGCACCCCGATGCCGGAGGATTGGGCGTGAAGATGGTTGACGGAAAAGGACATTTTCTGCCGGAGAGCAAAAGAGGTCTCCCTACACCAGCTGTTGCCTTCTACAAAATCTTCGGGCTGTCGAAACTTTTCCCCAAAAGCAGGACGTTCGGGCAGTACCACCTCTCCTATCTTGACAATGATTCCACTCATCAGGTCGATATCCTGGCCGGCGCCTTTATGCTCCTCAGAAAGTCGGTGCTTGATAAAATTGGTCTGCTCGATGAAACTTTTTTCATGTATGGTGAAGACATCGATCTGTCATGGAGGATTATTCTCAGCGGCTATAAAAACTATTACTATCCAGGAACACGGATCATACATTACAAAGGTGAAAGCACCCGAAAGAGCAGTGTAAACTATGTATTGATCTTCTATAATGCCATGTTGATTTTTGCCCGGAAACACTTTTCAAAAAAGCGTATAGGGTTGCTTACTTTTCTGGTCAATATGGCCATCTATTTCAGAGCAGGGCTGAGCCTCGTAAAGCGATTTACCGAGAAAGCCTTTCTCCCGCTGGCTGACGGGCTGCTAATCCTGAGCGGAATACATATCTTTAGCCGTTACTGGGAACCTGTCATATTAGGTGAAGGACTTCACTATCCCAACAGTTACCTGTTTGGTGTGTTACCCGTCTATACATTGATATGGCTGACCTCTTCTTACCTTAGTGGTGCCTACGATCGCCCCCTGCGCCTCATCAGAATCTTTCAGGGTATCATCACTGGCACCATCACTATCCTGGTATTCTATAGCCTCCTGAACGAAGAATACAGGTTCTCACGCGTCCTGATCCTTTTTGGAGCAATATGGGGTGCCCTTGCCATGACCGGACTGCGTCTGATGCTTCACTTCACAGGATTAAAGCAGTTCCGGATAGGAAACAGTGAAAACCGCCGTTACGGTGTGATTGGTGAGGCAAGTGAGTGCCTTCGTGCTGCCGATCTTCTCAGAAGAACTCATCCTGATGCAGGGATGATTGCCCTGATCAATTCAGCCATGGGAGACAACAAGCCCGTATTTATCGGACATATTCGCCAACTAAACGACATCATTACAATATACAAAATTGATGAACTTGTTTTTTGCAGTCGTGATCTGGGAGCCGGACAAATCATCGACCTGATGAGTCGGAATTACAGCCGGCAACTTGACTTCAAAATCGCACCACAAGACAGCACCAGCATCATTGGATCCAATTCAATCAGCACACTTGGCGATCCATTTATTATCGATATTGACTCGATTGCGCGCCCCCGCAACCGCCGTAACAAACGGCTGACTGATTTTGCCATTACATTGACACTGATTACCCTGCTGCCTTTCGCCCTCTTTTGCACAAGACAACCTTTCGGACTGATTGCCAACATCCTGATGGTATTAATCGGTATAAGGACATGGGTTGGCTATTCAATTCAACCAAACAGCGAACGAAAACTCCCCGGCCTGAAACAAGGAATTCTAACACCTGCCGATGCATTTCCGCGCAGAGATCTCGACAGCGACACCCTCATGAATCTCAACTTGCTTTATGCCAAGCATTACAGGATCATGAATGATATAAATATTGTATTTAACGGCTTTAAAAATCTGGGCCGCTCATAAAGAAAGCCCAACAACCAATCATAGAATGGAATTAAAACTAACACGCCCTCTGGCAGTATTTGATCTGGAAACTACCGGTGTTAATGTCGGTGCCGATCGAATTGTAGAAATCTGCATCCTGAAGATATCTCCTGATGGCAAACAGGAAACCAGAACACGCCGGGTAAACCCAACCATCCCGATTCCCGCGTTCGCTACCGCCATTCATGGCATCTCCAACGAGGATGTGAAGGATGAACCAACCTTTGCCCAGATCGCCAAAAGTTTGGCTACCTTTCTTAAGGACTGCGATCTGGCAGGGTACAACTCCAATAAGTTTGATATCCCGTTGCTTGTTGAAGAGTTTCTCAGGTCGGATGTTGATTTCGACATCAAAGGCAGAAGGTTTATCGATGTACAGAATATTTTTCACAAGATGGAACCCCGGACACTTGTGGCCGCTTATAAGTTTTACTGCCAATCGGATCTTACCAATGCCCACGCCGCTGAAGCCGACGTAATTGCAACCTTCGAGGTATTGAAAGCCATGCTGGATAAATACAAAGATGCCGAGTACGAAGATCGTGATGGCAAAAAAAGCATTCCGATCAAAAATGACGTCGCTACCTTGCATGAATTTACCTTCGTAACAAAAAACGCTGATCTTGCCGGACACCTGATTTACAATGATCAAAATCAGGAAGTTTTCAATTTTGGTAAATATAAAGGAAAGAGCGTGGAAGACGTATTCCTGAAGGAACCCCCATATTATGACTGGATGATGAAATCAGATTTTCCACTCTCAACAAAAAAGGTGATCACAGCCATAAAATTGCGTGGATTCAATAAGGGAGCGTCAAAGCAAAGCTGATAACAGGCCTCTTGTTGAAAACTATGTTAATAATTCACCAAAATAATTGGTGATTTTCAAAAAAGAACCGTATCTTTGCAGCCCTAAAATCAAATGTCGATAGGAAATGGCTAAGAAATCTAAAGAAGCACGGGTTCAGGTGATTCTTGAATGCACAGAGCATAAAGCCTCTGGTGTAGCAGGCACATCTCGTTATGTGACCACCAAGAATAAAAAGAACACTCCAGGAAGAATGGAATTGAAAAAATACAATCCCATCCTGAAGAAAGTAACTGTTCACAAAGAAATTAAATAATAAAAGAGGAACTGAATCATGGCAAAGAAAGTAGTTGCTACCCTTCAATCCGGAGGTAAAGACTGGGCCAAAGTACTCCGCATGGTGAAATCGCCCAAAACAGGTGCCTATATCTTTACTGAAGAAATGGTACCCAACGATAAAGTGAAAGAATACCTCGCCAAGAAATAAAAGGCGTTGTATTTCATAGATCGAACTGGCTTTTTCCATTGCGGGAAAAGCTTTTTTTATATTTATACCGCTCCTTTACCTACATTAGCAAAAAAATAAACGAATGGGGTTGTTTTCATTCTTTTCAAAAAAAAATAAGGAAGACCTCGACAAGGGTCTGGAAAAAACCAAAACCAGTTTTCTCGGGAAGCTAACCAAGGCAATAGCCGGGAAAAGCAAAGTCGACAGCGAAGTTCTCGATAACCTGGAAGAAACCCTGGTTACTTCTGACGTAGGTGTTTCAACAACCTTAAAGATTATCGAACGGATAGAGAACCGCGTAGCACACGACAAATACCTGGGCACTTCAGAACTTAACCAGATTCTCCGGGAAGAGATTAGCAACCTGCTTGAAGAGAACTCCAGCGCCACCATCGAAGGGTTCGACTTCCCGAAACGCAGCGAACCATACGTCATCATGGTTGTTGGGGTAAATGGCGTGGGAAAGACCACTACCATCGGCAAACTGGCTCACCAGTTTAAATCGGCGGGCAAATCAGTCGTTCTGGGAGCCGCTGACACCTTCAGGGCAGCTGCCATTGATCAGCTCCGTATATGGTCAGAAAGAGCCGGAGTATCGATTATTGCACAACAAATGGGCTCCGACCCTGCATCGGTTGCTTTCGACACCTGTGCCTCAGCAAAAGCATCTGGCACCGACGTAGTGATTATTGACACTGCCGGCAGACTTCACAACAAGATAAACCTGATGAACGAGCTCTCGAAAATCAGAAAAGTAATGCAAAAGGTCATTCCCGATGCTCCCCATGAAGTGCTGCTGGTACTGGATGCCTCGACCGGTCAGAATGCCATCGAACAGGCCAAACAATTTACGGCGGCCACCGAAGTGAATGCCCTTGCGCTGACAAAACTCGATGGAACAGCCAAAGGAGGCGTCGTCATCGGCATCTCCGACCAGTTTAAGATACCTGTAAAATATATCGGCGTCGGCGAAAAGATAGAGCATCTGCAACTGTTCGACAGAAATGAATTTGTCGACAGTTTGTTTAAAGATTAAAATAAAAGACGGCTGAGCCTCCTTTTATTTTAATCTGCCTGACCTGTGTGTTGCCACAAGAAATTCATTATTAAGGGACAAGATGAGTCAATTAACAAAAAGAGGCAAATTGTTCTTATCAGCCTTTTAAGCATACAAATTGATGATTCATAATCACTACGGTTTAAGCTCATCGTAAAGAGATTGTTTTTTCAGTACTTCCTTTGTGTAATTAAAAAATTGTATGTAGGTTTGTTCAATCAATCACTTCATCAAAACCTGAACTGATAACCACTGTCGTATGATTAACCTTAGCACTAATTACATGGGACTCGATTTATGCAGCCCCATCATTGCCGGAAGTTCCGGAATAACCAATAATCTTCGGAACATCATTGAGATAGAAAAACAAGGAGCGGGCGCCATTGTACTCAAATCTTTGTTTGAGGAGCAGATTCTAAATGAAGCCCACAATACAAGTTCTCTTGGAGAGGGCATGGGGGGATATCCCGAAGCACTTGACTACATAGGGCAATATACCCGCCACAATGCCATCAACGAATACCTGACCCTGATCAGGGATGCCAAGAAAAATGTCAGGATCCCCATTATTGCCAGCATCAATTGCGTTTCAGCTGCCGAGTGGATGGATTTTGCCGTCCGTATTCAGGAGGCAGGAGCCGATGCAATCGAATTGAATATTTTTATCCTTCCATCCGACCCTTATCGGGCTCCCGAGGAGAATGAGGCCATATATTTCAAAATCATCGAACAGATTCTGGCGAAGGTAACAATCCCCATCGCAATTAAGATCAGCTCATATTTCTCAGGACTGGCCAAAACGGCCATTCAATTATCATGGTCGGGTATCAAGGGGATCGTGATGTTTAACCGTTTTTACAGCCCCGATATCGATATTGAGAACATCAAAGTTGCTTCTGGATTCACTTTTAGCAGCAGCGGAGATCTGGCGATGCCATTAAGATGGATTGCTATGCTGAGCCCGCGTGTCCAGTGTGACCTCTGCGCAAGTTCAGGAGCCGATTCAGGAGAAGCAGTAGTGAAGTTATTGCTCGCAGGGGCCAAAGCCGTTCAGACAGCCTCTATACTCTATAAACACGGAATAACTGAGATAGGAGAGATGAATAATTTCCTCCATCAATGGATGGAGCGAAAAGGTTTTAACAGTCTCGACCAGTTTGTCGGTAAACTTAGTATTGACCATGTCGACAATCCTGCCGCGTTCGAACGCGTTCAGTTTATGAAACACTTCGCTGGTATAGAATAGCACAATTTAGAGAAATACTTTTGGGGCAACCTCACGGGGGAAGCCCCTTTTTTATTTCCCTCTGATCAGATCCAGATAGATTGGAAGATGATCACTGTAGCCTCCTGTATAACGAAAACCGACATAAGTTCTGAAAAGCTTTCTCCCACCCCATGTTTCATCGGGCACAAACAGGAAATCACCTCTGAAGACTTCAGCTTTTGAATTTCTAACCTGCCAGGGAGAGGTTCCTTTGACCATGCAGGCAGGAACCAACATCTGATCGAAAACATTCCAGTGGTTCTGATACTTCAGGGTACCTTCAGCTCCCGGTTTCAGACATTCCCACATCAGACTGACAAAACTGCCATCGGACATTTCTTCCACCATTTCAGGTGAAACAGCCTGCAATGCTTCCCTGACGCTGGGATCATCAGGGTCATCATTCAGATCACCCATCACAATAATCTGGACACCTGGCTGAACGCGCTGCAGCGAATCGGCAAAGCGCTTTACCACCAGGGCGGCCTGCTGACGCCGTATGATGGTCGACTGAACACCTCCATAACGGGAAGGCCAATGATTAACAAAACAATGAAGCGTATCACCTCCAGGCAAGACGCCCTTGACATACAGAATATCGCGGGCTCGTCGTAAACCTGAAGAATCGTACATGACCGGAAGCGGACAACTATAACAGGGATTGTATAATTCCGGACGGTACAACATCCCCACATCAATACCACGGCTATCAGGAGAATTATAATGGATTATTTCATAATGAAATTTATGAAGTTGAGAAAAACTCACCAGCTTTTCGAGCACCTCCCGGTTCTCAATTTCACACCCCCCTATGATTGCAGGAAGATTCCCTTCACCCAATGCCAGGATAACACGTGCAATATTATTAATTTTGGTGTACATACGCGTCTTCGTATAATACCGTACACCCGTAGGGGTAAATTCTTCATCGTTGGTCAGAGAATCATCTTCAGGGTCAAAAAGATTTTCAAGATTATAGAACATAACCCGGATAACCGGAGAGCGCATAGCCGTTGATTGATCTGTAGCATTCTGTGCAGCTGCTTTCGTTGAAAAGAAGAAAAAAAAGGCTACTACAGCAAACAGCCGGGACATTTAGACTTCAGCTTTAAGTTTACAGATGGTGTCGATTGGACTAGCAGCGCCAAAAACAGCATTTCCCGCCACAAGGACGTCAACACCTGCTTCGATCAGTTGCCTGAAGTTAGAGAGATCGACACCACCATCGACCTGAATTAGCACATCAGGATTAATCTCAGAAATCATCGATTTAAGACGTAATAATTTCCGGTAGGTATGACCGATGAACTTTTGTCCGCCAAAACCAGGATTTACACTCATAACCAAAACCATATCAATGAATGGCAGGATGTCGGTCAATACCTCAACGGGTGTATGAGGGTTTAGAGCCACACCGGCTTTCATTCCTTCGGCATGAATTGATTGAATGCTGCGATGGAGGTGACGGCTGGCCTCATAATGGATTGTCAAAATGTCAGCACCTGACTTTCTGAACCTTTCGATATACCGCTCGGGTTCCACAATCATCAAATGGACGTCGAGCGGTTTCACAGATGCTTTCTTTACGGCTTCAATCAAGGGAAATCCGAAGGAAATATTGGGAACAAAGAGTCCATCCATCACGTCGATATGAATCCAGTCGGCCTGGCTTTGGTTGATGAATTCAATGGCCTGCCCCACCCTGAGCAGATCAGCGGTTAAAATGGAAGGAGAAAGTAAATGCATATGTAATAAGCTTGAATTGGTCAGGCAAAGGTAAACAGAATGTTAATGGTAATGCAATATGGTACATTTTTCCATAATCAGGAAAAACCACCAAAAACCAATAGCCTTAAAATGACAGATTTGATAAAATTTTGTACTTTTTGATAAATTTTTTGTCAAAATAAATGGTATTTTAGCGTTTATACTTGAAAAAATGAAAAAAAATCGTACCTTTGCACCGCTTTTCATTTGAAAGCACTAAAATGTCCTTTGAATTGTGACCTTCAGTTAATTAACAATTTATTAACATTCTACTTTTGAGTAAATAAGTCAGAATTAAGCAAATTGGAATAACTCAGAATATTAGAGATAGTGATTCTTATTATTGAATAACAATAATTTCCGCTTCAAAATATTTTTTTCTGATTTTGATAAAAATAAGTCGTTTTTAACAAACTTGGCACAATATTGGATAAGAATAGGCGTTCTTAGTTAGAATGACAAAATAGCTCCGATGGATGATCTATAATGGTCAGATAAAAGAGCTGGAACAGATCACATGATTATAAAGAAAGAAGGTGATCAATTTTGGATAGATTAAACGTATTTTCCTTTTCAGGAAATATTTCTCATAATTGTTAGATTTTGGTTGATTAGAGCACTAGCGCCGGGAGGCGCCGGTGCTTTTTCTTTTATTGCGGGATTTAAATGGTATTATCACGGATCACAACCAAAACCTGGGGGCGAGTAATATTAAGCATACAGTTTAGTAAGCCTGAAGAGAAAGAAATTTATGTCTGTCACCCCACGATGATTGGCTCTAAATGCC
>Ga0209319_1002779_pt1 | contig 10202 bp, 17 predicted proteins | sample RifGroE2_FD_184000 | JGI IMG/M metagenome (GOLD analysis project Ga0209319, IMG submission 184000) | Groundwater microbial communities from Rifle, Colorado - Groundwater E2 (SPAdes) (version 2) | ecosystem: Environmental > Aquatic > Deep subsurface > Groundwater | place: Rifle, Colorado, United...
ATCTTTTATAGGTCTGGTGAGACTAATTTCACCTGGAATATAAAAGTATATTGTGATGGGCAATGCAAGACAATGTATCATAGTAGATTAAGAGTAAAGAATAAAAAATCATGGAAAGACAATCCATACTAATTATACTTATTCCATAACTCTTCTGAGATTAAAGGTTGATGTATCCCTAATTTTTTCTCACCATTATATTCAATATATCCACAATAAAAACTATTGGATTTTATATTATAATATGTTTGTGCGTTAATTTTATACTTTCTTTTAACGTCTTTATAATCCATATCAGAATATATATCTTGTATCATATATGTTTCAGTAGGATTAGGTATCAGATGCAGATACTCTCTGCCATCTATTAATATTTTAGATTTTTGGTATCCATACAACCTATGCGTTCCAAGATACAAACCATTATCAAACTTATACTGCTTACTCATATCAACTCTTTGTTTAGTCCTATCAGATTCTGTTTGTGCCATGACAAAGCTAAACAATATCATAATATCTTCATTAGTATCACTGGTAGCAACGATTTCTGTGCCATACTGCTTACATATTTGCCTAATACCCAATCCCAAAGGTATATTTCTTGCTAATCTGTCCCATTTGGTTATGTAATGCGTTTTAACGCCATTCTTAGCCACGTTATTGATTAACCAGTCATATAACATAGGTCGTTTCTTTTTAAGGTCAAATTCAATGATAAGTTTTCCATCTTTAAGTTTATACTCCATATCCTTATCTTCATCCATACTACCACTTCTTGCAAGTTCAATAATGATATTTTTTTTATCAACGCCTTGCCTAAGAATATCACTTAGATAAGCATTAACCATTTGCCCTTTCTTTTTTTGTTCATCTGAACTAACCCTTATCCCACCAGTATCTATCCTTTTCATCGTGTTTCCATCCAAAACCATTTTCCAAAATAATGCATCTTGTCCGACCTTTTATCCCATACATAACCATAATCCATTTCAGAGAAAGTATGTTTAGGATATATTTTAATTCTTGCACGTTTAGACCAGTTAGGTCGTATTTTCCTATTCATTTTACACGACCAACCTTTTTTATGCCTTTTCTTGACAGAACAATCCATCTCATATTTACATGGTTTGTTACGTTGCAATAGGCAAACAAATCTAGGATTATAATTAGAACTCTTACACAACCTGTTATAAAACAAAACATTCATTTCATAGAAACCAAAATGCTTTCTTAAAACATAAGCAAGTCTTTCTTTATTTGAAATATCCTCAACATCAACTTTAATGGTATGGCTAAACTTTTTTGAAATCCTATCACATTGCCTATGCCAATACTTAGGTATGTTTCTATAACTCTCTTTCCTTATAGGTAATAGATATTGAACTTGTATCTTTACCATTTTTTTCCAGTGTGGTTGTTGTTTATCAGTTATTGGTTTCATTGTTTATCGTCTTTAATATTAGATTCCCCTATCTGTGAGGTTTTTGGAAACGACTTTTATCGTTTCCATTAAAGGTAAGAACTTGGCTTTAATACTTTTTATCGTCAATAACTTTATATTATTCATATCTCCTTTCCCTTTTTTTGGGGATGTTTGGAAACGCATACGAATTACTACATCAACCCACGTTTGAGTGTAAATATACTTTCGCCTATATGCCACCTCTCCAAAAAAATTGTAATAATATTTTTTTATTGCCATTACCACTTTTTTTCCACCCTTTTGGAGTATAATCGCACTATAATATGACCTTATCCAAGCTTATATAGCGGATTTTTATTATCCTTATCCAATCTAGGTAAATTAGTTTGGTTATCAATGATACTCTTATATAGATTATAATATTTTTTAGCGGATGGGTGAGTTATATTAATTTGTTTAGCAATATCACGCCATGACATATCAGGATTCTCAGTTTTAAGGGTATATACCTGTTTCATAATGATATCTTGCTTTTCACTTTGAACTTTTTTAAGTTTATCTTTTGCATCATCAACCTGTCCACTTTTTTTAGTTTCTTTCTTAACCTTTTTTTCGTCAGATTCTTTAATCCATAGTTTTAAACTCTCAATTCTTTTACTTTCAAACTTTTTGTTAAGTTCTTTAAGAGAATTATACAAACCAACATTATTAACACATTGTTCTTTAAATTCTGCTTTATACTTATGAAAAAAATCTTCTCCTTCTTCTGCATTAGCAAAAGGTGGCAACATAATATGTATAGCATCAGATAACCTTTCATCTTCATACTGTCCTGATTCCCATAACACAAAATCACCGACTTTCAGAGAATAAAGTTTGTTCTGGTCAACTTTTGTGAACTGATACACTTTATTCAACACGCCAATATCCGCAAAGTTAAGTTTGCCAAGAAAGGTTTTAGAAAACAATGTCCTAAACTTGCTATTTATATCAAAAACACTCTGAGCAGTAGCAATCACATAAGCTTTGGTTCTTAACCTTGAAAATAAAGTTCTAATCAGCTTTAACAATTCTTGTTGATATCCTTGCAGGTTTCCAGATGGGATTAAGATTTTCATTTCTTCAAATACAAGAACCAACTGATTCTTAACAAGACCAGTCCTTAACGCATTGTCAATCCCTTTAAGAAATTCTACAATAGCAAACGTCTTAACCTTCTGGTTAGTGATATATTTAGTGGTTAAATGATGGACATGTTCATTATCGTTTAATAAATCAACATAATTAAGGATATTAAGATTATCGTCAGGCAATATCATAAAATCCTGTCTGAATGGCATAAACGCAGATTTCACACTTTTAATAGTTCTTTTATCACCCGCACTCTCAGTCGGAACAAACAGGTTTTCTGGATTAAACACTTCATCAATTTTAAATTCAGAGTTGACTCTCTGGTGCAATTCCCATAAAAAATCATAAAAGCTATCTTTCTTATCCATAATACGTTTCACGTCAAGGCAAATATCAACAGAGATACCACTTTCAGTAGGGATAATAGTGCTAAACCCTTCTTCACTAATATCTTTAAGAGAATATCCAAAAAAGGTCATAGGCGGTAACTTATGTTTATATGGTATGTTAAAAGTAAAAGGATGATACACTTTTACAGGCAATGTATTAGTTTCAATATGTTGTCGTTCCAATCCAGTTACGTGATATGATTTAGTAGGAGAGAATATATGAAACGCATTGGCAAGTTCATCACTTTCCTTTTCGGTGACATATATCACTGTTCTATTCCCACACTTCCTGATTTCATTGGCAAGAGTGTTAGAAAACACAGATTTTCCTGACCCTGAAGTCCCAGCTATCATACAGATTTGATTATCCACAACTTTTTTGCGGATATACTCTTTACTTTCAAAATCATTTTTACCTTCTTTATATATGCACAACAAGTTTCTATCAAACAACTGCCTAAAATACACTTTCATCACCACCACCTATATTTTGTTGGTGAGGGAATGGGAATCTATTATCTCTTGAATCTTTAATGTAAGCACTTCTGATTGGCGTGTTCTGGATATCACAATGCAAGACAAGAGATATAAACAACTCAACAATAGACATCTCAATAGAACTAAGCTTGATAAAATACTTATTCATTTCATTGCTATACCTAGACTTAATTTTTTCATCTTTTTCTTCTGCCATAAGTTGCCTAAGATTTTTAAGTTTAAGGTATAATGGGCTAAAAGATAAGTATTTTTTAGTTAAATCATCCACATTAAGACCTTTCTTTTCAAGATAGGTATTCGTTTTATCCCTAATTTCTTTATGGGCATACAACATTTGTGATGCACGATACAACCTTTCAATATCATCTGCATCATTTTTCTGCATAAATTCTGCCAGGACATTAAGCACCATCTGTTTGACAACAGTAGGCAACTGCACAATATTTTCATCATTTTTATTTATTTTGTTCATACTGATTCCTTCACCACACCGACACACCCTTCAACATAAACCATATCAAGGTCAAACATATCGTCGTCAAAAGACATATCATCGGAATAATCTTCGAGGAACGTATGGACAACCTTATTTTTGCTATCCACAGTTTTTTTAATAATGGACATAATCTGGATTTTCATATCATCATTAACAGTGGCACGATACATCTGCAATATTTTATTAATCATGCTGATTTCTGACACACGATAAGGTTTATTATTAATAAGAGACTCATAACCAAGAACAAGTGAATATGCTTTGAAAAACTTTTGAATACTACCTAACGAATCAGGTTTATCATTATATACCTGTAAACATTTCAAGACCATATCTTTTATTATAAACATTTTCAGTCAAATAGTTGTGATAGCGATTCAGACCCAAACATGCTAAAACTATCTGCATATTTCTTTTTAACAAGGTCAATAAAATAGAACATCTCATCAAGTTTACCTTTAATAATCTCTTTAATCTGGAATTCATACGTAAATTTAGGCAGACCACTCTTTTCAGTATTGGAAAGGATATACGCATACGACAACTTTTTATACTCATCGTCAAGAAAGATAGCAGATTTTATGTCAATAAGAACTTTATCCTCCTTTTCTTTGATAACATTACAACAATCAATGAAATCGCCAACGATTTGAAACAGGTTTTGTGTCTTTTCCATACGATAAACAATGGGATAGCTTATTTATATATTATGCTCTTTTTTCTGATATATATACTCCAGAATAGAAACATTTATATATACATCTATATTATAGAATAGTAAGAAACTTAAAACAAAGAAAACAAAAGGTGAGATGAAAGATGGAAAAAATACAAATAAAGAATGTTGATGAATTTATAGAGAGAATAAAAAACAAAGAAAGTGTTAGTAGACACATCATAAATTTAGAATTTATTTGGAACATAGAAAATTCAGGAAAATTAAGTTATGCTGATTTAAGTTCTACTAATTTAAGTTCTGCTGATTTAAGTTCTGCTAATTTAAGTTTTGCTGATTTAAGTATTGCTAATTTAAGTAATGCTAATTTAAGTTCTGCTAATTTAAGTAATGCTGACTTAAGTATTGCTGATTTAAAATATGCTGACTTAAGTTCTGCTAATTTAAGTTCTGCTAATTTAAGTTCTGCTAATTTAAGTAATGCTAATTTAAGTATTGCTAATTTAAGTAATGCTAATTTAAGTTCTGCTAATTTAAGTAATGCTGATTTAAAATATGCTGACTTAAGTTCTGCTAATTTAAGTTCTGCTAATTTAAGTAATGCTGATTTAAGTAATGCTGATTTAAGTTCTGCTGATTTAAGTTCTGCTAATTTAAGTAATGCTAATTTAAGTTCTGCTAATTTAAGTAATGCTAATTTAAGTAATGCTAATTTAAGTTCTGCTAATTTAAGTAATGCTGACTTAAGTTCTGCTAATTTAAGTAATGCTGACTTAAGGCATGCTAAAGGAATATTTACTTATAATTTTGGAGTAAAATTAGAAGTAAAACAATAAAAAGGTGAGATGAATGGAAAAAACAATACAAACAGCAGATGGTGAAAAGAAATTGGTATGTGAACTAACAGACAAAGAACTTGACGCAGGAGATTATAGTATTAAAAATGGATTTTGGAATACACATTACAATGGTAAACATCAGATATATAGGTGAGGTAAAAGATGACATATAATATATGTTACCAAGTCCAAAATAAAATCAGGATAGTAAATGATTTGTTTATCTGTCCATACTGTCAGGAATCGTTCAGGGCATTAGCATACCATACTAATCAAGTCCATAATGTATCAGGAAGACAATTAAGGCATAGGTATGGATTACCTTATAACTATTCATTACAAACACCAGAATTAAAAGAACTAAGAAGAAATCAAGCATTGAAAAATAAAATGGATATCCAGTTAATAAAAACAGGAGTAAACACCAGATTCAAGCGAGGGCGTATCCTTACTAAAAAACAAATCAATGATATCAAAAAAGGACATATCAAGAAAAACAGGATGATAGATTAAACAAAACAAGAAAATCATAATATATAAATAACCTTAATCATATAACAAAAGACATGGAGAATAATGAATTAAAAAATATAATTATGATAATTATGGTGTTATTTCTTGTAATCTATATAATCATCAGTTTGCCTGAATATGAGTTACTACGTGAATATAATTTATTAAAACCAAACAAATTTATCAATTTAACAGGGTGTCCTAGTTTTGAGTTATGGATAAGGTTCAACGAATCAGGCGTATGTTTACAGGGATTACCACATGAAAATTTATCACAGATAGACAGTATTCAAAACTATTGTAATCAAGACATCCTAGTTAAATGTGGATGATTAAATGTGAAATCAGGTTAGAAAACTTAAAACCATAATTTTCCTCCCGAAAATATTGTTTTTATTCTCTAACCAGACACATAATGAAACCAAAATGGGAATAAAAGAATCGGCAGGTGGAAGTATATTTCAGTGGGTATTCACACAGAAACCATTCAAGTTATTTGGCATGATTGCGTTTATTCTGACAATATGGCAGGGGATAGCAAGGGCAATCATAGAAACGCAACCGCAGGTAGAGTTGCAGGTGTATATAGGACATCTGATACTGAACAGCGTCAAGAACATAGCATTAATCATATTAAGTGTTGACAACGACATTTATTTACTATCAAAACAATATATGAACATAGCATTGCCGACACTATGGCAAACCATAAAAGCAGGGTTGTTCATAATTAAAGACATATATTTTTATTTATGGTGGTATAAGATATTTGAGAGTTTATTTATAAACGCAGGTAAGACATTAGGCACTGACATTAACCAATCCACAGGCAAGTTTGACTTATTCAGGACAGTCATTGGTAAATACTTATTATTCTTTGTTGTAATGAACTTTGTGGGGATGATAGGCACAGGGGTTATAACATTCCAGATACCGCAGGAAATGAATCTGATAAACAAAACAATCTATTTTTTCAATACGAATTTTGCGACTGGGTTTGATTTTGTGTTTAAACTATTCCCATTCAAAGGACTGACACATTTTATGATATTTAGTTTAGGCAAGATGGTTAGTGTTATCATAGGAACGTATGTTGGTGAACAATTAATCAATAGCACAAACTTAACCAAGTAAGAAAAGAATGGATGATACAGAAATAATAATATATATGATACGAACCGCAGTAATGTGGGATGGTCAGATGTATAATAAGGAGTTTGGCACGAAAACTGATTGGATAAGGTTTCTTAATCCAAAAAAGAACAATGATAAGAATATTAATGCGTTTGTGGATTATATGATAAACGCAGGGATATTAAAAGAAACGCATAAAAAAAATAATAAGTATTGTATATATAGACCAGATGAAGATAGTATTAAGATAATACGTGAGATGGTAGAACGAACAGAGGTTATGTTTTACCTAGAGATGGTATATACAATTATAAGGAATAATAAGTTTGATTTCTGACTTAGTAAGATTACTAATAACATTTATAAATAAAACCTAAGATATACTTTATAAAAGATGCAAAAACTTATGAGAAGGTGTAAGTTTTATCGTGAGCATAATCAACCTAACAGGCACTATGGATTAGAAAATCCAAAAGAATCCTGTCTTAGGAGGAGAAAATAAAAATGGTAAAAGCAAAAATGAAAATCTTAGGAATGCCTTTGACTAATGTGTTAGTTGTTCTTGCTATTGTTGGTTTAGTATTTTGGGGATGGAACTCTGGAATATTTAAACAGACAGCAGGAGTTGACACAGGAGATGGGAAAATAGAGGTTGTAAGTGGTGTATGTTCAGGAACATCAAGCGTAAATGCGTTATACAATGATTTTAACTCATTCAAAGCAGGAACAGACCCAGCATCAGTATTGACAATTTACCAGGTAAATGGTAAAGACTACAAAAAAACAGTATCAGATGATGCAGCATCAACCACAGTTCCAACCACGTCAAGTTTCAAGGCAGTCGCAGGAACAAACGCAGGTTCACCAAGTTCTGGTTATTTTAGCGAATTGGTAGAATTCAACACAGTATGTGCTGATAAAGATATCCAACCAGCTTTAAAACCAGCAACAGCACCAACATTAACAATAGTTAATGATGATGGAATCACAAAGAACTCAGACACAAACAGCGAAGTAATGGGTGCAAGTGGAACATTCTTACCAACATTACTAGTAAAATCTGGTTCAGAAAGTTGTGCATCCAGACATGGTGCTTACGTAATTGCTGATTATGATAACACATATTTCAGCACATTATCAAGCAGTGACCTTGCAGATGGAAATACCATAGTTCTATTAGCACACAACGATGCAACCACAAACATAACAGGTGGCGACCATGTAGCAACCAACGACCAGTTCAAAGTATGGTTATACGATGGGGAACTATGCGATGGGGATAAGAAAGAAGCACAGATAAAAGTCGTATCAACTTCAACACAACCAATAGAGGACACAAACATAGACTTCTACTGGTTTGCAAGAGACATCGACACTGATGCAGATACTTACCAACCATTATCACCTGCTGTTTATGATGAAGATAACAATGTTATAGGTGAGATACTTACCAACGTAACATATTATGTTCAATAAACAACACGTAAGGCGTAAGGAAACAAATGTGATAGGGTGAGTTCATCACCCACTTTTTTTATTTATTTCTTAAACCAATGACAAAAACAAAGAGAACCAGGTTTGAATGTTTAAATTGTGGTAAAAGAAAGAATCATAAGTCTATTAATGGTATATGGTTGCAATGCAGTTCTTGTAAACACACATTCCAGATATACAAGGGACAGAAAAAAATCATAATATATAAATAACCTTTCTTATGAATAAAGTATGGAAGATAATTCTCAATTAGCGTATATGTTATTAGGTTTAATCATTATCATTGGTGGGGTTGTAGTGATAGGATACATTCTTGGCAAGATAGACATACCTTTTTTTGACAAGGCAAAAGGCAACGAGATTCAACCAACGCTTAAACAGTTCCAGATAGAATCATACTGGAACAAACAGAGAGTGTATGATATATTATACCAAGTGTATGATAGTGGTCTGCTAGTTCAACAAGGCGAGTTAAAACAAGACACCATAGAGATTGTTCATAATATAAGAAATGATACCAACTATACTCTTAAATTGTATAAAAAAGGATATTATGATTATGAAGGTATGTGTGATAACATAAATCCAATATGTTCTGGAGATGTGTATAGGAAAGCAGATGTGCAACTAAAAATAATACCTTTCACAGAAACATATTATAGGGTTTTATTATATATCCAGGATGGTGTAGTTATAACGCCAAAGATATGTGTAGCTGATAACATTGACAGACTAAGATATCCAAGATTAAAGAAAGAGGGTGTGGAACTATTAACAAAACCAGTTCCTGACTATATGCGGATATATTACGATGTATGCTATTCATTCAACATCACATCAGAGATAAAAGAAAAGTTACTACAAGACATAGTCAAGGATAACGAATATGACATTGCCAAATATAACAAAGCACATAAAATAAAATACACAGACTGGTCAAATATTACATTTACAAACGAAGATTATCAAGGTTATGTTTTGGATAAGATAGTAACAGGATTATACGAGTTTGACTTATACTTTGAGACCAATACCGAATATACAATATTAAACCAGTCAGAAATAAAAGTTAAAGTAATGGATTCAAAACAGCAGGTGGAACAGGAGACAAAAGTAAACATTTAAATATATGGTATGCAACTAACTTTTAGTATAATCAAAATAAGGAATAAGAGGTAAATAAGATGGTATGGGACAAACTGACATTATTATTTATGGCAATAGTGTTTTTTGGCATAATAATCCCTATTATATCTCTGATTGACTTATTATTTTTTTACAAGAAAAGTCAAAAGTTAAGACTGATATGGTTTTTAGTGATAGTCTTTGTCCCATTTGGTTGGATAGGATATATGCTGATGAAAGATAGGTTGAGATGAAAAATGGAAATATATAGACATTACGAAGTAAGAAATCAAGAATCAAAAGTTATGAAAAATTTACATATAAAAAATGGCAGAGAACTTCACACCAGATAATAAAGAGAACACACAGATAGCGTTTGGATTATACACAGCTTTCTTATTTTTAGCATCAGCGATAGGGTTTTTACTGATGGGTAATCAGGGATTGTTTACTGATAATAAACTTGTGGGTTTTTACATACTTT
>Ga0209319_1002780_pt1 | contig 10200 bp, 8 predicted proteins | sample RifGroE2_FD_184000 | JGI IMG/M metagenome (GOLD analysis project Ga0209319, IMG submission 184000) | Groundwater microbial communities from Rifle, Colorado - Groundwater E2 (SPAdes) (version 2) | ecosystem: Environmental > Aquatic > Deep subsurface > Groundwater | place: Rifle, Colorado, United...
CCAATATGTTTCCCCATTCAATTCCACTCCTGTGGAAGGGTGTCCTCAAGATGGGATAGTTCTCTTAAATTTTGTCATTACTTCAATATTTTCCTATATATCAACTCTATCCATTTCATCCATTCTCGTGCATTTTCAAATATGGATTTTTTAATTTTTCTAATTTATTATGATATTTGTTTACAAACTTTTTTCGTTCGTTAAGCATTCTTTTTTTTTCAAAATTTTCTTCGTGTTTTATGTCTTTAAATGAATGACATAGGATGCAAAGGCATTCTAAATTGTTTTCTCTGTTATTTGTTTTATCACCGTTTTTATGGTGTGTATGTAAATAACGTCTATCTAATGAATTATCTATTTGAATTCCACAAGACTCACAAGTGTAATTTTTTTTTGTTCGATAGCTTTTGCTAATTTTCTGCCAATCACGAGGATAACCAAAAATATCAACTTCAATATTGTCTTCTTCAATTTTTGATTTATCAAGTGAATCAAAAAAATCTTGAGTGTCTTCTATTTCTTCAAAATATTCGGATTTACAATATGAGCAAAGTTCTAGCTTAATATCGTTATATTTGATTTTTGTTTATTTGTCAATCAAGTTGTTTACGTCTGAATTTGACCATTCGTAACGTTGTTTGAAACGACCACTGCTAATAAATTCTTGAATTGTTTTGCATTTGAGTAAATGAAATTTCGGAAACTTTTCTAAACCTCCATTATAAGTTATATATGCTTTTTGGATAAACATATAGCCACGATATTTCTTTCCTTCATATTCAAGATAGATACCGTCGTCTTCAAAAGAAATCGAACCAGATTTATAAGCTTCTTCAAAATCAATGCCCTTGATTATTTGAAAACCACTCCCTCCTTTTAATGAAGGAAAACCCCATTCATCTAGCTTACTGTCTAATATTTCGAATTGATACAGCATATTATTTTGAAATTTCTTTTAATACTTGCTCAATGAGTATTTCGCTTGTTGTAATTATTCTAAACTCAACTCTCCTAGAATAATTATTATTTGTCGGTTTACCAGATAATGCTGTCATTTGTTTGTTGTCATCTAATGTTCTTCCATATGACAGACCATTTGCAGTTATCCAAAATTGTAATTGTTGCTCATCTTTTGGACTTAAATTTTTATAATAGTCCATATTTCTGAAATATTTTAGCACCTGAGCTGATCTTAATTGTGATAACATGATATTTCCAATATATGGGTCAACATCAAATTTTAATGCAACAACAGTATCAGTATGCCCTTCAATTCTAATTTCTGCAATCTTATTTTTATACTCATTCTGCATAAGAATTGAAAAATATCTTGGAAGAAATTTAGATAATATTTGTGCGAAATAAGGTCGAATATTTGTTTGACCTGATTCAAAAAGAACTTCGGGATTAGTGAATTTTATTGATAAATCCTTGTCTAATTCAACCTCCCATTCTTTGAAATCATCTTTAAACTCTTTTTTTAATTCTGCATACAATTGCTCTTTAGTTGCTTTAAATTCTTTAAAAATTAAATCTCTTTCCTTTTGTTTTTTTTGGACTTCAACAATATATGAAATGGCAATAAACATAAATATAACCATTAACCCAGTCATTATATCTGAGAATGAAATCCAATTACTTTCATTACTGCTTCCTTTACCTTTAGCCAATGCCATATTTATTATTTTTTATAGTTGACAATAATTCTTTGAATCAAAGTGTCAAGATTTTGAAGAGTATCATTTAATCTTTCATAAAATTCAGCATTTATATTTTCAAGGTCATTTGAAAGTCTTTTACTAGCTTTTTCAATTACACCTACGCCTTCATTAAGTTGTTTTTTAGTGTTTTCCCAAAATACTTCATTTATATCCTTTATTTTATCAATAGTTTCTAATCTTGTAAGTAATTTGGCAACGCTATCACTAAAATTCATTTGATTTCTAATCCAAGCATTTAACTTTTCTGTCGTCTCATCAAATGCTTCTGTATTTTCTTGAAGCGTATCAATAGTAGTTGCAAGTTTTACAACAATTTCTTGAAACTTAGTATCATCAATAAGTACTTTTTGAAGTTCTTCAATTAGTTTAGCTAATTGACTATTTTCATTTGTCAATTTGGTTGTGTTTTCTGTAATCTCTTTAATTGCAACTGACGAAATAGAAAAATCTTTAGAAACTTCTTTAAACTGATTTGTCAGGAAAACAATCATCTCTTTATTTTCAAGCTGCCATTGGTTCATACGCTGAACACTATTATTGAGTTCTTTAAAATTTTCTTGAACTAATTTTTCTATTAAGGCAGACATTTGAGCGTTAAATTGTTCCGTTGCATTTTTCATAACTTCTACCAAAGCTTCTGTATTATTTTTAGCTAAAAGTTCTGAAAATTCATCAAATTTCTGGCGGATTAGTTCATTATTCGTATTCATTGATTCAATAATCCAATCAATGTTATTCTTGGTTTCTTTTGAATATTCGTTTTGCTCTGCTCTTAATTTTTGTATTTGTGTCAATAAACTTGTTTCACCATTACCACCAAGTGCTAATTGAATTTTTTCTAATGTTTTGTTTTGAATATCTTGTTTATTGTGCAACTCGGTAAATTGATTTCGAAGTTTTATTATTTGAGTTGAAACACTATCATCTGTTTCTCCAATTAGTGACTTGTTTAGTAAAAGAAAATTGTCATTTGTTTGTTTATTTCCTTCTTTTAATATCAATATAATTTCATTTAATGCAGTTAATTCATCCGTTGGTTTTGAAGGTGATTTTTTTTCTACTATATGCAGTATAATTTGAGACACTTTCCCAAATATTAAAGAAAGAACAATTCCACAAATTGAAGTAGAAAATGCCGTTTTCATGCCTTCTAAGAGTGGTGGTATGCTCTCTGTTATTTTATCAACATCAAAGTGTTGTAGTCCAAAATATATCCCTACAAATGTTCCTAATACTCCAAGTGTTGTAAAAACTACAGGAATTGATTCATATAAATAATTAATGAACGTTTTCTGAGACCAAACGCGATATATGTAATAAATTGAGAAAAGTGTCCAGCCAATTATTAGACTATAAATTACTATTGTATAAGCCATATTTTTAAAATAAATTTAAAATTTGTTTTATCATTATTTTTTTTACTGTTATTAACATTATGCTTTGTTGTCTTTTTAGCATTGTCAATAAAATTCTATATTTTGTAATTTCACCAGAGTTTTTTTAATGCAAAAATAAAAAAAATAACACAATAAAAAAAATAATATGATTTATTTAAGCTATATTCTTTGGTTGCTATTTATTTCTCCGAGGTTGCTATCTATTTCTCCGAGGTTGCTATCTATTTCTCTGAGGTTGCTATCTATTTCTCCGAGGTCGCTATCTATTTCTCCGAGGTCACTCTCTATTTCTCCGAGGTTGCTATCTATTTCTTCGAGGTCGCTATCTATTTCTCCGAGGTCACTATCTATTTCTCCGAGGTCGCTATCTATTTCTCCGAGGTCACACTCTATTTCTTCGAGGTCGCTATCTATTTCTCCGAGGTCACTATCTATTTCTCCGAGGTCACACTCTATTTCTCCGAGGTCACACTCTATTTCTCCGAGGTTGCTATCTATTTCTCCGAGGTTGCTATCTATTTTTTCAAGGTCACACTCCATTTTTTTAATGTGAAAAACCTTTTCTCCTTGCCTAGAGAGAGTGCGGTTATTGATAGAACGCAGATGACGCGGATGCTACGCAACGCTGATTTACACGGATGTTGTTTGGTTATTAATAGATTTTATTTTACCACAAAGAATAAAGGAGGCACAAAGGGCAGAAGGATTGAGGTTGATTGAAGCCCCCCACTCTGTCGTGCGAACAGCATATTGGAATTGGGTTTTTATTTCATTTTTTTCTCTAATATGCCATCACCATCAATAGAGAGTCGGTTGAAGTATTCAGGAACAGGTAGCCCTTTAAGTTTGTCAACATAAAGCTTTGCAAGGAATTGACTAAGCATGAATCCCTGCCCCTTTAAACCTGCGAAAATTCCCTTATCTATGTCAATAATCATGCGAGGCTCAATATAATTGCCAGACCACATTGCTTGGAATCCTGCTGTAGCTATTTGAGGAATCCAATCAACAAATACTTCGGTAATAATATCAATAAACTCTTTGCTGTTGTATTCAAGGTTTTTAAGTGTTTCGGTAGCATCATTGGCTGGTGAAGCACAGCCTATAATTTGTCCAGTTTCAGGGAGTTGATGCCCATAAACAGCAATAAAGCCTTTATGGTTACGTCGGTCAATCAACATATCTAAAGTTTTCCCGTTTAGCCCTAAGTTTTTCATTCGTCGAGTGATAAATGCCTGATGTTTTACTGGATATAGTCCTGTTTCTATGCCAAGCATTTTTGCGAAATGAAATGCATTAGCGCCCATTGCATTTACAAAATAATCGGATTCAAATTCTAAGTAATCGCTATTTTGAGTTCGAACAATTATTTTGTATTTTTCTTTATGCTTTTCAATATCAATTAACTCGTAATTATCGTAGTAAGTTCCTCCTTTTTCTACACCTATTTTAATTAAAGCACTAATTACTTTACCTGGAGTTGCGTGCCAACAGTTAGGAGTTATAACAGCGGCTAGGTATTTGTTATTTTTCATGTTAAAATAAGGAGATATCTTTTGCCGGAATTGTTCGCTATAAACTAGTTCTCCTTTTTGCCATTTTAAAGATTCTTTAAGGATGTCTAAATTGTTTTCATCATGAGCAAAATTGATGTAATTAATTAGATTGAAATCAATATCATGTTGTTTTGCTAAGTCTTTAAATAATTCGAAATTATGAATTGCGATGTCGGTTAATTCGGGGATGCTAAATACAGGACGGCCTGCGGCTATGTTTCTCCATGATGAACCAACTCCGTAATTTATCATTGCGGGCTTTAGTCCTGCCTCTGCAAAATATCTGAACAATGAGCTTCCAGCAATTCCACCTCCTGCAATGAATGATTTTACTTTATGTTTTTGGATTTTTCCATTAATGTATAGTTTTTCTTTTTGTGTTGAGTTATATAATTCACCTATAAGAATTTGGCTAGATAAAGGAGCTCTAGGCGTTGGGCTACCTAATAGCTGTACGCCTTCTTCTGATAGTAAATATTTTAAACGACGTAAGCATCTTTTTCCTCTACAAGGGCCCATGCCAATGCGAGTGTTATGCTTTACTTCGTCAACAGTAATGTAATGTCTTCCTTTAATTAGTTTGAAAACTTCTTGATAAGGCACGTCGTCACAATGGCAAACTAATTGTTCTTTGTCGTCGGATAAAGTGTAATTATCAAATTCTAATTTGGCAGGGCTCCTTTCTACGTCATAGAATCCTCTAATGTCATTGAATAGGATGCCAGTATTTAGTTCTTCGACTTTAACAACGGCAATATTAGTTTTATTGCTTTTCTTTAGTATTTTAGAAATAATGCCTAGCCCTATTTTATTTCCATCATTGTCTGTCAGGATTACATTGGTATCTTTGTTACATATAATTTCTATAGGCAAATAGACTTCATTGCGCTTTTTATTATATCCGAAAATTGCTAAACCTGGGCATTGATAAACACAATCCAAGCATCCGACGCATTTGTCGTAATCAACTATAGGTACGTCATTTGTGGAGTTTTTCTTTATAGCATCGTGAGGACACACAAATGTGCATGGATTACAAGCAAACCCGAATAAACAATCAATAATAACATAAGGTTTATTCTGCCTTTCTTCATTTGGCAATATTGCTTCTGCTAGAATTCTTATAGGTTTTTGTTGAGAATCAAGAAACTCTTTTGATGTTTTTAGATAAGCCTCATAATTATATTTTTGATCTAATTCGGAAATGATGTTAAATGCAACTTCAAACCCTCTTAAAACAGCGGAAGTGCCCTCTCCTATTCTCATTGCATCACCTACAGCAAAACATCTTCCTCCAAACATGTTTTTACCTTTTGTAAACAATTCGTTATCAGAAATTAGCCCAGTGCAAACATTGATTGTATCTATACCATATATTACTTTTTCAGTTCCTTGCTTTGGCTTCATATTTTCGGCCTCTGCAACAACTACTCCTATTATTCCATCTTTTTTCTTATTAGGAATTGCTTCTACAACTAAATGAGCTAAAACAATGGGGATACCTAAACGCCGAATCCTGTTTGCCTGCACAGGAAAACCTCCCAATGCATTGTTGCCCTCAATTATAGCCTTAATGTTAGCACCAGCCTGATATAGTTGATAGCTCGTTAAATATCCAATATTGCCTGCACCTATTGTAATAATATTTTTGCCTAATAATGTGTAGTCAATATTCATCATCTTTTGAATAACAGCGGATGTATATACTCCCGGCAAATCATCATTAAAAAAGGATGGCATAAAAGGAATTGCTCCTGTAGCTACAACCAAAAAATCAGGCTCTATATAAAATATTTCTTTCGTTTTGAAATTCTTTACAGCAACTTTATTTCCCTCTAATATATCCCATGCTGTGCAATTAGTCATTACCATATTGCTAGAAGCTTCACCCTCTAAATGCTTTGTTATCTCAAACCCTCTCAGTCCTCCAAACTGCCGCTCTCTCTCAAAGAAGAAAAACTGATGCGTTTGCATATTAAACTGTCCACCAATATTCTCATTACTATCTATCAAGATGTTGGATATGCCAAATTTATTTAGCTTCTTTCTCGTTGCTAAACCAGCAGGCCCCGCTCCGATTATTAAGACTTGCGTCTTATATTTTTTGATTTCTTTACTTTTAATTTCAGGCTGATTTTCAGGTAGAAAATATTCAGAAATTATTTTCACCTCTTTCACGTCATCACATTTCGTTATGCAAATTCTTTTTATTTCGCCATCAACAAGCATTTCACAAGCGCCACATTTTCCAATACCACATTCCAAACTTCTATTTCTACCAGTCAAACTATGACTATGCACATTATGCCCAGCCAAATGTAGAGCAGATGCAATTGTGTGTCCCTTAAATCCATATATTAATTTTCCATCAAATAGAAATTGGTGTTTTTCTTCCTTTGGGATGTCAATAATAGGGTGTTTATCTATCTTATACATAAATAATTTATTATGATATTGTAGTTAAATATTACTCTAAAAAAAGCTCAAAGTAAATATTTTTTTCAATTATTTTATTTATTTCAAAAATTTTATTGACCTTTACGACTCAAATAAAAATCAAACGTGAAATTACAAAAATTATAAAAGATGGGCAAAAGACTTCTTATACGTGACGTAACCCTTAGAGACGGTCAACAATCATTATTTGCAACCAGAATGAATCAAGCACAAGTTGATAAAGTATTAAATTTATATAAAGACGCAGGCTTCTATGCACTAGAAGTTTGGGGAGGCGCTATTCCTGATTCTGTTATGCGATATCTAAATGAAGACCCTTGGGATAGACTTGAAAAAATAAAAGCAATAATAGGAGATAATTCAAAACTAACAGCATTGTCAAGAGGACGGAATCTTTTTGGATACAATCCATATACTTACAAAGTTATAGAAGGATTTAATAGAAATGCAATACAATCAGGTATTTCTATAATGCGAATTTTTGATGCACTGAATGATTTGAATAATCTAGCAAGCACTATTAAAATTGTTAAAGAAAATGGAGCTATTGCAGATTGTGCTGTATGTTATACTGTTGATCCTAAAGTATCTTTAATGGACAAAATGAAAGCAATCTCTCATGGGAAAAAGCCATTTAAATCTGTTTTTAATAATGATTATTTCGTTTTAAAAGCAACTCAAATTGAGAAAATGGGAGCAGACATGATTTCGATAAAAGACATGGCTGGCCTTATTCCCCCAAAACAAACAGCAGAACTGATTAGACGATTAAAAAAGAATATAAAAGTTCCTATAGATTTCCATACCCATTGCACACCAGGATATGGACTAGCTTCTTCTTTAACTGCAATTATAAACGGTGTTGATATAGTTGACACCTGCATTTGGAACTTTGCAGGAGGTTCAGCCGCCCCAGCTTATGAATTAATTTATATATTCTGCAAAAAATTAGGAATAGAAATAGACGGAGACGTTAATGTTATTTCTCAAATTAATAAAGAACTTCTTGATATAAGAAAAGGTTTAGAACAATTTGATGAAACAAAAATGCTCCCAATAGAATTTGATATTAGTAACTACAATCTGCCTAAAAATATAGACAAACTGTTTGATGATGCAATTAAATATGCGAAAAAGGAAAATGATGAAAAATTATTAGAAGCTTGTAACAAAATTGACAAATATTTTAACTTTCCTCCAGCAGATATAAATGTTAAAGATGCAGAAATACCAGGAGGTATGTATTCTAATATGTTAGCTCAATTAAAGCAGTTAAAACTAGAACAATATCTTCCTGAAGTATTAAAATTAGTGCCTGCCGTTAGAATTGATGCAGGATGCCCTCCATTAGTAACACCAACAAGCCAAATAGTGGGTGTGCAAGCAGTAAACTGCATTATAGATAAATCAAAAGGATTACCTTATTACACAAATAATACCGTCCAATTTGTAAATCTTGTTAAAGGACTATATGGGAAAACGCCTATTGAAGTGGATCCTGACTTTAGAGAACAAATTGCAGGAACAAAAATAGAAACACCTTTTGACGAAGATAGTTATCAAAAACAAGCTAATCCAAATCTTGATGAATTTGATGGAGTTAAACTCTCTCAAAATGAAAAAGAAGAATTATTATTAGAGCTCTTTCCTGCAGTAGCTGTTAACTTTTTGAAGAAAAGAAGAGAAAAAGAATACATAGCAAAAGTTACAAAGCAAAAAGAAGAAGAAAGCAGATTAGATAGAGAAAGAATTGAAAAGAATAAAGAAGCTATTGATTCTTACCAAAAATTATCTTTGGACGAGAAAGCAAAAAGACTTTATGACGGGTTTAGTAGTAGAAACTAACATATTTGTCTAAACATACGATTTTTTATATCATATAGGTTTAGCGACATGTTAATATAAGAGCGAGTATATGGTAAATTTTGGGATAATATTAAATGAGAGTGCACGCTCAAGAGCATATATTCAAATATTATGTAAAAATGGAGTATTCCCTAAAAGCATTTTGTATATTAGTAATGCTTGGGAACCTCCTTTAGAGATTAGTTATGCAGGGGAGTTTAATATAAGGGAAACCACAGGCGAAACTATTACTAAATACAATTTAAGCTGTGTAAAAACAAACGAAACCAACATAAACTCTCCTATAATCATTAACATTTTAAAGAGTTTTGAAGAAGATATTATTGTTTTTGGAGGTCCTGGAGGACAAATATTAAAAAAAGATATTTTAAATATTGGGAAGAACTTCCTTCATGCCCATCCAGGAAAGGTGCCAGAATATAGAGGGAGCACGACGCTATACTACACAATACTTAATAATCACAAACCAAATGTGTCAGTATTTTATCTATCTAAAGAAATAGATGAAGGAGATTTAATAGGCATCTATGAATATAATATTATAAAAGAAATTAATATAGACTATATTTTCGATCCATTAATAAGAGCTCAAAGTATCCTAAAAGCATTAAATAAACTTAAACAAAATCCAGACTTTACAAAAGAAAAGCAACCCACAAGCAACGACTTGCCATACTTTGTTATTCACCCAATATTAAAACATATTGCCATCAATAAAACAAAGCAATAATTATAATTTTCCATCTAATATTTCGATTATATAATCTACCGAAACTTTGGCCCCTCGGCCTGGATTATATAAAAACTTTTGAGCTAGTTTGTTTCGTTTTTCAGAATTGTAAGTAGGATTCTCTAAAAGGAATGTAATTTTGTCTTTCATTTCATCTAAATTCTCAACAATAACACCAGCATTACGTCCTGCATTAAACCTTTCGTCATTTTTAGATATTTCGGGGTCGCAATTCCATTCAACTAATGTTTTGTTATAAAATTCAGGGCAATCAATATTAACAGTCGGTCGGTCTAATAATATATACTCTAAAGCAACACCACTAAAATCAGTAACCATTAAATCACTTATGAATAAATATTTATTAACCTCCCAATCTTCAATAAATTTAAAGTTAGGAAGATGAGAATAAGCAGCAAATACGGTTCGCCAATCAACACCTCCTGTATAAAAGTTATAATGAATAGAATTGG
>Ga0209319_1002782_pt1 | contig 10196 bp, 32 predicted proteins | sample RifGroE2_FD_184000 | JGI IMG/M metagenome (GOLD analysis project Ga0209319, IMG submission 184000) | Groundwater microbial communities from Rifle, Colorado - Groundwater E2 (SPAdes) (version 2) | ecosystem: Environmental > Aquatic > Deep subsurface > Groundwater | place: Rifle, Colorado, United...
TAAATAAGTTCCTTTAAAAACATTAGTGTATTTAACCAAAGAATAATCACCCTGCCATATCATAGACTCAAGATAAACATATAATAAAACCATAAATATGACAGGGTAAATACTCCAATGACGTAATATTGGCAATAGTTTATATTTATTTATTTTGGCCCATGCAAAGGCAAAACATACTGTTTCGATCATTTTATAATTATATCTCTCCTTTTTTATTAAGCATACGCGACTTTATTTATTAGTGAAATACCCAATTGAATAAGAACTGCGTTCTCAATCGACTCTATCTCCGATGGATTAATTCTACCAATAAACTTCAAAAATCTCTCTTTCGATATAGTGGAAATTTGCTCTCCCAATACCATACTAAGTGATGTCAAACACGTTGTTTTATGTAGGGTTGCATGTGTCGGCATCCACTTCTTATTCTGAGAAGTTAATGGCAAAATAGTAACCGTAGGTGCATGTAAATTTCCTAAATTATTCTGGATCACAAAAACTGGCCTTTTCATTTTTTGCTCTGATCCTACACCATTTCCCAAATCTACTAACCAAATATCACCCCTCTTAATCTCATGTTGAACTTTATTTATGGTTTGCATAATAATTATCACTCCTTCTTATTTAACCTTGTGATAATAATTATTCCCCACAACTTGTTTTTTATTCATTGTCCAACAAAATATTTATTTCTACATTCACTACATTACAATCACATCCTTCCAACCCTCTATCAAACCAAAACCACCTCAAATCCCTTTAATATCATTCGGAATCCCAAATTCCCACTTATCACAACCTACTACCGGATAAATCCTAATAATAAACCCATGTTGAACATTCATTTGTTCTCCTACTCTACAATATTGTAACCTACCATCCCTCATCCTAGCATTTTTACAAGTCAAACATGTTTTATTTATCACATTATAATCGCATGCTTTCTCATGGATTTCCATTTCTTCTTTTGGGAGTAACATTGTACAAAATTCACATTGGAATATTGGTTTCATATTATTTTTCCTCCTTAAATTCTGGTCGGCAACGTCCATTGCATAACGCACCACAAAAAATCCTTTTAATTTGTTCTATTTGTTCATCGGAAATATTTTCCCAATCATCTATTTCTTCTAATTTTCTCATATATTTACACATTCTTTTCTCCTTTCTACCCTATAAATCTATTCTTTTAATTCACATTAATACAATTGCAATCTTTTCACATATTTCTGTGCTTCACTTTTAGGCATAGGTTCAAGTCCTACGCATGTTAACGATCCTTTTTCTATTTCAGTCAAGCCATTATCCCTTATATAATAGAATCCTGCATCAATTAACTTCTCTAAATCCTTTTGTTTGCCACGTAAGATTATTTTCTTTTGATCTAATTCATACCATTGCCAAAATAAATCCCATCGCTTATTATTCTTACCTACTGCAATTATGGTGGCTACATGAGCGACTTGAGCAGCAACCTTTCCTGCGCTCATGTTTAGTTCTGAATTCACAACAAAATATTCTACAATTTCATTGTCTAAAAATTCTTCTAGTTTAATAAAGCTTATATTAAATTCTTCTTTACAGTTAGGGCAATTAAAATAACTACCACTAGAATTATTTTCAATTGGTATAATGTCTACAATATCATATTTTTCATATTGTTTTTTAGTTTCTTTATTCCATTCTTCAGATGTTGATAATGATCCGCAATTTGGACATATGTATCTTTTCATTTTTTTATTTCCTTTCTAACCATACGAAACTGTTCTTTTAAATATTTGCCTTATTCATAAAATATTTATACCAACATTCTTCTCTAATATCATTGCACACTACAGGATGGATATCTGATACACACTCTTCATAATCATTATATGGACACCTATGTAATCTCCAAGGATTATCTGGTTCTTTACTTAATTCTTTACAAGCTAATCGCAACGCTTTTTCTAACATTATTCTACTCCTTTCTTAAAACATTTAAAATAACTCACTTATGGGATATTAATACCTCAAAATTCTTTGAACATCTTCTCAACGGTTTTAGAAATAATATCTTCTATTTCTTGAATCTTATTTTTAGATAATGTCCTAAAACAAGGATTGATTCTTAATATCTGTTCATAATCGTTTTTAGTGTCTTCAATCTTCTTCATACTGACACTAAAAATATCTAACTCTTCCATAAACCACCTCCATTAATTTAACTCAATCCAATCATCTTCATTATCTTCACTATGGTCATATGGTTTAATACTTCCGTCATACCACTTATAAACCTTTATGCCTTTATAGAATTGTATCCATTTGATATCAAAATCGTCAATCCATTTTTGTCTTGCTAATTTTCTTGAGTATTGGTTTAGCTGAAAATGGATCTGTATTTTGTGTCCATACTTCATTAAATGTCATTTAACATATCTCCTTTCTTCTAATACCTATAAAATTTGATTTTCATTGTACGTCTTCAATAACAAAATCTAATGTTCCCTCAATTGTTTCTCCTTTGAAATCCTTTGGGGTTAGAAATTTAGTATTGTGTCCACATAAAGGGGTGAGAGTGATAAAGACATAATGAACATCAAACGCTTCAGTAAACTCTACAGAGTAACCCATTTTCATAAGTTTTTTGATTCTATCCATTGTATATCCCAAACCTCTTTCAAATACTTTTTATCCAATATTTAAAACAAAATATTTTACTGCTTCCCAAAGACAATCACTTAACTCAATACACTTATATTCTTGACTTCCCGCATTAAGTACATTCAAAGATTGTCTCGAATCAAAATTCCTCCAAGAAATATCAAGTTTTTCATTAATAAGTAATTGAATTAATCTACCGATTGAAAGTTGTCCCTTCATAAACCTTTGAAATTCCCATAAACTTTTTTCATCAGTATCAATATCCTTTGATGAAGATATATGACATTTTTCTGCTAAAAGAAGTAATTGTTCATTTGATAATTCTCCAAGTTGCTCTATTGTTACATACTGTTTAATCATAATATTATCAATCCTTTCTACTAAATAAAACCACACTTTTCTGGGATTACTTTTTAATCGTAACACTTACATCAAGTCTATTCATAACCCACACATACCAAGGCTCAAATTCTTCATCTTTTTCAGCATGAGTATCCCTATAAACATTAAATTCTTCTCTTAATTTTGTATCATCTTCAGGTTTTAAATAACTGGCAAGTATTGAAGCAGTTTTCCACAATACCTCTTTTTGAATATCATCATGTGGCTCATTGATGTATTTATACATTTTCATCTAATTTCCCTCCTATAATCCTCAATAAACTTCTCTACAGCTAAATCCTTATCCTTCGCCTCAATCATTACATCAAATTCTAATCCCTTATACTTCTTAAAGAAATCCTTACAGTAATCAAAATCAATCATGTCAGAATGGCTTCTAAACGCTTTAATACTCTTAGGTGAACTAAGATGAATCTTAGGCACATTACCAACCCCACAAGTGGCAAATATTGCTTCTAAATTTAATTCTATGCTATCATTATTACAAACATAATGATGGTGCAAATCAAACACAATTCTCACACCAGTTTCCTTGTGTATTTCCATTATATCACTAATCGTATAACTTTTGTCATCATTCTCTAATAGAATATGATTTCTTAAATCCAATGACAAACTATTAAAAACATTAATAAATCTTTGCATCGCTTCACTTTTATTACCATAAACCCCGCCAACGTGAATAATGATATTAAAATCATCCAACCCCATAACATTAAGAATATCATAATGATAGATTAAATCCTTGATAGAATTATTTACTACTTCTTGTTTTGGACTGTTTATACAACACATTTGAGATGGATGCATTGATAATATTATATTATTATTTTTTGCTATATCACCAATCCTTTGCAAATCAGATTGCAGCCAAGACATATAATCAATATCTTTCATAATTTCATGAGTAGCAAATGGAACTAAATCAGAACTTAGTCTGAATAATTTAATTCCTTCTGAAATACAATGTTGGATTGTACGCTCAGTTTCTTTGAGATTGTGAGCAATTGCTTGTTTTAATCTGTATTCACTAAATGATGCTAGACGGAATGTTTGATATTTAGTATTGCATTTTTTGCTCATGCAAGCAAATCCTACGTGTCTGATCATTTTATGTATTGCCTCCTTTGGATATAAACCTAATATAATTATATTAACATGAAATAGTGGTAATTACAATAATTATATTAGGTTTATTTTGACTTACATTTATAGTTTTGACAATTCGTTTAAATTTGGTTTATAATCTTTTTTACCACTATTTCTAAAGTCATAAATTTTGTAAGCCATATCATATATTTCTTTGGTGATACCCAATTTAAGAGCAAGGTTTCTTATCCCTTCAATATGTTCTAAAACATAAGAACTCATTTCTTGATTATTACGAATGTAATACCAATGGTCGGCTCTTCTTTGTTTATATGCCAATTCTTTTGCAAAAGTAGAAATAAGTTTTCTCTTCGATATTAATCCAAACATTTAATAAATCTCTCCTTTTTTAATACAATTTAATTAAATTTTTATACTTATTTTCAATTTCATCCATAAAAGCATTATATATGTGAGTCAATGTTGAATCAGAGTAGTATTAGATAAATAATCTTGAAATTTCTTTCTTAACTCATTCCATATTAATTTATGCTTTATCATGAGTCAATCACCCATGCTAAAATTAATTTTATCTCTTTCCATAAGAATACAATGCTTTGGATTACTTAAACAATCTAGAATTAACACTTCAATATCATCAATAATATTCCCATCTTCGTCATAAAGAATAGGATGGTTGCATCCTTCGTTAAGACCAACACTATCATCTCCAGATTCATAATGTACACAACCTATGCAAGTTAATTCACCATTATCACATTCGTTTTGACATAATCTAATTTTCATTATAAACAACTCCTCAATTTTCCCATAAATGAATAATTTTAAGCTATACTTCAACATACAGATGCAATGTTTTTGGTTGCGCTATTGCTTTCTTAATCGTTTTACCATAGTTAGTTTTATGATCTCTTATTTCATAACCTTCTTCATTAAGATGATTCTTTCCAAGTGTTGCTTTAATTTCAGCGACAGTTTTAATTTTCTTTTCTCTATTAAATTCGAGCACATCAATCATCTTCATGTCATCTGGTAATTGATTAAGGCATTCTCCAATTGTCATTTTCATTTTCTCCCTAACTTTAAAACCATAACATTTTTCTTCCCCCCTCCGAAGAACTAAAATACAAATCAATATCTTCCTCTTCTAAATCTTCATTTTGACATTCTGAAAATCCTACTGACCAATCTTCATTGTAATAAGAACATTTCGCACACATATTTTTCATTTTTATTCCTCCTAAATATGATAAATCTTAATCAAACTTCTTACCTATTAGCAACCAAGGATATTGTGTTTGAATTGTTTCTCCTTGAAGAAGTCTCTCTATTTCTGAGGATGTTAAATCAATTTTAATCAATCTTGGTTGATAAATATCTTCTTCAAACAATTTTTGAATAGTCTCATATGCTGCATCTGCACCTAACCTATATTCATTTTCTTCAGTATTAAGTGCTAAAACATCCTGATTAATATCATTTGGCAATGGAATAATTTTTGAAATATTGTCTTGTTTTAACTGATTAATTTTTTGCTTAATTAAATTAGTAACCATATTAATTTCCTCCTATGTCTATCTCACAACCACATCTTATACTATCAGGAAGGAATTTGATAGGAAATTCATATACCTTCTCACATATAAGACACACTACTCTAACAAATTTATCTTCCAATTTTATTCCCTCCAAAACCTTTCAAACTTAATTTTCGTAGGCTAAAAATTCTCTAATACTTTCCTTTATCCAAAGCTCTCTTTCTATTTGCTTATAGTCTTTTGTTAATATAACATTTCTATCTGCCAACATTTCATTTACATTGAACATTTTCCAGAAGTCTTCAAACAATAATTCATCATTTTTAATTGACAATAAAATTTCAGAATATATTTGATCGACATCTTTTGATTTTTTAAAAATATCGTATACAATTTTAAAATTACTTTTTACCATTTTAATCATTCTTTCATCCTCCTTTGAAATTCGTCATTTATCTAGTTAAATCGACAGTAAACTTTATATTCTTTAAAATTTCATTATATACCTCTTTATCAAATTTAGCAGAATTTGTGTCGCCATCGTATTTCATTTCTATTTCATCAGGAATACTCTCTTTGTCAATACATATCACGATCTTTTTCATAATTGATTCCACCTCTCAATTTTAAAATAAATCACCTAAGTTCAAATTCCTTAGGGAAAGAGCGTCTTCATCCTAATCCAGTTGCAAAATTAGGACGTTGCCCATAACACTTCAACTGTCTTATATTAGTCAGATATAAGATTAGCTTACCTTTAGCATCTCAGCACAGGCAATTTGGGCAAATTATGTTAATGAGACTTTAAGACTTTATTAAGGTAATACCTCAAAAGTAACTTTTAATTCAGTATTTTTATCATCAATAAAGGCAAATGGATCTTTCGCAATACATTCACAATCAAAGTTAGATGCTTCTTCAATCGTTTGACAAGGAGGCATTGGATGTTTTTCACTACCCATATTTTGATAATCGGCTAAATCAATCTCATACTCCCTAGTGACCACCATAGTAAATCTAACTTTTTTCTTTTCCATTTTATCTTCCACCTCTCAAAATTTATTCTTACCCTATTCTACCATACCATTAATTCATAAGTCAACTACTTTAATAAATTTTATTTTTGCATTTATACTTAAGACTTATCAATAATACCATCTAACATTTTTCTCACACACTCTAAGCAATAATCAGGCTTATCTTCGTCAGGTTCAGCACTTGATGAAAAACTATCATCTCTAATTTGCTTACCACAATTATTGCAATACTCGTTCCATTTCCACCACAGCCCTACTTGTTTGATATCTATTTTCAATTTTACTCATCCTTTTTATCTAAAATTATTTCACTCTTTCTCCAACAAATTTTTAATTTTTCTTCACTATCAATTCTCCATCCATCTGAAATCATTTCAATTTCATGTTTTCGCTTTTCTTTTTTGTTGTCATAGATAAATGTTTTAAAATTTACATTAATAAACATTTTTCCAATCCTCATCTGTTTCCTTTACGCTAATTGTTTCAATACTTACATTTCTTATGATAAAATTCTTAATAACAATATCTTTTCCAGTATTCCAATCCAATAATAATTGAATAACTTCTTCTATAGTCATATTATGTTGGACTACTGTTCCATGGATAAAATCTTTTGCAAAAACAGAAAACATTTGATTCACTCTCCTTTAATAATTTCTAAAATAATATTACTAATCACCTCAGTTTTATTCTCGTTCCCTCTAATTTTAACATCCAAATCATTTGCAATTTGAATTACATTCTTCTTTGATAAAGGTTTTAAGATATTTTTGACATCATCTGAATTATTTGATTCTTTAATCGCATTGATAATATTTTGCATGAATTTCACCTCACTTGGGTCTATTATACAACAATATTCTTCCATTTTCTAGTGTGTAATTAGATTTATATGGTTTGAAATGGTTGTTTTAATGTAATAAATTAATTATATAAATCCAATATTTTTTGCATTAAGTTATTGTCATCTATAGTTGGATACGTATGATAATTTAAAAAATCAGGTGTGAACATCCAAGTTGATGCTCCGTTTTCACCTAAGTAATAAATTAAACGATGTCCTAAATCTTCTATTTTTATAACTTCATATTCTTTTAATATTTCTCCAGATATATAACACCTACGATAAAAATCATAAATTTCTTTACTGTCATAATAAGGAATATATTCATCCAAATATTTTTTGGCTATTGATGACTCTTTACAATCTTTAAATTTTATTCTTTCACCAACTTTTACTAATTGTTTTGGTTTTCCTTTACTCTCACAATATTCTATGTCTTTTTTATGAATACTTTCTGTTCCACAAATTTCACATTTATAAATTGTATATGATTTCATTTTTATCCTCCCATGAATTATCTATTTCATGCTATATTGCTTTTGAATTTCCTTAATCTCATTTATAATTCTCTTTTTCCAATGACTCATATATTTTAAATTGCTCATTGATTCTTCTGACATACTTATAACCTGTTTTAAAGAATTGATTCCATTCCTTTTTAAACAATTATAAGTCATAATAGTCATTTCTTGAATTGATTCTATTTCCATAATAATTTCCTCCTTTCCATCGCTTGAAACTTTTGTTTCCTTGGATTATTAAACTACTTCAATGTCATCTTTGCACTCTCTTACAGCTATAATTATTGCAAGAATTTCCTCTTCATTCCAACTAGCTTTTCTTAATGTATCAATGAGTTTTGTCTGAGATATTTTGATCTTTTCCATCCTAACAATTCCTCCTTCTATACTAATCACCTAATAATAAACTCCATGCTTCTTTAAAAGCGCTATTCTGTCCATTAGTAAAATATTCCCAATGGCTATTTTCTCCATGTAATTGCCGTATTTCTGCAATATCTTGATCAAAACCATTAATACATCCCTTCATAATATAGAAAAACCAAGGTATCCTTCCTTTGATTCGTTCCAATACTTCTCAGTTAATTATGGTTCTTCCATCATATACAATTCCTCCTAGTCTAATATTCTCCTAATAGATAATGATCTATATGTTGCTTCAGCAGTGCCCAAAACAATATTATTGATTATTTCAGTTTTGTTTTCATTCCCTCTAACATGAATTTCTAATTCTTTTGCAATTTTAATTAGATTTTGTTTTGATAATGGTTTTAAGAGTTGTTTTACTTCATCTGAGTTGGTGGATTTATTAATTACACTAATAATATTTTCCAAGCAATTTTCACCTCTCTTATGCTCCATTATACTTTCAAATGCTTCATATTTCAATTCTAAAACTAGCATAAATGTATGAGTTCGTGGGATAATTATCTCTTAATTCTTTCCACTTTTGGATTATTGCCACCATGCAAAATTAATTCCTTAACTCCAAAACTTCCATCTTTCTTAATCAATCTATAATGAACTCCACTCCTATACGTTTCTTTTGGAGGAAGAACTATTCCCTTCTTTCCATTTTCAAAAATTAAAATATCATCAATTCTGAACCCTCTACCCATAAGATACGTGATATAATTCATGCACCATATATTGTCTTGTGTCATTAATATATCAAGATAATATTTTAAATCAGATATATTGATATCATAATGTCTATAAAACATTGTCTTATCTTCATATTCAAAATAAATAGTGGCAGTATCACTATATACCATAGATTTCAAGACTTCATCTGTTTTTCTGCAAATCACTATTCCAACATTTAGATTGGTATTCATGATTTTTAACCAATCTTTACGATCTAATTTTAGAAATTCTTTGTTGATACCTTTGGTGCTATTAATTAAGATTTCCATAGACATTATCCCCTCCACATACCTATAAAACCATTCTTTGATTTGATTATACTCTCTGATTCCATTTATCAATGGCCTCATCTTCTGTAGTATAAACATATTCTCCTTCTGCACCGCACGACTGACATTTTACCCATTTTGTTCCCCATCCACTCTCGTTTTCGATTTCTCCTTTACCACCACAAAACGGACATGATTTAATTTCTTTCATTACTTCTCAACTTCTTTCTCTGGTTCATATTTTCTAAAACAAACTATACCATTATCCACAGCAACAATTTCTAAAGGATCTTCTTCTTTAATCCTCATTGCTCTACGAATTTCTTTTGGAATAACCACTCTTCCTAGATCATCAACTCTTCGGATAATACCTGTTGGTTTGAATTCCATTATATATTTTCACTCCTTTTAATATTCATTTCCACCATCTACACAAAACATTTTAATACCTTGTTGCCAACATTTTTCCATGAGAACACTAATATCTAAATCACTAAATTTATGAGTATAAGTAGTAACAATTTTGTCTTTAAATACTGCAATTAAATCTCTAGGAATATATTCAAATTCAAACTCATCCATTTCTTTGATAATGTCTTTAACTTTTTGAATATCCTCTTCTTTTTCAACATAGATTCTGCCATATCCCTTATGTGGAAATTTCATTATTAAATCCTCCT
>Ga0209319_1002785_pt1 | contig 10186 bp, 18 predicted proteins | sample RifGroE2_FD_184000 | JGI IMG/M metagenome (GOLD analysis project Ga0209319, IMG submission 184000) | Groundwater microbial communities from Rifle, Colorado - Groundwater E2 (SPAdes) (version 2) | ecosystem: Environmental > Aquatic > Deep subsurface > Groundwater | place: Rifle, Colorado, United...
CAGCCAGATGTTATTGCTCCCAGATATTGGTGGCGATATAATAATTCCAGAGGCTGGTTGTCTTCGGACGTCTGGAGTTTTGGCTACAAATTCTTAGATAAGGATGGCTTATTGTATGACAAATAAATTACATTATTTTTATAGGATCAGCGATAAGGGAAATCCCCTCGGAAGAACTGAATTAGGAAATACTTATCTTAAAGATGTTACCAGACGAAAATGCTTTAATAATTTCTTAGAAGCATTTGGAACAGACAACCTGCATGTTGTTTGTGATAATTGTAATGAAATTACCGTTGCGTTTATAAAATCTAAAGGTGTTCAGGATGTTGAAATAACGTCTTTTGGAAACACCAGAAGTTTTATGTATTGTATTGATAGAGCAATAAGCGAATTAGATAGTGACGATATGGTATTATTTCAAGAAGATGATTATCTTTTTACAGCAGATGCAAAACCACTTATTGCCGAAGGATTAAAATTAGGACACTATATGTCCAATTATGATTCCACGGATAAGTATATTGATGCCGATAAAGGCGGAAACAATCCTATGATTTATGGCGGAGGAGAAGATTGTAAGGTATTAATGGGAGAAACGCGGCACTTTAAAACGAGTTGTGCTACGACTGGCACGTTTGCATCTACTATTAAAACCTTGCGTGAAGATTACGGTATTATTGCCAAGCATAATCAGCCACACTTTGATCACCCCCACGATTTCGCCCTTTTTCGCGAACTCATAGGGCAAAGAGGACGAATTTTAGTGAATCCTTTGCCTGGAGCGTCTATGCACGTAGGACTGGAACCATCTCCCTACATTAATTGGGAAACCATTGTAAAAATTTTGAAGGAGGATTAGTGAGTAAAGACGTAGCCAAGGAAGTCTTAAAATATTTGAATTTCAACGATGGATTCTACATAGACGCAGGCGCTCAGGACGGCGAATTTCAGAGCAATACGATAGCGTTAGAAAAAAATCAAAACTGGTCTGGGATTCTTATAGAACCATCACCAGATGCTTATAATAAATGTCTTGCCAATAGAGATAATGCAAAAAATATTATTATTCATGGCGCATTGGTTTCTAGCGATTATAAAGAAAAAACTATCAAGGGCGATTTTTACGGGCATCCTATGAATAGTGTGGGTGGAACCAGATTGAATCAGCAGCAATATGCCAACGTAGAAGTCCCCGCATATACGATTTCAGAAATTCTATCTTATTTTGAAATAGAAAAGGTTGATTTTTTCAGCCTAGACACGGAGGGCTATGAGATGCAGGTACTGTTTGGGTTGGATTTTGAAACCTGGTCGCCCACATACTTTTTAATTGAGTGGAATAAGGGCGAAGATGAATTATTCCCCTTTATGGAATCTAAAGGATATGAGCATCTTGGCAACATCTCTGACTTCAATTTGGTGGACGATCCTCTTTGGCCTGGTTTGCATCAAGACCATCTCTTCAAATTAAAGGAGAAAACCAATGCCTAAAATTTATGACGTGATCACGATGTTCAATGAACTCGAACTTGTCAAATTAAGATTTTCCATACTGGATAAATCCGTAGATTATTTTGTAGTAAATGAATGCACGACCACATTTACTGGTCAGCCGAAGCCACTCTATTTTTCTGAAAACCGAGACATGTTTAAGCAATGGGATGATAAAATTATTCATCATGTATTTGATGACAATCAACCAGAATGGGATCAATGGGATAGAGATAGGATTCATAAAAACGCAGCTATGCAAGCCCTAACAAATTTGGAAGATGATGATATAGTTTTCTATAGCGATGCCGATGAAATTCCTGATTTTAGAAATATCAATCTATCAGATTTTGATAAAGATACTCTATATATCGCATATCAGGATGTCTACTATTATTATCTGAATTGTCTGTGGGAAAACGTAAAAAATCCCTCGGCGATTTGGCGAGGCACCAAATACAGTAGTTACGGTTTGCTGAAACAACATAGTTTTGACACCTTCAGGAATTGGGATTCTTATTTCCACAAAGACGAAAGTTATAAAAAAGAATATATTCATAATTGTGGATGGCACTTTTCATTTTTAAACGGATCTGAAAATATTAAGTATAAAATTCAAAGTTATGGTCATCAGGAACTAAATATTCCTTACGTTATCGATAATATTCAAAATAATATAGACAATCTCCGAGATCCTTTCTTTAGACCAGATTTTAAAATTAGGGTTGTTGACATCCTTCCAGAAACACATCCACAATACCTAATTGATAATTTGGATAAATACGATCAATTTATTTACAAAGGATAACATATGAAATTAGATAATATTTTTGAAATGTCATTTTGTATTAATTTGGATAGACGTAAAGATAGATGGGAAGCCTGCCAAAAAGAATTTTATAAACTAAATTTTTATCCCGAACGGTTCTCTGCTATTGAAGATGCCAATCCGGTTGTGGGATGTTGGAAATCCCATTTAGAAATTTTGAAACGCGCACAAAAAGAAAAAAAGAATGTACTGATATTCGAAGACGATATTGAAATTATCAACTTTGAAGATAAACTAATTGAAAGAGTGATGAACGACCTGTATGATTTAGATTGGGACATGTGGTATGGATCAGCCAATATTTTGCGTTCTTTTTATCAAGTTTCAGAACACCTAGCAAAATTAACCCATGCTCAGTCTACGGCGTTTTATGGGGTGAATAAAAACTTTTTAGACGAACTTATTCCTTTTGTTGAAGCCAATCATACGTTTATAGATGTTATTTATGCCGATGGTGTTTGCCCTGTAAAAAACTGTTATGTTTCGATCCCTATGATTTCAATTCAAAGACCTGATTATTCAGATATTGAGAAGCAAAAAGTAAATTATAATTATATGATTGACCGGTATAACCAGTTCTTGGTGCGTAAAAAATGAAAAAAGTTATCACTGTTATTTTCTCCAAAAATAGAAGCTTGCAATTGGATTTGTGCCTGAGAACATTACAATTACATTGTGCTGATATCTACAAATTATCTGACGTAAATATTCTGTATAAAGCAGATGATAATCACGGGGAATCATACGAAATATTAAAACGAGAATATCCCGATGTAATCTTTGTAGAGGAGCAGTCATTCAAAACGGATTTGCTAAATATCGTACACGATAAAAGCGTCATTTTATTCTGTACGGATGACACAATTTTTACCGAAGATTTTCTATTGGCTAATATCATCAGCAATTTGGACGGCAACCTCGATTGTTTGGGATTTAGCCTGCGCCTTGGTTTCAACACAGGACACTGCTTTCCTTATGGAAAATCCCAAGATATTCCTGCTACCACCAAAATAGAAAATGGCGTTGCTAATAAGTATAATTGGCAGTCGGCGCAACTGGACTTTGGCTATCCACTCGAACTATCAAGTTCTGCTTACAGGCTGGAAGATATAATGGAAATACTAGATAATTGCGATTATCATAATCCAAATTCCCTAGAGGATAGTATGACCAGTTGCCACATTCAGGTAAAACCAAATTTATTAATGTATGATAAAAGCGTGGCGTTTAGCAATCCAATCAACAAAGTCCAACTTGATCATCCTAATAAAAGCGGCGATATAGATGCAGACGTATTGTTACAATATTTTATGGCTGGTTATAGAATAGACGACAAGCTGTTCAATCATTATAAAAACAGCGGAGCACATGAATTAGTAGATATAGAGGTGAAGAAAATATATGAGCAGACATAAACCAAAACAACACACTAAAGAAAGCAATCCTTTGATTTCTGTGATTGTACCAGTTTATAATCGCAAAGAGTGGATACCCTTAACGCTGGAATCCCTGCGAAGTCAAACTTACAAGAATGTCGAAGTGGCAATTTGCAACGATGGCGGAGAACCTATTGATGATATTCTAAGTCAATTTCAGGACTTGAACATTATTTATACTGCACACGCCGAGAATAAAGGGCTTCCTGCTGCCAGAAATACTGCCCTTAAAAGCTGCCATGGTGAATTCATAAGTTTTCTCGATTCAGATGATCAATATATGCCTTTGGCGCTAGAATTTAGAATGTGGAATATCAAAAAATTAAATGCGGAAATAGTTTATACACGATCTTTGAGGAATATATATGATCCCATCATACAAGATAACCAAAAGAGATATCGTCTCAAACATCAGGAACTATACTGGAACTCAGAATTTTCTCGTGACCAAATATTATGGATGAATATCTGTCCTTGTTGCAATACTCTTTTTTCAAGAAAATCGTGGGAAAAAACAGAATATTGGCTCGATGAAACGTTAACGTCAACCGAAGATCATGATTTTTGGATTGCATTAAGCAGAAAATTCGATTTTTACAATCTCTCATTGTTAGACGCGGAATGCAGTTATAGGTTAGAGCCTGGAGGACAAATGACCGGCAATCGCGATTTTTCACAGAATTGGATTAAAGTCTTTAAGAAATGGAGGAACACCGCCGAGAATCTGACCCTTGTTACAAATACCCAAAACGCAATTTTAAAACAGGCGGGAATCGACCCTGAAAAATATGGCTTATAAAAGCAAATATATCAATCTCGACCTAACAGGGATGAGATTTGGAAAATTAACGGCAATAAAAAAATCGGAAACGAAAAAAACGCGAAAAACAACTTGGGAATGCTACTGCGATTGTGGAAATACCTCTTTAAGAACAGTTACAGAATTGCTGGTTTTAAATCTCCAAACATGTGGAAAGTGCCATAGAAATAAAGATATTACAGGAAAGAGATTTGGTAGTTTGATAGTTCTATTCCTTGATCATTTTTATAGAAAACAGCCTTATTGGAAATGCAAGTGTGATTGTGACAACACTACTGTTGTTCGAGGGAGCAGTCTGGCGTCGGGATACACTAGGAGTTGTGGATGTAGGAGAATTATTGTTGGCAAAATGAGAATGATTGATTTAACTAACAAGAAGTTTGGTAGATGGACGGTGTTATCTTTAGCAGAAAGACCAGAAAATATAAAATCAGGAATATATTGGAATTGTATTTGCGATTGCGGAAATCCAGGTATTATTAGAGGAGCAAATTTAGTAAACGGAAACACAATTTCTTGCGGATGTTACCTTAAAGACCATTTTGAGTCAGGACTCGAAAAAGCCAACATTCATAGGGCGTACATGTCATATAAAAAATCTGCAAGAAATAAAAATCAAGAATTCGAGTTAACTGAAAAAGATTTTTTATATTTGGCAAAACAAAATTGCTTTTATTGTAACGCTCCTCCTTCTAATATACAAAAAGGCGGAATGAATAGTGTTTTTTATTATTCTGGAATGGATAGGGTTGACAATACAAGAGGATATACTTTGGATAATGCTGTTCCCTGCTGTAAAGAATGTAATATAGGTAAAAAAGCAAAAACCAAAGAAGAATTTTTAAATTGGATTAAGAGAATATATATGCATTCTATTCTCAATAAAGATGAAAAAGAAAATCCTGTAAGCCAATATAAAGCAAAGGAGAAATAAATTTGGATATCGTAATGGTTTTCGCAGATTCGCCTGGTGAATTAAATTGTTCCATCCATAACATTTTAAATCCGGCAAAAGCAATTAATAAACTAGAAGGGCATCATGTCGATACATTTTTTATCAATGATTTTAATACCAATACAGAGGAGGTTCAAAAGGCTTGTGAAAAAGCAGATATTATCGTAATTGAACGCAATTTGTTTGGCGATGCCCTGGTAATGGAAATGTTTTGGTGGGTTAGAAATAAGACAATAGCGGTAATATTTGACGATGCCTATCATGTTATTGAGCCGGAAAACGTAGCCCATGGCTTCTGGCACGAAAGTCAGATAATGACCAAGAATGAAGACAATACGCTGAATACCCTGACTGTTGTGCCAAAGACGTTGACGCAGTTACGCAGGGGCGTTCGCACAGCTAAGGGCATGATTGCGCCATCTAAGGTGTTGACAGATGATTGGATGGCATATACAAAAACATATCGCACCCATAACTACCTGGATTTGAATCGCTACCCAGATGATACGCAGCCATTATTTCCCCACGATGACATTGTAATAGGCTGGTGTGGGAGTATGTCGCATGTTTCTTCTTTTACGGATAGTGGCGTTTTACCTGCTCTTACCTATGTGGGTAGAAAATATCCTAATGTTAGAATTATGTGCGGTGGTGACAAAAGAGTTTACGATAAAATCAATCTTCCCGAAGGCAAGAAATTCTTCTCACCGTTTGTTCCAGAAGAACAATGGGCGTCCCTGTTGAAAAGCATTGATATTGGATTAGCCCCTTTGAGCAGTGAGTTCGACAAAAGGCGGTCATGGATTAAAGCCCTGGAATATATGATAATGAAAACTCCATGGATTGCCACCAATTTCGAGACCTATCATGAACTCGGCGAGTATGGAACACTGGTGGAAAACGGCGTAGATAATTGGAAGAAGGCATTAGTGGACATGATCGAAAATATAGAAGATGCTCGTAAACTAGCAAACGGTAAAGCCTACGAATTTGCCTTGGAACAAACTTACGAAAAAAATATTCATAAACTATTGGATGTGTACCAACAAATTATCAGTTCTCCAGATCGTGATGACGTACATGATTACGGTAAATGATTGGATAATCAAAACAGATATACAAATAGAAGAAAAACGTGCTCGTCATAAAAATTCACTCTATGTCATGGAAGCAAAAATAATAGAAGATGGAATTAGTATCGAAGAACGTATAAGCGAATATTATGACGCCAAAAATATCTGTACTAAAATCAAACGATGCCCGCTAAAACATGCTTATGAAATCGCCCTGTGGCAGAAAATATAAGCCCCGAAGAACGTGTAAACATTGTGGTGGACTTTTGGTACAAATAGACGAGATGATGCTGCCCACTATTAGCCTGTTGAATAAGAAGGGATATCGTACCAGATTTTGTTGTAGCGGTCACGTATATGATGATTTTATTCATCCTTTTCTCTTGTTTCAAACATATGTGATTTTCGAAAAAAACATTATACTTCCATCAATACCTAAAGATTTTAGATACGATGGCAACTATGAAGACGGAAGATCTTGCATTAGAAAAGATTCATATGATGGATGGACTGATAGTTATGCCCATTGCGAGTTACTAAGAGGAAATTTATCGCTGATAGAATGGGCAACAATGTTACCACAACATAATGAAAGCAACATTTTATAAAGGAGTTATATGTTGGAAAAAGATAAAGATCCAACCGGTAAAGATATAAAGAATATGCTATCAGATTTTCACGCTGAAACAGAAACAGACCTGGAAGAAAATCTGCTGAAAGATTGGAATATGGTAAGATGTGCGATATGCCATAGGCAACTGGATTTATTGGTAGCCGCTTATTTAGACGATGAACCCGTACACCAATATTGTTTATAGGATGCCGATATGATTACCTTGGATTCAATATTACAAATGATATATGATAAGCATGAATCTCTGGAGCGCAAAATGTCCGAAGGCAAATCTCGCGGAATGACCCAGATGGAAGAATTCGGATTACTGAGCGAGGATGTAGCTACTATGGAAATCTACAACACTATAATGAAAGATGTTATTGATTGCAATAAAGATTTAAACAACTATTCGGATTGGCTAAAGACAGCCTAGGAGAAAAAATGGACACCATAAAATTTGAATTAAATACAGACACGGATTACCGCGTTGTTGCCGAAATATCTTTAAACGGCGTCAGTATTGATGACTATCTCATTGCTTTCAAAGCGTTTCTAATCGCTTGTAGTTTTACCGAACAAACAGTAGAAGAAATCCAAATGATGGAAAACGCCAGATATATTATCGACAGAGAACAACAAGAAAACAATATTTAACCCTTGACAAGAACGGCAATTGGTGGTAATATTTATATATTCAAGGAGATGATTATGCGAGAATATAATGAATTTATCAAAAATAAAAGCCACTTATCACCACATACGCTAAGAAGTTATAGTAGTACCATATCTAAATTCTTGGTGCATTACGACGTTAAAGACATTGAAGATTATCGACGGTTACAACTCATTGACTTTGAAAATTATCTCAGCGAATTACCGGTACAAAACAGCAGTTACAACGCACATCTGCGCAATCTTCAGGTGTTTTCTTCCTGGCTGCATGATCATAAAATGACCGCTGAAAACATCATCCAGAATATGAAACCCCGCAAGGAAGAGCGCAAAGATAAGATATCTCTTACAGAAGCAGAAAGACAGGCGATGATTAGTCATGCAGATTCTCTTGACTTCAAACTTAGTCTGGCGCTGATGTTTTACATGGGGCTACGTCGTGAGGAATTAATCGGAGTAAAAGTGTCGGATATCGGGGGCGATTTCCTGACGGTTTTAGGCAAGGGTAAAAAGAAAGTTAAGTTAGAAATGCCTCCGATTGTAAAAACGCTGGTAGATGCTTATTTGTCCTTGCGTAAAAGCGATAGCGAATATCTTATTCTTTCAAAGGTAGGAAAGCACTCACTGTCTAGCAGCGGATCTATTTACAAGCGCGTAAAGTCTGTGGCTAAAAAGGCAGGGATTGCGCCGGAACGAGTTGAGATGATTGCACCCCATACTCTCCGCAGGACGTTTGCTTGCTTGGCGGTACAAAACAATGTGTCGCCATATATTGTGAAGGACATGCTCCGCCACAGCCAGTTCAGTACCACCGAGAGGTATCTTAAAGCCATGGGTTCCGATGTGGCTAACACAGCAATTAGGAATCAGCCGATGCCCAGCGAGGAGGCAATGCAATGGTCGAAGCTATAGAAATACGATCATGCTTCCTGTGGCAAAACGCCGTCACCTGGTATGAGGAAAAGTATGGAAAGTGTAGTTGGATTGCTAGTGAAAGCGGAGCAAATGTTATCAATAGTCTAACTGGTGACTTGGTTGCATATAAAACACATTTTCCCAATCAATATTTTCTCGTTACAGAATATTTTCAAAAATCCCCATGGGGGAAAAAGACACAATGAAACCTATCTTTTATTAGGAGTAAAATGGACGAACATATAAAGAATCTTTGGGAAATAATCATTGAAGAAATGCCTCAAGGCTGTATTATAACTGATATCAAAACGAGGGATGAGATTGTAATTGCGTCAATGCACGATGCCCTAGCGCTTGCTCAATCACTACTAGAAATGGTTAAGGCGCAAATAGAGAAACGCGGAATAGAATAAAAGACTGATTTCATTAGGAGAGAATATTGGACAGAGCGCATAGTTTGGTAGGTTTTAATCCAACAGATAGACCCCAAGACGATTTTTATCCAACGCCAGAGAATGCCACCATTTCATTATTAGACATATTCAAGCCATCTGGTAATATTTGGGAATGTGCTTGTGGCAATGGGGCAATTTCAGAAGTCCTTATACGAAACGGATATGATGTTATTAGCACAGATTTATATGGACATGGATATGGAAAAGTTGGCGTAGATTTTCTGGAAACTAAAGAAAAATTATCAGACAATATCATAACCAATCCTCCTTTTAATTTGGCAAATGAATTTATTGACCATGCAATCAACGGATTGAAAATTAAAAATATGGCTTTACTCTTGAAATTACAAGCGCTTGAGGGCGATAAACGAAGTAAACTCTTGCAGCAAACCCGTTTATCATCAGTAAACGTTTTTAGAAAAAGATTAACTTTAACGCGCAATGGCGAAAAGATGAAAAATAGTGGAATGATTGCCTTTGCTTGGTTTGTTTGGAAAGAAGATTATCTTGGTTCACCTATCGTGAGATGGCTATAATAAATCTTTGATAGCACAATGAGAAAAATGGAAGATTGGAATGATATTTTTAAGGAAATAGCAGAAATGCTTATTAGGCTTGCCAAACAAATGGACATCTCAGTAGAAGAAGTTATTGAAGGTACAAAAAAAATGGATTGATGAGGGAAAAGATGCCTCATAAAATCTTGATTTCATTGTACGAGTGTTTTCAACATTTGTTGAAAGGATATATAGTATGACCGTGCCGAATAAAGAATCGCGTGATTTATTTGAAGAACTCGTAAAAATCATTTTAATGCGGGGTACTATGTTTCCAAAAGAACATGGAAACTGGGCAAGGCTTCAAATTGGTGACGATGCGTATCTGTGTATGGATACTTGGAGTCAAGCAATTCACCTTAAG
>Ga0209319_1002793_pt1 | contig 10162 bp, 17 predicted proteins | sample RifGroE2_FD_184000 | JGI IMG/M metagenome (GOLD analysis project Ga0209319, IMG submission 184000) | Groundwater microbial communities from Rifle, Colorado - Groundwater E2 (SPAdes) (version 2) | ecosystem: Environmental > Aquatic > Deep subsurface > Groundwater | place: Rifle, Colorado, United...
TTTTAATTGCATTAAATAGAATTAAAAACACATAAAATCGAATAATCAGATCTCCGATACTTACAACCGTAAATCCCCAATCAAATATATTGCAGAATACAATTAACTTAGAATAAGGTGTTCCAATGATATGTATGCCATCAATAAAACTACTTCCTGGTTTAATGTATTTCGTCCAATATGTCACAGAGGGATATGTAGGCATATATCCACTATTAAAATGTGTTGCAATTTTATTTAGTAAACTTCCGATGATTAAACATAAACCACTTTTCATCATCGGAGAAGTAATTAAATTGAGATATTCATTGTTTATGTATTTTGGATTCTCGAATAATTTATATTTAATTATCAACGGAAAAAAACTCAATAATGTTGCTATTTTAATTATATGACTATATGGTAGAAAAAAATAATTTTGAATAAACATTGTATATTCCAAATATAAATAAAATAGAACAAATAGGAGTGGAGGTACAATACTCCAGTGATACAAAATATATTTTATACTATATTGCTGATATATGTATATATTATTTTTTTCTAAATTTTCTATAAATTTATTTCTTATGTATATTATAATAAATAAAAATATCCAAACTTCAATCAATTATAAATAATTCCCCTTCCTTTTTATATTTTATTTATTAAAAACTTCTCTTTCTAATATTTCTTCTAAATTATCAAATTCCCAATATGGTATTCTTAATAAATCCATATCATTATCTAAAGCATATTTACTTTTCATTCTGTCATGTATTTGTTGTTTATTAAATCTATTTTTTGCATCTTCCATAGATTCATTTTTATACTTAATTAATCTAAAATGATATTCTCCATCATATTCTATAATTAAATTATATTTTGGTATATAAAAATCATAAGAAAGTAAACCATTGTTTATACCAACAAGACCATCAAATTTCATTTGTGGTATATAATAATCTTTATTAAATTTATCTTCATTAAGTAATTGATTAAAGTCATCTTGATCAATCTTTATAAAACTTTTACTAATTAAACAGTTACTAATTCTTTCTTCACCTTTAGAATATTGACATTCTGGACAACGAAAATTTGCATCTTTAGATTCGTATATACTCCTTTTATAATCATCGTGCTTACTTTCTGGACATTTCCAATAAACATGTTTTTGACTACTACCTGGAGAATATTTAAATGGTGATTTTTCATTTTTATCAGACCATAAATGTAACAATCCTTTATCTTCTAATATTTTACCTATAGAATCTAATGGATGTATTCTATTATTACTTCTAGAATTACAATAAGAACATCTATTACCATTAATAAAATTATCACATAGTACAGGATAACTACCATGATAATCTTTTTCTTGACAATAAATATATACTATTTTATGTGCTTGTGTTTTAAGCAAAAATGGATCAATTGTATTCTTTTCATAATCCCAATATAATTTTAAAGCATTTTCTCCATATGTATCAATTAAATATTGCCCAAATGAATCTTTTTGATGAACTATTCTACCACCTTTACAATAACCACATCTATGACCATTTACAAAACTATTACATATAGTATCATAACTTCCATGATAATCTCTTACTTGACATTTAATCCATACTTTAGGTTTTATTGAACTATAACTAATTTTCCATGGGTCAATTCCTAAATTATTATTCTTTTCCCAATCCCAATATTTATCAAGAAAATCTTTACCATAATTATCTATTCCCCATTGTGCGAAAGAATAACATAAACCACAACTTTTTGCCTTATTATCTATAATATGATTTGGTTTTACATTCCACTCTTTCCCACATGTACATATATGAATTATTTTAGTTTGTGAATTTATATACTCAACACCATCTTTCAATCTTATATTTGTATTATTTTTCTTATTAACTTCTTTTAATTCTAATTTATATTGTTCTGTTGTTCTTCTTTTCCCCTTCACAAATCCTACTCCTTTTATATTTGCAATCTATTACTACTACCAAATCCCAATTCAAACATAATGGCTTCTTCTACCATTTTTAACTTTTGCTCACTTAATTCACCTACCTTCATAGGATAATTATTATCAATAAAAAAACGACTTTTACTTACACTCCTTATATGTTCTGTCAAAATAAACGAATTATCCATTTTTAATCCTTCATTTTTACCAACTTTAACATGAATCTTAGGTAATGCTTTATCACGACTGGTAATACTACAGCCAGTTAAAATACTTGACACAGAATTGCCTACATTATTAGATAAAATTACAAATGGCCTAAGTCCCTTCATTTCTGAGTCAATTGAATCATTCAATAAAATTAAATAAATCTCTCCACGTTTCGGTTTCCAATTCCTCCAATCCACCTCATCCTTTCCCCTATAACATTGAGCATTAATAGAATTAGCAACATTACCACTTTGACTTTTAACTATCATTTAACCCACTCCTTAATATTTATATTTATTTTTCACTTCTATAATATATATTATGCCCAATGTTTGTCCTATGTAACCATTTTTATATTTTTATTTTGTTAATTTTTACTATCTTATTCTAACACTAAAACACAATCTCCTTCCCTTCTATCTCTGGATTCCAATCTTCAGGCTTTAAATAATCTACAGAACCATTAAATCCACATTTATCACAATAAAAATCAACATGCCAACTTTCATATCTAACTAAAATATGTTCTTGATCTTCATTATTATCCATTTCACCACAAATAGGACAACATTTGATTCTTGGAACAATTTGCTTATTATTTGAAATAGAATATTTATATTTAATCATCTTATTTATTCTCCTTTATATTTTCTTTAGTGGAATATAATCACTCATCATTGCTCTAATCATATTCACACTTCTTGCTTTTATATATTGTACTCCATTCCCTAATTCTATTTCATCCCATTTATTCATACGATAATTATATTCCATATTACAAGCTGCTTTAAATATTTTTACAGCTTTTATTCTATTGTTCTCTTTACAATACCACTTCACTAATTCTATTGCTTTATCATTATAAAATGAATCAAATGTTATCATATGTATTATTTTCCTTTACCTTAACAACAACCAAACAAAATACCCTAAATACACACTCGTCAACGGATGTGCAATCCTATCAATAATATTTCTACTTAACTTCCTACTTTTTAACATAAACATACCTCTAATAAAATTATAAACATTTAAAACAATCATTATTATAGGAAATAACATTAATCCATGTTCTCTATATGTATCATAACTAATTAAGTAAAATATACCATATATAGTATAAATCACTACCATGAACACAATATCTAACTTATTTAATAATTTCCTATCTAAAAACTTTTCTAATCTTTCTATACCTTCATCATATTTTTGTTGTGCAGTATGTAATGGCGTAAGATAACTCTTAAATGAAGATACTTGCAATAAAAATATTACAAACGCAAATTCTAATAATAATTTAGTTGTCATGGTTATTCTCCTTTAATAATAAATATATCTTTATTATAAAAAATATTAATCCAATACATCCTCCAAAAAATAATGCTATATAAAAATTTTTATCCATATAATTACTCCTTTCTAAAATCATCATAAATTAGGATAATTGGTGCTAATATTGGCACTCACAAACCCTTTAAAATCAAGGGTTTATAATTTTGATATTTCTAAAATATTTCTCTTTGAACCAATTTTAATAGAATTTCCTTATTATTTAATTCAGGATTCTCTAAAACTTTCTCTAATAAACTATTTAATATCTGTCCCATTTTAACCCCTTGTTTAATACCTATTCCCATTAAATCTCTACCATTAATCGCTAAATCTTTCACTGTCAATGGTTGCTTTTCTGAAATAATTCTATGACATTGCTCTATTAAAAACATAACATTATCTATTTTACTTTGATCTTTATTTTTTGAACCTTTAATATCTGCAATCCTCAAACAAAACAAATTTTCTAAATTGTTAATTCCTACTCTATTTATAAATTTTTTAATAATAGATGTTTTTATTTTACCCTTTTCACTAAAATTAAACATGTGTTCTCTAACTAATATTTTCACATCGCTAATAGTTTTATTATCAAATTTTAATCTAGATAATATTTCTTCTGCTACTTTCTTACCTTCAATATGATGGTAATAGAAATGACCTATTTCATTATCATCTAAAGTAAAACACTTAGGTTTAGCAATGTCATGTAGTAATGCAGATAATCTAACATTTAAAATTTTAGGTGTATTATCTAAAACTACCAAAGTATGTTCATACACATCTTTGTCATGATGAATATTATGTTGCTCAAATCCTACACAATCACATAATTCAGGTATAATATATTGCAACAATCCAGTTTCTTGTAATAATCTAATACCTTTGCTTGGATTATCACTCATTAATATTTTACATAATTCATCTCTAATTCTTTCTTTAGAAATCATCTGAATTAAATAAGCATTTTTTATTATTGCTTGAAATGTATTTTCTTCAATAGTAAAATTATGTTGACAAGAAAAACGAATACACCTAATAAGGCGAAGTGCATCTTCATTGAATCTATCCTCTGCCTTACCTACACATCGAATAATCTTATTTTCAATATCTTTCAATCCACCAAAATAATCATAAACATTTCTATTTACATCAATTGCTATTGAATTTATTGTGAAATCTCTACGTGCAACATCTTCTTTTAAACTATCTGTAAAAAATACTTCTTCAGGACTTCTATTATCTTTATACGCTCCTTCTTTTCTCATGGTTGTTACTTCATAATGTTCATCTTTTAATACTATTATAACTGTGCCATGTTTAAGTCCTGTATCATATGACTTAGCAAATAATGATTTTACTTGTTTAGGTGTTGCATCTGTGCAAATATCATAATCTTTTGGTGATTTATAGTTAAAAATGTCTCTTGTACTACCTCCTACAAGATACGCTTTATATCCATTAAATTCTAAATGCATAAGTATATATTCTACTGCATTTGGGATCTCCACTTATCAATCACCTCTAATTCTTATATTTGTCAAAACTTTGTAAAATCATATCACATAATAAATCATTAATCTTCTTTCTATCAGGAAAATGAGATAATTTAGATTTATCATATGCTTCATCTAACTGAATAAACAATTTTTCTGCATGTGATTTTACTTGTTCTAAAGTATATTTACCATTTCTAATTTCTAATAAATATTCTCTTTCAGGTCTTAAAACTGATAAATGACCTGTTTCTAAAATTTCAATACCCATAAATAACAACCTAATTAAATGAAGTCCATGCTTTACGTCAAAACCATATTGTTCAATTAAATTTTTGTGTGAACCAATGTGTTTATGTTGTCCTCTTCCCATCTCCTCTTTAACTTTATCTATTTCTTGATCTATACTAATAATTCTACTTTCATAATCATTGATTTCATTGTTTAACTCAATAATTTTTTCAGCATCATTATCTGTAATATAACCAATATCAATATTGTTTTTTACAATTTCTAACTTGTAATTTAGCTTTGTTAAATAAATATTATACTGTCTTTTATGTTCATTAAGATTTTTAATTCTTTGTTTTAATTCATCAACAGGTAATTTATTAGTTAGTCTCTTTAATTGACTATAAGCATACCCACCAAATGTATGTTTTGCACGTTTAGTTAAAAATAAATTTCTATTATCTAAAAGTATTTTACCAAATTCATTACAATTTACAATATGTTTAGAATCGGTAAATAAGTGCTCTATAATATTTGGATTACAATTGGAAGCAAGATTAATAAATTTATGCAATCCAAAAATTGTTGCTTCAGCTTTATTATTACCTTCTTTGTATCCAGGATAGTCAATATAATCTTTACATTCATATTGTTCAAAGTTTTCAAAACCAATAATATATTCTTTAGGAGGAATACAAATACCTCCAAAATCAATATCACTGTTTTCATGATTAGTTCCATATGAATGACTACCTCTATATACTTTTAAAATTATTCTATCTTTAATCCATTTTGTTACATCCATAATGCTATCTCTCCTTTTATTTAAATTAAAACCAAATGAACTTTTTGAAACGATATTAGAATTTTTAAAACCTAATCCCACCACTCTTCAATATGTTCCCTTAAATATTTATATAATTCATCTAAATCTTTCTTTTCTAATTCATCAGCATTTTTATAACATATTGATAATAATTCTTTTTGGTCTTCTGTTTTGTCATCTATTAATCTATAAAAATTTGGGTTATCAGAACAAGGTTCAAATTCAAATTCAAATTTATAATCTGGATATTTTTCATAAAATGGTTTTAATGCTTCTTGTGTATAATCATTATTAACTATTCTTTCAAGTAAATTAATTGTATATTTAATATTATCTGCATCTTTAATTGCGTTAACACTATAAGCACAATCACTTCTAAAGAATTTCTCCATATTTTTTAATTTATGCAACATTATAATATGAAAATAAGCATGATCAAAATCACGATCATTCCAAATAATAGGTATCCAGTTTATTAAATTTTCTATTCCATCTTTAATATTATAATAAATGTTTTTAATTTTATCTATCAAAATCGTATCTACTCCTTTATTTATAATAAAGTCTGCCTTTGATCTCAATTTAATTTATCACATTTCCACATCTCAATAATTACCTTTTTTATCTGTGTTAAAGAATAATATCCTATCCCTATACTTGCTAACCAAAATACCAATAATTTAATATATTCATATGATAATTTAAACAGCATAAAATTAGGTGTTAATATTACTGTTAATCCTGCACATAAAGTTATTACCCATAAACCTAATATTGTATATAGTATTTTAAATATTATATTAAATATCATATTCATATGCCTCTCATTACTTTAAAATAAATTCACATATTCACAATTCCAACCTTCTATATTCGCTCTAGTAGTTAAATACTTCTCATATCCATTATTCTTTGCCATTTCATGTGTTTCATTTAATGTATCACCATGACCAACTATTTTATTACCTTTAATAGCAATCCACTGTCCATTGTATTTATCACATATTTCATTAAAATAATTACTAAAATACTCTAATTCAGGACTTTCAACAAGTTTACAACCTCCATCATCAATAAACACTTTTTCTAATCGATCTATCTTATTATAAATCATTCTCATTGTTCTTAATATTTCACCTAACCTAGAAGCAAAATGTCTATCGTTGCTTATTTTATCATCATCTATAAATTCTTTAACAATTATCTGACTTCTTGATAACCATTCCTTAAGTTCTTCCCATGCTTGTTGATAACTCATAATGATTCTCCATTATTTTACTTTACTTTATTTTCTTTCTATTTTAACAATTGCATAATTATTTAAAAATTCTTCAATACCAAATTCTTTATCAAAATAAATTGTTCCTATAATCTCATCATTATTTTTATCTAATATACCTAAACATTCCATATTATGTTTATTATCATAATCAAATACTGCACTAATAAATGTAATATTTTTTATCAATTTATTTCCTCCTTTTTAACAATATAATCATCTTCTCCAATCTTAAATTCACCTGAAATATCCTCAATTTCTCCACAAGAACAAACTAAATAAAGATAATTATCATTAAGTCTATTTATAATACTAGGTTTTTGTATTCTACCATACTCTACATCATAACCTGTCAAAGTTCTTACTTCTATATGTGTTTCATGTAATGTACTATCAACTTCTTTATTACAATAGAAACAACCATCATCTAAATAAAACTTTTTCATATAATTTCATTCTCCTATTAATTATTTATTTTTTTCTTTTTCTTTTCTAATTTTTAACCAAGCCTTATACACATCTTCTTGAATTTCCTCATAAGTTAATCCTGCTTCTTCAGTTTTCCGATTAATATATTTTGCTAATTCTTTTGCCTTTTCTAATTTTCTTTTTCTTCTACATTCTTTAATAGCTTTTAAATAATTTTTATCAATTAAAAATTGTAGGTATACATATTCAACATTCACATCTATAATATCTTCACAACAATGACAATAGTATTGAGACTGTATTTGATTTAATCCTTTGTTAAGATTATAAGAATATAATACTTCTCTATGTATAGGACAGGTAACTAAAACTTTAATATTAAGTTTAGGATAATCTCTTTCTGATAAATGAATAAAACATTCTAATACTTCATCTTGAGATATTCCTAAATATTTGCTTGTTTCAAACAAACCTATTTTATCATATCCATCTAATGCTAATTGTTTTATAATGTCTTCAATGTCCCATAGATTTTTATTTTCCATTTTTAATTTCCTTTCTTTGTTAAATTCTTTTTGTTCTATTATATTAATTTGCTGTAAATATTTTCTTTTCTTTTTATTGCTCAATTTTTTGTAATCTAATCGCTTAATTAATAAATTAAGTTTTTTAGTATTCATATATATATCTCCTAAGTTGTCCATTGAATCAATATAAATGATTTGTTTTATACCAACTTAAAATCTAACATTTCTCTCATACAATCTAAACAATAATCTTTCTTATTTTCATTTGGTTTATCAATACCATGAAAGAACATTCTATAATCTCTAATTTGTTTCCCACATTTATCGCAAAATTCGTTCCATACCCACCATTCTCCAGGTTTATCAGTATTCATATAAGCAACTTGTTTAATATCAGTTTTCATAATTAATTCACCTCATTATTTACTCTTAAAACACTCATCAACTAACTTTTTAACTTCCTTCATATCTGCTTTGCCTTTTAACTCTTTAGATAAAATCTTCATTGCTTCACCAATATTATTTCCAGCATTTCCTAAACTCTCAATAACCTTGCTAACAACACTTTTTACTTCATCAATACTTAATTTCTCTGGCAAATATGATTCTAATAATTCAATAGCATCATTCAATTCAGCAATCTTTTCTTCATCCTTTACAAAAGACAATTCTTCTTTATATTTTTTAAGTGTTTTTTCGGTTACAGCAATAATAACATTCTGCTCAAGTTTATCCTCAGATACTCTCAATTCTTTTGTCTTTGTAATAATATCTGATTTTAGAATTCTCAATACAGATAATTTAATTACATCTTTCGCTTTCATTGCTAGTTTAATTTGATCATTGATTTTATTGTACATTATAATTCTCCTTTTTAATTATTTATTTTATTTATATTTTATTTATGTATTTTTAGGGAGCAATTAAATCAATCACTCCCTATATTTAAAACTTAATTCAATTCATCCAACATTTTTTGAATATCTTCTTTTGATTTATTTAACAAATCTTGATTTTCCTTATTCGCTAAAATCTCCATCAATTTCTGTTTCTTTTCTTTATTTTCTTTTGCTTTAATCCTCTTTGCTTCTTCTTCTTGTTTAAGATTGAAAATATGCTTAACAATTTCAATCTTAATATCAAGAATTTGATCTTCTGTTGATTTTACTTCAAGTAGACTTTCTTCTCTTGTCTGCTTCAATTGAGAATTTAAAGTTTTAAAAATTGAATCCAAGTCTTTCACTGAAAGGTCGAATAAATCCTCCGTAGAAATTAACCCTTTAAAATTAAATCTGAATTTTTTACTGTTAGCTACCTCAAAAATATTTACATTTTGCATTGTCATAATAAAATCTCTCCTTTTTATTTTTATATTTTATTTAAAATTTAATTTTTAAAATTCTTTCTGTCTGAGATTTAACCTTTACTAACAATTCATTTCTCTTAGTTGAACTAAAACCAACCCCTGACAACTGCTGATCGCTGTCCTTTACCGCCATTTTAGAACCAAGTGCCTCCATAACCTTACGATGTTGATTTAATTCTTGATTTAAGAATTCATTGTAAAATGCCGAAGGCGATTCTGGATTGTAACATTCCTTCAATATGAACATATAATGGAGATTCCCAATACCTTGTTGTAAATTCCAATAGTTGGGACTATAGCAAATTACACTAACAGATACAAATTGATTAGTTTTTAAACTCCATACTTCTTTACTAGATACGTTAGAAGGTAATTTTTCTTTAATACTAAATCCATTAACTCTGCTAAATGTAACTTCAGCAACCTGAACATTTTCACCTTGTTTTAATTCTTTATTATATTCAAAACTAAACACTTGTCCATCATATTCAATTTCTGCACTAAATCCTTCTTTCCCA
>Ga0209319_1002794_pt1 | contig 10161 bp, 26 predicted proteins | sample RifGroE2_FD_184000 | JGI IMG/M metagenome (GOLD analysis project Ga0209319, IMG submission 184000) | Groundwater microbial communities from Rifle, Colorado - Groundwater E2 (SPAdes) (version 2) | ecosystem: Environmental > Aquatic > Deep subsurface > Groundwater | place: Rifle, Colorado, United...
GGTTTTTATTTTTACTTCATTGGATATTTAGTTATACTCTATAGTATTATACTACATAGTATAATCAATTGTATTAAGCTTCAACTATCTCAGAAAATGCTTTTCTGATTCCAATTTCCACAATATCACATTTTCTCAGTTTTGTTTTTTCAGCGATCTTGTCTATTAAACTCATCTGCGCTTTTTTCACATTTACGGCAGTCCATTCCTCAGATTTTGGCATAGTTTCCAACCTCGTAACTTACTAGTATATACTAGCATGTATTAGTATATAAAACTTCCTGACTATCAAAAAAATAAAATAAAAAAGTAAAAATAAATCTCTCAAAATCCCACAATCAAAGAAGGCCGCCACACACAAGGAAAAAAGTAATTATCGCAAAAAGGATATTTTCAGTTAATCCTTTCCAAAACACGATGAAGTTAACAATTTAAAAAGTCTCTCAGGAATTAACATATTTGACGTACTTATCAACCATCTTACCCAAAACAACCTCATCCCGGATCTTTCCTGATCGAATCTTATCTCCAAGTTCCGCTTTTATGCCTACTTCATAGATTGCAGCCTTTACATTAAGAGACATTTCAAACAACTTATCATAAAGTATCTTCCTCTTCTGCATCTCGGAAAGGTCCGTTAACTGTAATGATTCGATCCTCTCTTTAGGTAGTGGCTCCTCTGTAACGAGTACATCATGCGCGGGCCAATCGGGTCTAAATGGGTCTACGTCCGTTTCGGTAGGTGTTTCTATTGTATATGGTTGCTCAATTGATAGCCAACACCCAAGCGGCCTTAAAAGTGATAAGTATCTGTAGCTCATGTTCTCTGCTCCATTCAATTCTCTCAATCTTCAGGTCCAACACCACCTGAAACCAAAGCATCCTCAAATATTTCAGCGCATTCCATTTCTTGAAGTCTATAAGGGCAGTTTTGACAGTTTAATTCGCAATCAGTCATCATCCATCCCTCTAAAAACATACCTCTTCCAATAAGCATAAGCATTTTTCGTGTCAAACGTATCGCATTTATTTGATATGAATTCTAAATTAGGGCATCCCCAACAGGTAGGCTTTTTATTCCACCTGCATCCAAGAGATCTTTTATAGAGAGCGTTCTCCCTGCCGAGCATATCAAGGACAGGGAACAAAGGAAGCCGTCTTAAATGTCTTCTAGATCGTTTTGATAAGATCATGTTAATCACCATTCACATTCTCAAACGCTTTCCTTGCACCCGCAATACTTTTGTATGGTGCGTTAATAATTCCCTAACTTCCTCCATTTTGATAAATTGTATACTGAACAAAATACCTGGGATCAGTGAATCCCTGATAAATATTCACTTGATGCGTTGCCTGTCCGTCTTTCCATGATTTTGAATCTATCAGGGGCGTTAGTACCCTCTCCCCCAATGCCCTTTCTCAAGATCCTCTCTCTTAAGCATCTCTATTTCCTCCTCGGAAAGCTCATGTTTTGTGAACACTTCAGCCCATCTGATTTTCCCGACTTGCCTGCATTCGTTTGTTATTTGCCGGAATTCTGGATCAAAAGGAAGCATGTTTTAAGCCTCCTCGAGATACGCTTTTCCATCTTTCCATACTATTTTTGGCATTTTCAGGACATTGTCCCAATGGGACTGTATTTTTTCTGAAAGGATTTCCGGGAAGTTTGTCATTTTGTTCTAACCTCTTTTCTTGTGTTCCGTTTTGCTCTTACTACATTTACTATATACTCACTAATAGTATAAATAATTAACTGTTAACTATTAGCTAAAAAATATATTACCTCTCCAAAACTAACACAATATACCTCTTCTCAGGATAAGCTAAAACACCCTTCGCATTAATATAAACTGTGTTAGTAGAGCCACCGGGATTAAATTTACCTTCTAAAGCGTCTACGATTGGCAGATCGGGTAAAGACTCTATAAAATCATTAACTCTTTTATCTGCGGATTCTTCTTTTGTCATGCGTCTCCCGATCACAGAACACTTTATCCCGCAGTATTTTTTCTTAGGCTGTGTCGGCGGGATTTGGAATAACTCACCACATACTGGACATGTCTTTTCTTTTTTCATTTGTTAAGCTCCTATAAAAGAGGAATTAAGCTTCCTCTCTATTCATCCAGATCTTTTCACAGCAGCCCCATGTATAGTAATCTTCTACGTCTTCAGGCTTCACGTTCTCCCGGATGTATTTTTTGATAAGTCCCTCGACTTCGCAAGCGTCGTGGATTGATGTATACCCGTCTTCCCATATCTCTTCAAAAGTCGTGTTGTCGTTCTCAGCGATTTCAAGCAGTGCCTCGATTATTATATCATCAGTGTTCAGTCCATCATATTCAGGATATTGTGTCATTGTTGTTCAGCCTCTTTTCTCAGTGTTAGGCTCTTATGCCTTGTACAATTACTATATACTCACTAATAGTATAAATAATTAACTGATAAACAACAAACAAAAAATTAAAACGGATTCAACCGCTTAAAACCTGTACTCAAAGAATCACACACTAAATGCAGATAAACAGCTACCAATCCGCCCAAAGAACACCATCCGAACACGAGATACAAAGGAACAAACAGAACACCCCAAAAGAAGTAACTGTGTAGCCATCCTCGATGATTAAAAAGCTTGTCGATTATCCATCCGAGAAAGCCTAAACGTTTCCTTGATCTCGATTTCGTATCTAAATCGGGAGTAAAATAATAAGTAAATAAAAATACAAATGCAGCCCAGATAAGAACCTCATAAAGAGAGTGGTTCACGGCTAAAAAAAGAGAAGAGAAAAAGAGGAGGATTTTACCTGCTCTTTCGTGGTTCTTGCCTTTCACGCTAAGACTTCCACTGCTTCTTTTCTAACTCGAAACTTCATCCCAGAAACCTCAAAACTCAGTGTCTCGTGATCCTCTCCTATAAGCTTGCCTTCTTCCTGCTGATCAAGCCCCAAGTAGTACGCGTAATTTTTGATAATGTCCTGTTGGATCAACTTGTGATACAACTCAGCAGCCGCATAACGAGTCCCACAGAACAAAATAGGAACATCTTGAACAAACAGAGAGGCAACCGTACCGTATCGAGATTCAGCGCAAGCTCCAACGTGGTCTACATTTCGAGACTTCCCACAAAACGGAGGAACAAACAGCATAAACTCAGGCATGGAACTCTCCACGAGAACTATCATTCTTTTGAATCTGTTATCATCCTGATATCTCGAAATCTCCCCGTAAAATCTATCCCTTCCATCGGCATTCATTAAAGTCCCATAGAAGTCTTCACAGCCTTTCTTACCGCCCTTCCGCTCAATGAGAGTAGTACACCACTCACCGGACGAACCGAACGTAAGAAACGCTTGATAATCGGCTACCTGTGGAACTCCTTTTCCTTTTCCGTATCTCTTTTCGTACTCTTTCTTTGTGAGCATCGGGAGTGTTTTGTAACCTATTTCCTCACCTGAAAACGGTTTCTGTTCATTGTTGGCCACATAGACGGTAACATCCACGAGCGCAGCCCACGACGGTAAGCGGTTGTTTAGTTTCTTTTTAATACTAGGGTCTTTGGTTTTTTTATATTCTTCGTGGAGAGTCTTTATTTCGAGTTCGTAATCTTGGATAGTCTTCTTCTTGCCCATTATGCAACCTCCAAGCAACTCTTACAAACTCTCCGCACATGTCCCTGTAATCCTTCGGCAAACTGCTCTCTGTATCTCCCACATAGCCTCCATTTTCCGCAGCGTTCGCATTCACAAAAAGAAGCTTCTCCAACTTGTTTAAGTCCTTCGTAGTGGAGGACTCCGAGATCAAGAGAGGGAATCATGCTCCTGCCTCCAAGATCCTCTTAATCTCCCCCATATCAGAATTAATCCGGCAGTGAGCATTAATATCGTGCAGCAGGATCACACCGGGCTTTAAACCTGTTTTAAAAGCAACATACTCAAGCAGGTAGGCATACCCTCTAAGATCATTCTTCATGGCGATTGCTGCCTCATTTGATCGCCCTAAAATAGTCAAATTTAAACAGTCATCATCTCCGTCTTCTTCGGTGTCCCACACCAGAGTTACCATACAGGGAACTTCGTTTTTTCCGTAATGCTTTGTCTTAAAAAGAGGGTTTACAATCCTTCGACTTTTCGGAGACTCTATTAATTTCTTAATGGTCTCATCGAGTCCCCCGTCTTCATGGAGTTCTTGGCCATATGTGTATTCAGGTTCCTGCACATCCGAGCCTATATTTTCCCCAAAACAAACAGGCTTCCCGGTGATTAGATTCTTGCCGAAAGCAAAGCCGCATATAAAACTTAGAAGTTCTTCGGAATCTTCGCAGCAGTCACAGGGAATTATAATTATTACATGTTTATAATATTGGACGGTCTCTCCACGCTCATCTTTTCCGCGTTTTCCTTTGTGCATGATTAATTTTACTGTTTTATAAGTGGCTTCTCGGATTGATTTGCAGACAAGTATCTGAGGAGTCACGGGCATCAGATCAACCCCTGTCTTCGTGCCTTTGCCCTTACCTGTGTAACATACCCGTTGTTGCTCCTTACTGCCCTGCGTATCGCTTTCAGGCTCACGTTTTCATTAGACAGTCTAATTATTTCTTGCTCTTTTTCAGGCATTGACTGTATACGCGAACGTTTTTGTAAATGTGTTGAAAATCGTTCTCGCTCGGTTTCTGTGATCTCTAATGTCATTTTTCTTGCTCCGTTCTTTTTTTTAAAAAAAATCATTCAGGATTTTCAAACTTCTGAGCAATCACACAATCAGAACAGTTTCCATCCTGTCCACTTGTGCAGACTGCCCGCCCTGGAATTCTACATATTCTTACAAAATCGGAGTATCCACCGGAGGGTTCAAAGAGTTTTAGAAGTTCGGCAGGTTCAATCTCTTTTAATTCAAAGAAGGCATTTATTTTTCTTTCTTCAAATGGGCACAGGTTTGCATGTTTTTTAGTCAGCATGGTACTAAAAGGGAGTATGCAAGGGTCTAAACACCATTCACATAGCCAGACTTTCATTTTCTCACACCCTTCAAAATCCCACAGTGACAATTTCCCCCGTTCTTAACATCCTGAATACCCTCTCTGCACGGGCATCTCTTAACAGGAAATCCTTCAACCACAACCGAACACGGACAGACCCACACGCCTATACTTTCTTTAATTTCAGCCATCTTAACAATCTGCTCGGGGGATGGGTCAACATCACAGTTTAAGCGGTTTCCGATCCTGTTAAGGCGTGCGCCACATTCTACAATTAAGGCAGCTTTATTATATGCCACATTCATTTTAACACCCTGTCAGAGTTATCCCATTTTATAACAGTCATGGGTATTTCTCTCCACTCTGCCCCGTAATGACTTTCAACCCCGTAATGACTTTCAAAGAACTCAACCGCTTCTCCCACACAATTAAAACCATCTGCCTTAGCCCATTCTTCAAATTCTGTTTTATTCATCTCTTGAAGACCGAACGGGTACTGAATACATTCGGTAACAGGGACTTCGCCCAAATAATTTTCATGTCCCATACAATCTATAACAGGCCATTCAAGATGACTATTTAAAACCGAGTTCTTACATGTGACTGAAATACAGTTAACGCAACTTTTTTTCATCCTCGGTTTGTAATACTGCTGAAGCCTAGTTCCTAGCTTAAGATCCCTTAATCCTCTCCGGGTGGTCTGTGATTTTGTACCATCTTTGATTTTTGGGATGTGATCAGGAATTGAAAACGGTTGCAGTACCATCGTTAAGCCCCCTTGTCATAATTTCGCCCCGCCCTCCCTGCTCTACTCTTTGCACTCTTCCAATCCTTCGTTAACTGCATACAACATATCTGCAAGATGGTCAATTATAAGGTCTGGATCATCCTGAAATTCATCGATTCTGTCTATATAATACTGTAGTACATGCTCGGCCATTGCGGCAAATTCAATATCACCGGATTCTCGTATCCCGGTTAGACGATTTTTCACGTTTGCTGGAAGTTCAGTCATTCTCATTCCTCGATTCTCTCATAAATCCTTACAACCTTCCCACATATCGTAATCCTCTGAGTATACGCAGGTGTGCCGCATATTGTAGACTCTCTTACGCGACTATCAATCTGGTATTCGTGGTATTTTTCGTCCCTCTTTAGTTCCTCTACTTTTATTCCATCCCTGAATATATTAGAGATATTACCAAATCCTTCTGATCTCCCGCCAGGATGAATTTCAAACATGATTGAATCGTATTTTGCGTTTTTCTGTCTGTTCAGGTATTCATCTATGAGTTGTTGCACTGTCTTTTTCATTTAGATTCCCTCTTTTTCTTTCAGTTCATCTCTCAATCTCTTAATTTCTACCTTCTGAGCTTCGTACTCATCTAAAACGCGCGTGAGCGCATCATTAAATGACTCTTCGTACTTCGGTTTTCCATGCTTTTTTATCTTCTCAAAATTGCTCCAGGATAACCTTTGTGTTGTAACATCTTTCTGTTTAGTTGGCTTTGCCATATGTATTAATTAGTTGACAACATATATATAGTTTATTACGTGAACGTTGTTAACAAAGTTTATATACAATGGATGCCTAGTATTAGTATACAAAAACGTAAACCAAAAGTAACGGAGCAAACAAAGAATGTTTACACGCGAACTCTCAAGAATCAAAGCCGTACAGAAACGCTCTGAATATGCAAGACACGGACGAAAGCCTACTTACACACCACTCTCCTTTGAACAGTGGTTCTTAAAAGGAATCCGCAAACATGAAGCAGAAGGAGTAGAATTTGAATTTCTCCCGGGACTCGTAAAAATCACATGGCCTGGAAAATCACCTGTACTCAGAACAGTTGAAGATTTTAACCGGGAGTACAATACTGAGTATCTGGCTCGTTTCATCCCGGTATGTACATTACAATTTGAAGAAAATGCGGGGGTCTGTTAATGACTCCTACAAATCTTTTAGGTCGCCGTCTCGCTGAAAAGCGATTTCGGGCAAGCGATATAAAAAAGAAACTGAGGGTCAGGGTGTTTTAAATGGGTTTCAAAATCAAACCTAACGATTTTGAGAAACGCAGGTCCATGTCAAAAACTTACAAGGACTGGAACGATGAAAACGGCTCAAGCGTTGCATACAAAGGGACAAAAAGAAAAGCTACGGTCCTTGATGAAGTGGAACGATGCCCACTGATGCATTTGAATCACAATACACGGATCGACGGATCTGAAACAATAGCAGAAGCATGTATGAAACTCTCAGATGGTGACCCTAATATATTTTTCACGTTACTGGGAGCGGTTTCGGATTTAAGCCAAGCCGATGGACTTTTCCTTATACTCAATCTTGATTCTATGGGGGTTTACGGGGATCAGATCAAGATCATTTATGATGATGCGGGGAATCCTGCAAAATTCGCTGAAATTGTAAATGGTATGAGGAGAGGTGTGTAAAATGTACGACAGAAACAAAGGCGTTAAAAGTATTATAAATGCTCAGTATAACGGGGATAAAGACGAACTGCTCCCAAAAGGGGCAATCTTTAATCAAAAAACAGGGAAGATTTCGCACAGTGCTTTTGAAGACTTTGGAAGTGATCATGATTGGCGTTGGCTCATATCTCTCTATTATCCTGTCTATGACAATGTAGGGAATTATATTGGATACATTGATTGCGGGGAATTCAAGGAGGTCTAAAAAATGCTCCACCAAAAATCAAAAATCCTCCTGACAATTGGCTCGGCTACACTCATGATTCTAACGAGGAAAGATAAAAGAGTCAGAACGAAGGTGAGAGCATGAGAATAGAAATCCCACTCACCCAAGAACAAGAAGAAACCCTCCTGCTAGGCATGATTCAAGCGGAAACCCTCTTCATGGATGTCACATTCCCAGAGTATCCAGCGCCGCTCACTGCTTTAGACTTGATGTTTCGGGAAGCCATGAACATGGAATCCAACATTAGAAATGCTGTTCCCGGTGACATCCCACGAATAAGAGAATTCTTTGATACCATCAAATTAATCGAGGAGGGAATGGCAAAATGAGGCGAGACATAGAACTCATGGCATCCCTGATAAGAACAGGAAAGCTATTCGCTGAGAAAGAATCGAACCGCCCTCTACTTCCTGAAGACCTCCCGTATTCTCTTTCATATAGGGAGGCCACGCCAAGCGACATAAAATATTTCGTTGATTCTCCGGCATGGTTTGAGATGCTGGCGAGCGGGAGAGCGTTTTTTGCCGGGAGGAACGAGTAATGCACATGAGGGTAATCTCTCAAAGTGAGACACAGAGGTGCAAAGTCCTTGCTTTGAGGGATTATATAAAGGGTGTAACAGATACGGATGAAAAATATTTTGTAAGAGATCAGTTTAGGAAGATTAGAAAGGAGATGTAAAACATGGACTATGATAAATTAAATTCGATGACTAAGTATCCAGAAATAAAAACGTATCATAAAATGGGCGACAAGGGCAGATTGCAGTCGGAATTATCTATCAATCTTGATCCTGATAAGTTATATCACGTCTCAGAAAAAGTAGACGGAACAAACACTAGAAAGATATTTATAAGGTCTTACGATTGCGATTATGTTATAGGCTCACGGGAAGAACTACTTTATGCGAAGGGTGACCGGATAATAAATCCATCTCTTGACATAGTAGGCAATTCTCTCAAAGATTGTGAAAGAATATCTACAGGCGTGCCTAAGCATGTTCCGAAAGGCATATGCACAGTATTTTCTGAGTTGTACGGTGGAAAACTTCCAGCTACGAAACAGTACACGGATTCAAAAGCATATGCCTTCAGAGTTTTTGATGTAATGTATATAGACCCAATTCAATATATCACGCTCTTGAAAATGCAGCGTGAAAAAATTGCTAATTGGAGAGATAACGGAGGGCAGTCTTTTTTCAATACCGATGAAAGATCAGAATTCTGTAAATCGTTTAATCTTGAAAAAGTACCTTTCTGTGGGAACATATATGGTAGGGAAATCCCCACTGACATCAAAGAAACATATGAATTCATGCACGAATTCAAAACCACTAAAGCAGGGATCAACTGCGAAGGCGGTAGGGCGGAAGGGATTGTAATAAGATCGGATGACAGAAAAGAAATTGTAAAACTGAGATTTGAGGATTATGAGAGAACTTTAGGGATCAAGAGGAAATAACAAGGAGATATTAAAATGAAATACGCAACAGAACACGATATTATAGCAGTCCTCGAAACTCAATTAATGGCACTCGACGACACCGCAGAAGACATTGAATCAAGAAAACGGAGAATAGAAAACGAACTTCGTATGCAAATTGAAATCAAAGCAGAAGACAAGGCATCTGGACTCTCCAACGAGAAGAAGAGACAGATTGCCTATGAAGAGCTTGCAGATTGCAATGATGAGCTCCAAGGGCTTCTAGTGGAGTTAAGGGACATCCGGAGAGATCAAAAGAGAGTGGGAATTGAACTGAGAAACGAGGGAAGAGCTTTTCAGTTGTTAGTTTCTAAATAATTTATTATTCATTTCTTGTAAAAATAGAACGGAGCCATTAGTATGAACAATATAGAAATATTCCAAAGTCTCGGATTCACATATGAAAAAGGCAAAGTATCAAAAAAACTGTCTGAAAACTGCATCCTCCAAAAAGATGTAAACAGAACAGAATGGAGCGTTGATATCCTCTTGAAAACCGGGGGAGTAAACACAATCCCGGCAGACAGTGTAAAAGACGCAGAAATCGCAGAACTAATCAAAAAAGAAATCAAAGCCGTGGACGATGCACTTAATCCTCGCATGGCAGACATAGAAGTGGTAGAAGCTGAATTAGTTACATTGCCGGTTCCATCGGGCTTAGGTGGAATCGTAAGGCCAGCTGTGAGCGCGAGCGAAGCTTTAGCGGCATGGCGTGAATTCCAAAACCTGAAAAACTGCATCCTGTCAAAGTCTGATCTACAGAAGATCGGAGACAAGGAAACTATTAAAAAATCAGGATGGCGCAAGTTTGCCACGTTCTACAATCTCACTGATAGAATCGTGGATGAAACAAAAGAAAACCTTCCTGGTGGCGGCTACCTGTGGAAAATTAAAGTGATCTGTAAAGCTCCAAATGGGAGAGAAACAGAAGGCGTGGGTATCTGTGCAAGCACTGAGCGGAAATTCTCACACCCTGAGCATGATA
>Ga0209319_1002795_pt1 | contig 10161 bp, 8 predicted proteins | sample RifGroE2_FD_184000 | JGI IMG/M metagenome (GOLD analysis project Ga0209319, IMG submission 184000) | Groundwater microbial communities from Rifle, Colorado - Groundwater E2 (SPAdes) (version 2) | ecosystem: Environmental > Aquatic > Deep subsurface > Groundwater | place: Rifle, Colorado, United...
CTAACTCTCTCTGAAATAGTGGAAGTAACCATGATAAATATCTCCTTTTTCTGATAATCTGGCGGAATTATTCCCGCTGAAATATGCTTCAACCGGACCAGAAAAAAAGAAATCATGTCAAGGAGATTATGTGTTGATATTCCTTTGTTTATCGCAGAAGAGATAAATTAAAAAAGTCTATGTAAAAGATTCAATTATAATAACCCTTTTTTTATTCCTTTACATAAGATAAAATATTCGTAGTAGTCCCAAATAACTTTGGTTAGCCCCGAAAGCAAGATGCTACATAAATAATAAAAAATTGTAGTATTTAATATTAATGAAATATGTTTAATAAGTAATAGTTTGTGGCTTAAGAATTAAGTGCATTCTGTTGAACCGAGGAAAGGTAGTAAGTTAATTGGGTACAATTATTAATATTATAGAAAAAGCAACAGATGGAAAAAGCTTTAAATCTCATAAATACTGTACTGATGATATTGCATTATCAAATATTGAGTACGATAAATCAGAAGAAGTTGTTTGGAAAAATTATGGTGAGACTGTACAACATAAAGTTTCAATAAAATTACAGCAGAGAGCAAATTTCTTAAGAGATAAAAGGTCTATTTTTACTTATTTCTTAGATGGTTCCCGGCATACATATAAAGTAGATGATATTTCCTATAATAAAGATGTATTTCCTATATTTGCTGGCCAAATCGGTATCGGTTGTTGTAAACGCATCCATAAAGAAATTAGTCCCGAACAATTTACACGAAAATTGATTATTGTTTTGCCTGACATTGCGTATAGAGATGGATGGGGGGCAGACAACTTTTTTGCAGATATTTTAAATAAAATAAATATCAACAACAAAATGAAAAATTACTTTGGCGTGCAATTTGATGGAATCCTTACATATAAACGAGACAAAGACGACAAATTAGAGAAAAAAGGAATCGCTGTAATTCAGGATTATATGGTTGACTTAGAAAAAGTAGCCGTTTCAGACTTAGTTGCAAAAGGGAACTTAAACCAAGATAACTTTTTGATAAAAGATGGTTCATTAGAGTATAAAGTTGTTTCAGACAATAATCGAAATCTTAAAAATCGCCGAGTAGCAAATTATTATAAGTACGTTATTGGTGTTTCTAAATCATTTGATCCTACCAAATGCTTAATAAAAGGCGGTGGGACAAATTCAGATATAATCGCTAATTTAAAGCCTTTTGAAAGAACACCTGTTTATATGTATCAATCAAGAATTGCTGGCAATGTCTATTTTGCTATATGGTATTTGCGTATAAGAGATTCAAAATATACGCATAATATATTTGATGGTATTGTTAAAGTCGAAAAATTGGTTACTGGAGAAGAAGAACAAGAAAAGGGACTGGATTCAGAAATGATTGACCATATCTCATCGCATCTTATTAATGAAAGAAATCCTGTTTGCTACGGTGATGATAAAAGATGGGCTAATCACATATATCCGGTTTATTTAACCGAGTCGTATATAAAGAGCAAATATTTGAGTAATGATTTATTTTTACAACTATTTTAGGAGGATATTATTATGCGTATCATTGGTAGAGTTATTGCAACCGAAAAAGCGCCAACCACTATAGATGTTTTTTGTTTTTGGACAGACAAAAATCTTATATTGAATCCATTTGATGTCGTTAAGGTTGACCATATTAATGATAGTCATACTTTTGCAGTTATCGAAGAAATATCACACATTACTGACTCTGCAAGTTTCTTATCAAACTTTATATCAAGCGATTTCGGTGATGTTAATGCCAATGAAGGCACATTTAGAATAGGTATGAATTACGTAAAGGCAAATGTTGTAGGCAATGATAAAGGTATTTTTATTCCGGTTCAAAGCAACGCAAAAGTAAGTCTTGCAACGAGAGAAGAAATTTCATTTGCACTTGGACTTGATGATGTTAAGAATCCACTAATATGCGGATATCTTGAGATGTATGAAGGCACCTGTAATGGCGAAAAAATAGTTCTCCCCGTTAACGTTGATTCAAGATTCCTAATAGGCCCAGAAGGGGCACACTTAAATATATCAGGAATTTCAGGATTAGCTGCAAAAACATCTTATGCTATGTTCCTATTGAAGTCCATCCAAGATAAGAATCTCGTAAACGAAACGACAGAAGATGACGTTGCTTTTGTTGTGTTTAATGTAAAGGGTAAAGACTTACTTGCATTAGATGAAGAAAATGACTTTTGTGGCGATGAAAACGATAAAAAAAATACATTAGCTTATTACGATATGCTCGGGCTGGGAACTGCTCCATTCAATCAAGTTAAATACTTATATCCTTATTCTGACGCTAGAGTTTCGAATACATATGCGGATAAAGCTTTATTTGAAAAACAAACTAAAATGAAACAAGCATTCCAGTATAAATTTGAATATGAGAAAGACAAAGATAATATTGATTTGATGTTTTCTAATATAGATGATAGCACCCAAACAATGGATTCAATTTTAAATTTTATAATGAGCAATCAGGGTGGTTTTGGTGATATAAAATCGTGGCCATCATTTTTGGATAAAATTAACGAAAGATGTGAGGCTGGGAATACTGCCGTTGGAGGGAGAGAAATTACAGCCACGAGTTGGAGAAAGTTTACACGACTTATTAGAAAATCTATTAATAATAATAAGCTATTTTCCGATATAAATACAACAAAAAATGAAGTTAGAATAGCTGATAAAATATCTGAAATTAGGAAAAACGATGTGTATGTCATTGATATTGCAAAACTTAATTCTGATATGCAGGCATTTGTATTTGGAAATACAGTTAGAGAAATTATTAATCTACAGTTAGGGGAAAAAGATATTAACTTAACTGAAAATCCCCCAGCAAAAATTATTATTTTTATTGATGAATTAAATAAGTTTGCATCAAGTGAAGTACCAAAGGATTCCCCAATATTAAGACAAATATTAGATATAGCCGAAAGAGGCCGTTCATTGGGAATAATATTATTTGGAGCTGAGCAGTTTAAGAGTGCTATTCATGACCGTGTTTCTGGTAACTGTTCCACACTTGCTTATGGCAGGACTAATGCGATTGAGCTTTCAAAGGGCGACTACAAATATGTTCCACCTGTTTATAAAAATATGATGACGAGACTGAAGCAAGGTGAATACATTATACAAAATCCTATATTTAGGTCATTGCTCAACGTAAAATTTCCAAAGCCCCTATATAAACAATTTAAATAGGAGGAGTTAATTAATTTATGAATACCTATAAAACTGGTAAAAACATCATTGAGCACCTAACCACGGGTATGTATAGAGATTCAAAGATAATTTTCCGTGAGTATATCCAAAACTCTGCTGACCAAATTGACAAAGCTAATGAAATGAGGCTTTTTGACGGTGAAAACCTACAAATTGAAATTGATATTGATGCTCAAGCACGAAGAATTCAGATTAAAGATAATGCGACAGGAATAAAAGCAGCCGAAGTTAGGGCAAAGCTAGCAAACATAGCTGATTCAGATAAAGATAGAGATGAAGATAAAGGTTTTAGAGGTATTGGTAGGATGGGCGGCCTAGCTTATTGTGACACACTTAGATTTATTACTTCATACAAAGGTGAAGATATTCAGACCATAATGACATGGGATGCAAAAAAGTGCAGAGAATTAATTTATGATAAATCAATAAAAGACAGCCTCGACGAAATACTAACTAAAATAATAAATTTTAATACATCTCCCTGTTCAAAGGATGAACATTTTTTTACAGTTGAGCTAGAAAATATTCGAAAAGAAAATAGCGAATTGTTAGACGTTGATGAGGTTCGCCGTTATATGAGTAGTAATGTTCCTGTGCCATACAATAATAAATTTATGTATGTAAGCAAAATAGAAGAGTACATGAACGAGCAAGATTTAATGATCGACGAATACTGTATACATGTTAATGGCAATGATATATTGAAAAACTATAGCTCTATCCTATATGAAAACGTCCCAGGATCAAAGAAAAAATATGATGAGATTAGTGATATACAATTTAAGAAGTTTCACAACCAAAAAGGTGAAATAATTGCCTGGGTATGGTTTGGAATTAGTTCGTTTGATAAACAAATACCTGAGTCTACTAATGAAATGCGAGGCTTGAGGCTAAGAAAAGAGAATATACAAATTGGAACAAGTAATACATTAGTTCCATTATTCAAAGAACCGAGAGGCAATTTTTATTTTGTAGGTGAAGTCCACGCTGTACATAAAGATTTGATACCTAATTCGCAACGAAATTATTTTATTGAGAACGAAGCACGAAACCAATTTGAAGCTCATCTTAAGTACTACTTTGCTGATACACTACATAAGCTTTATTATGATGCTAACAGAGTTAAAAATTTGTACAAAAAAGAAATCGATTTGGTAAGAAAACAAGTAGAATATGCCGAAAAAAAACAATCCGGATTTGTTGGAAAAGAAGAGATAGAATCTTTTACTAATAGAGTAAAACAAGCAACAAATGAAAATGAAGCCGCAAGAAAAGAACTAAAAAGAATTAAAGAAAGATCTCAAGGGAATGAAACATTAGAACGTGTAATTGAAATTATTGAAAAAAAACACTCAGATACGCTGTGTGAGTTAGGGCAACCAATTGTCATAACTCATTGCGCGAAGGATGAAGCGAAAAAAAATAAAGAGCGATTTATAACTGATGGTTTACATAGGCTGGATAGCAAACAGCGGAAATTGGTATCAAAAATTTATATGGTTATAGCAAAAACATTGCCAGACGATTTGAGTAAAAATCTTATAGAAAAAATACAGGATGAACTGAATAAATGAAAAGAAAAGTTTTGTTAATTGAGCCTAATTATAAGAATAAATATCCTCCACTTGGTTTAATGAAATTATCAACATATCATAAAATGCTAGGAGATAATGTCACCTTCTATAAAGGCAATTTTAAAGATTTTATCGCAGAAGAATTATATAGTGAATTGCTTGACAAGCTGGTCGCTAATGATGTGAGTATTGACTGGTGTGAGCATAAAAAATTATTGACTGACTTTATCACTAGGGGACAGCAAAAGGATTTAAATAAGCTTCGACAAATAAGCGATGATACTATTATCGAAAAAAACCTATTATATTTCAAAGAAATATATAGAAAGAAAGAGTATTTAAATAATCCAAAATGGGATAGAGTTTGTATTTCTACACTCTTTACTTTTTATTGGAAAGAAACAATGTCCACCATTAATTTCTTCAAAAAAATGTGTAAGTCAGAAAAAGAAGTTTGGGTTGGTGGAGTGGCAGCGACGGTAATGCCGGAAGAAGTATTTAATGAAACAGGAATTAAACCTGTTGAGGGATTACTAGATAAAGCCGGTATTATGGATAATAACGAAATAGTTATTGACCTTTTGCCTTTAGACTATTCTATATTAAACGAAATTGACTATAAGTATCCAGAAAGTAATGGATATTACGGATATATGACAAGAGGCTGTACAAACAAATGTACTTTTTGTGCAGTGCCCAAGATTGAGCCAGATTACAACAATTACATTAGTATCAAAGTACAGATTGATTATGTGAAAGAAAACTTTGGAGAAAAACAAAATCTTTTATTACTTGATAATAATGTTCTTGCCTCCGACCGATTCAACGAAATCATTGATGAGATAAAAGCATGTGGATTTGTAAAAAACAGTAAGTATATACCTATAAACGAATATGAGATGGCAATCAAAGGGCTTCGCTCAAATTATAATGATAAAGGCTATATAAAACAAATTATTAAACTGTATAAAAACTTGATGCCCAAGTTAAAAAATGGGAAGCAGCAAGATGCCTTTTTTTTGCTTAAAGAGGAGAAATTGACAAGCGAATATACAGCGGAAAAAGAAAAAATACTTGAGTTAGATGAATATTTCGCTCCACTCTTTAACTCCGTATATAAGCCTGTCCCAAGGATGAGAACTGTTGATTTTAATCAAGGTTTAGATGCTAGGTTGCTGACGAGAGAAAAAGCTGAAAAGATTTCGGAAATACCAATCGTACCACTTCGAATTGCATTTGATTCATGGAAATATCGTGATACTTATGAAAAAGCAGTAAGGGTATCTGCTGAACAAGGCATAAAACATATGTCGAATTATTTACTGTACAACTACGAAGATGACCCCTTAGACTTGTATTATCGACTAAAATTGAATGTAGAATTATGTGAAGAATTGAATATTAGCATTTATTCTTTCCCTATGAAGTACCACCCTATACAGGACCTTAAATATTTTAAGAATAGGACGTACATCGGTAAGCATTGGAATCGTAAATTTATCCGCTCAATCCAGGCAATTCTAAATTCAACTAAAGGTAAAATTGGAAAAGGAAAACAGTTTTTTGAAGAGGCATTTGGTTCTAATGAAAAGGAATTTGAAAAATTATTATACATGCCGGAAGCATTGATTGTCTATCGTTTTTTCTACAAAAAAAATGGAACAACTAATGCATGGTGGAATGATTTTACTCAGCTGAATGAAAAAAAGCTAGTAATTGCAAAAAAGATTATCCACATGAACAATTTTGATAACATTAACGAGTTATCTAATGATGCCGAAGTATTGCATGTGTTGAATTATTATAAAATTAGCCGAGATGAAGCAGAAAAAGCAATGAAACAATAATTTTTTATCTCTAAATATTTCACTCAAATAAATGTAATATTAATCCTTCAGATTTACCTGCTATCACTAAGTCGGGAGTAGGACTCTTCTGCGATAAACAAAGGAATATCAACACATAATCTCCTTGACATGATTTCTTTTTTTCTGGTAATCGCGCGCGCATATTTCAGCGGGAATAATTCCGCCAGATTATCAGAAAAAGGAGATATTTATCATGGTTACTTCCACTATTTCAGAGAGAGTTAGTACTAATCACGCCGATGCAGGCGGGGGCAAGGGGGCGCGCTGCATCGGCGTGATTGGCTCCAGGACTCTTCCTGCCTATCTTTGCGGCAGGGTTGGGGATGTTGCCGAGGATTTACTGGACAGAGGATTCTATATTGCCACCGGCGGAGCCGTTGGGACGGACGAGTTCTGCTTGGCGCATCTGCTTCATATCGGTATGGCTGACCATGCCACTATTCATACACCATGGAAAAACTATGAAGGATTTCCGGTCAGAACACGTGCTCTTGCACGTCAGTTCCGGGAGTTCAAAGGTTCGATCTTGTGGGGTTCGGTCAGACCTGGACAGGATTACAATGTTATCCGTTCAGCATTGCTCCAGCGCAATGTCCGGCTGGTTAATGCCTGCCATGGGATAGTTGCTTTTCTTCACGGAGATTCACGAGGAACACTCTTTGTCCTCTCTCAAGCCATCAAGGCACACATGCCGATTGTTGTTATCCCTTTTGACCGGGAGTTGCCAGAGTTTCCTTCTGTTCGCTGGAAGCCGCTTTTATGCGGCGGATGCTGGGAGGGCGGATACAAAGCAGTCTATCTCAAGTAAACACCCTGACGAGAAATGTTTCCCCCAATTAACAAGAATAAAAAAAAAGGGGGGGGGAATTAGCTTGACCTTAGTATTCACTTTGATTCGAAAGGATTTACGCTTATGAGGATTACAAAAACCGCATTACAAAATTACACCCTTGAATTGCTCCCGCACCGCTACCAACGGAAGGAATCAATCTTTGATTGGTTCGTCCGGGTTGTCTGTAACCGTACCGGTTACAGTATCAACGGACAACTACAGGATATTGTTAATCACGGGTGCGTCAGCGGCTGTGTCGGGGAGATTGTTTACACGGCTGATTGCATCAGCCTGTATAGAAAATATGAAAAATCCATCTGGGATATGGTGGAAGAATTCCGGGACAGTACCGGTCAAACTCTGGGGCAGTTCATCGATTCTTTTTGTTCAACTATCGAAGATGAAGACACGCTCAAAGTATATCTCTGCTGGTTTGCAGTTGAACAGATTGCATATCAAATACTATCCCATTTCGGGGAGGTATAGCCAATGGAAATGTTCAAAGTTGACCTATACATTCGAGTATCAACTGAGCGACAAGCGAAGGAAGGCGACTCACTTGAGGAGCAGGAATCAGAACTTAAAAAGTTCTGTGAATACAGAGACTTTCAAATTAACAATATTTTTATCGAACGGGGCAAGTCTGGCGGCAATACTAACAGACCGGAATATCAGAAATTGATTAAAGATATTCAAGCTCAAAAGATCAATGCCGTTGTGGTCAAAAAACTAGACCGGCTTTCCCGGTCACTGCTGGACTTTGAAAACCTCATGAAAATCATGCAGGAAAAAGAAGTTGAGTTCATATCCCTGAAAGAGAGTTTTGACACGACCACCGCCATGGGAAAAGCCATGCTCCGGGTTGCGCTTGTTTTTGCTCAACTAGAGCGAGAACAAACTTCTGAAAGGCTCAGTGATGTCATGGCATTTAGAGCCAAACAGGGAATGTTTAACGGTGGTTACAAGCCTTTCGGCTATACTAATGTAAACAAAGAACTCGTTCCCTACAAAAAGGAAAAAGAAGTTGTTGAGATCATCTTCGAAAAATACATCGAGACCAAATCAACCACAGCAACAGCAAAACTGCTTAATCTGGCAGGTTACCGGAACAGACAAGGCAAACCCTGGGACAAAAGACGAATGCAGGAAATTATTCAAAATCCACGCTATATCGGGCAAGTTCTCTGGAATGGCGAAACTCATGACGGCATTCACGAGCCGATTATTTCAAAACAGCAGTTTGAGCAAGCACAGGAAATCTTTGAAGCAAACCGAAGGATTACCGACAGCCCCAAAACTTTGGGTATCTTGCAGAAAATTTTGTTCTGCGGAGCCTGTAACTCTCCATTAACTCCCAGCCATTCACTAAACAGAAACAAGGTGAAATATTTTTATTACCGTTGCACAACTACGCACAGCGCAGAAAAAGGAAAAAGTAAATGTTCGGTCAAGTACGTTCCATTTGAAAAAGTTGAAGTCCGGGTCAAAGAGATCCTGTTGTCTCTCTCTCAGGAAGAACATTTTCGACCAGTAGAAAACCGGATACTTAAATTTAATCAGGCTATTGAGCAGGATACCCAGCAATTACAGAAAGAAATTTTCTTACTCGAAAATCAGCTTCAGACTTTAAAGGACAAAAAAGAGAGGTATCTTGATTCTCTGATATCCAGCAAATTTCTTTCTAAAGAACGGAACTTTATTAACGACAAAATCAATGATCTTGAGTTGGAAGAAAAACAGATTAAAGGGCAAATGCTGCACAAACAATTTGAGATCAACAAAAAGCAGGAAGAAAAAATTGATGTAGCACAGTTCAAAAAAAAGCTAATCACGTTTAGAGTCGAGCATGAGGAATATGATCTTGAGCAAATGAAAAAGTATCTTACCGGAACAATCCAATCAATTCATTACACGCCTGAAAAGTTAGTATTCCAGTTCAATTTGTTGCCCTGGTCAATCGAGTTCGAGTCCAGGGTGGGATGCCAAACCTAACATTACACGCAACTATTAAGGGTTCGATTCCCCGTGGGTATGCCAAACGATACATAACGGGGAACTTATTCAGTGTTAGAAAAAACAAGATGCCCAGGCAAATAGATTGCCCGAACCAGAAAACAAAAAAGCCCACTCCGAAGAATGGGCTTTTTGTACTCGAACTGTGTTCGAGGTAATGACCGAATGGCGAGGCAAGTTATTTGCGATACGAACCGCAATCTTCCCCTTCGGGGGCGGTCTCCCCCAAAACATTCAATCACAAATTATAAACTATAATTAAAATGTAAATTATTTTTTCACCGAGAAAGGATGTGGGTTATTTTTATGTGTAGAAATTATAAGATTATTAGTTCTAATGGGTACTTCGTTGTTTTAGATGAAGAACTTGAGGAAATGGATACTTTTTTGAATTTAGAAGATGCAAAGGTGTATATTGGTTCTCGAGTAATTGCTGATAAAATTAATAATAAGAATGGGTTTTTAAAGTGATTTGAAAATAAAAGGAATCTTTGTAATAACCTATCAAGGATTCCTTTTATTTATGTGCGCCCAGCATGGGCGCTTTCTAGTCGGTGAAAGTCCGATATGGGGGTTGATAGTGCCAACCATTAGCTCAAGACAAGGGTGTCCATC
>Ga0209319_1002799_pt1 | contig 10153 bp, 14 predicted proteins | sample RifGroE2_FD_184000 | JGI IMG/M metagenome (GOLD analysis project Ga0209319, IMG submission 184000) | Groundwater microbial communities from Rifle, Colorado - Groundwater E2 (SPAdes) (version 2) | ecosystem: Environmental > Aquatic > Deep subsurface > Groundwater | place: Rifle, Colorado, United...
TGTGCAATCATCGGCAACAACTCCCCCTTAATTTTCTGATAGCTGCATAAAAGCCTATACTGTTAACTTTTGCGTATTTCTTAATTTTGCTAGTATAGGTATTTGTAAAGCAAGTAGTAACAACTACATTATCACTGGAAAGTATAACATAAATATCATTATATGTATACTTGGTTCTATTGTTTTCGGTTGGTTCAGGTGTTCCCAACTTGACCGCATTGTAAATGTCCTGTAGGGTTATTACTCTTTGTTGCATTCTTAGTTTTACATGGTTTGTTAATGTCAAGCTGGTTCACCTCCTGAAACAAAATTTATATTGATAATAGTATATCAAATCGGCCTTGAAATGTCTATAGTTTGAGATATATTATTTGATTTTTTATATTTGTCTTTTGTTCTACGTGGAACACTGGGAAAAAGAAAACAAAAAAAGATGCTATTTATTAGCACCTATTTTAACATTATATACTATTTCTATTTCTTTCTTTTGCTCTAAATCCGACCAATATTTGAATTGATATAATGCATAATCTGTTGATATATTCAAATGTCTTAATACTTCCTTTTTCCATTCGTTAAAGTTATCTACTTCTTTTTTACCTACATAACCATAATTAATCTCTTTGTTAAAAAATGATAATGTTGCTTTGTCTACATCTTCCAAAGTGTTAGCTTCTGAATGTTTTTTAGTGTTGAATACAAAATATAAGTTATTATCTTTACAAATTGTGGCCTTTGCTGTTCTATATCTCATTCGCTCCACTCCTTATGTATTTAATTTCTAAAAACATTATAACAGATAGAAAAGATAATTTCAACTACTTTTTCACTTAAAACAAAACAATACTTTTATACTGTTTTTGGAGGTGAAAACATGTATAAGTAAGTATAGTTATGTATAAGTTTATCTAATTATTTTTATTGTAAAATGACAAATAAAAAGAGCCATTTTTAGGCTCTATAATGTTTTTAATATTTCTGTAATTTTTTCATCCGTTGACCATTTTTGTTTTGCATTGTTTAAATTATTTAACCAAACTTTCAAAGCATCATCTTTATATGTAAGCAAATAATATCCAGCAATCCCATTAACACTTTCTATATAATTTAGATCATCATAATTAAAATCATCTCCTACCTCTTTTATATATATTTGTCTTCCTTCTTCACTTTCCATTAAATATTCGTTAATATATTCCTGCTTAGTTTTCATTAATATACATTCCTCTAATTATATTTTTACAATATGATACTGCTTACTTACAAAATCATACTCCAACACTAATAAATTTTTTATGTCTGGTTGCCGTTTTAAGGTGTTGTAAGTATCTCCTGCATGTTCCAAACAAGAATATTCATACTCTAATTCTTCTTGAATGTCTGTATCCGTGGCCTTAACTATAAATAATTTATTATTAATATAGTCTACCTGCTCAAAAAATTTAATTTAATAATACTATTATAAACGATACACTCAGTTAATGCAAGTATTTTTTATTTAATATTATATTCTTAATATGTTCTACGTGGAACACTAAACACATTCAACAAAAACAACAAATTAACATACAATCTAATATATATTTATCTAGTTTTATCCAAGTATTTTATGATAAATAGTCAATGAATTATAATAATCAGTATATCTAACTTTATCTAATTATCGTCATAGCAAGCCATTTGAGAAATTGCAGGTGTAAATGTATGTTAGATTAATTTAAAGAGGTTTAAAAGGGACTGTGTGAAGGTGAATAGTTGTTGTGTTGTGGTATGTTGGAGTTGTGACCGGATAAAAGGATAAAAATAAAAACCCTTTACATCAAAAAAATACCTGAATATCGTATAATCAAAATATAATTCTTTTAATTCAGCTAGTGGCATTCCGAACTGATAAGCTAGTTTGTTTTTACTTTTTGCCTTCTTATCTTCTATAACGTCCTGCTGATTAAAATAGTATAGGCCATTAGCTAAGATATAGCCTTTTGTTATGTCTGAATTATGGTAAAGGGTTAATACTAGATTATTTGTTGCCTTGTCGTGCAGGTTTAAAGTAATAGTTTTATCTGTTTCTAGTAGTTCTAAGTAACCAAGAGTATTTACTTTTAATACCTGTTGCATAAAAGTAATAAACCAATCACGAATATTTGTAAAATTTTGTATTTTATTACCTGCTGGAGTTGTTGTTAATAGTGTAAATTTTTGGGTCATTGTTGGAGTACCTCCTTTTGTTGGTGTTATGGTTTGTTATATCGTTGACTGTTATAAACCATTTGTAAAATACCTTAATTTGTTATAGTTGTATAATGTTTGATGTTGTCTGTTATTAAGGTATTTTACAAAGGATTTATTATCCCTGCATCAACCAGCTTATTAAGCATATACAATGCAGGGATAAAATTATATTTACCTTTTTATTACTACTAGTCTATCGGATTTTAATTTTCTAGTGTATTCCTTATCATCCTTATAGACTTCTATAATTTCCATTGTTTTACCACTAGCTGAGAATAATATAGTTTTAACTTTTGAAGTATAGCCTTGATTCCATACTAAGGTATCACCTACTTTTATTTCCCTTGCCATAATTCCATTGCATAAGCCTATGCCTTGTAATCTTACTACACCAGTTAATGGCTTTTCTTCTTTCTCAGCTAGTTTAGGAGTCGTTACTGTTTCATTATCTCCTGCTATTCTAGCATAATTATTAAGCGAATTATTGTTCATTTCAATAGTAACTTTTAGAGGTTTATTGTTCTTGCCTATCTTGGTTAATTGGTAATATGTATTACCGTTAGGCTGAGGAATTGAAAAGGATACTTCAAATAATCCATTATTACGGTTTTTCGGGTGAGATTCAATAATAAATCGTGTTTTGTCTGGGTGTATAATTGTCATGTGTTAAACCTCCTTGTTATATTATGTAAAATTATAAAATCCCTTTATATAAAGCAGGATAATAAATACGTTTGGCATACCCTGCTTTATTAAAAAGATTTTACTATTATACTGTTAAGCTGTTTTACAACGTGTTAAAATGGTTTGTTTTTCTCCTTTATATTCGCTATGTTCTTTTATTGAGCCTTTTAATTTTAAGTTATGACCTATGTTAACGTCAATACATTCTTTAGTATAGAAGTTTTTACCGTTAACTATTTCTTTTATACTTTTGGCTGTTTTCCAAATGAATATATTACCATTATTATCTAAAAACTTATGGATAAAATTGGTTTGTGAATTATAAGCTGAGTACTGGAATTCATAACTAAAACTATTCATGTATGTTAATTCAATTTGAATTTTTTCTCCTGGTGTGCCAATGTAGTCTGATATTGATTCTTCTTTTGTCTGAGTTAATTTTTTCTCAGCCTCTATTTGTCTTTCAATTGTCTTGAGATATGAAGGTATTATAGATGCAACAAACCCGAAATCTTTAGTTCTGATATTTCTTTCATGGGATAATAAGTAGATGTTATACAGATAATCGTTAAGGCTATCAGAAGGAAGATTTTTACACCAGTTAAGTGCATCCTCAGCAATCTTTTTGTCATTGTCGGTTATATCTATAGTATATTTTCCTCTAGTGTCTGTTATATACTTTTCAGCAATGTCAGAAGTTGACAATATGCCTTCTTCCTCATATGCTTTAGATTTGGAAATAAAACCCTTTTCCCTGATAACTGCTGCAACTATATTCAAATATCTGGAAATATCGTATTTCATAGCTGATAATGGTATTCCGTCGAATTCATTGCTGTTATCTGAAATATTGATAATTTCCAGGTATGAAGCGTAAAATTGAGGGTCAACGTGGCCTAAAAAGTCTTTCAAACAACTTTTACCAACCATTTTATAGGTATCTGATTCAATATGTCGGACTATGAATGTATATTTGCGTTTACGGTCACTGTTGCAGTGTTCACATACTAATAATTCCCTGTATTCTTCTGGATATATTTTTCCAGGTATAGTTTTAATTAATGTACCATTTTCCATAGCTTCACATGAGGCTATAAGCTCATAACCAGCAATTATTGGAGATACACCTGATAATTTTACTTTGTAGTAGGTTGTTGTTATGTTATGTGTAATATAATAGTCGTTCATATCTTGGTTGTTGCTTACTGGTGTTTTTTCAAATGTGTCAAATGTTTCTGAGGTTATTGGCTGACAGTTTAATTTCAAGGCTTTTCTGTTAAGTTTTTTGATTTTTTGCTCTAATGATTCTAAGTTGCAAGCTGGTATTTCAAAAGTATTGGTTATTTGTTCCATTTTGTTAACCTCCTTTAGTTTGGTTGATATTGTTATATTATGTATTGTTATATTATGTAAAAATACCTTTAGATTACATATTGCCCGTGGTAGGTGGTGAGTTGTTATAGGGAATTTGGCAATATGCAAGTTAAAAATATTTCTGAAAGTAATAATGTAAAAATGTTAGAATTCTTTAATCATTCCAAGAATTCCCTTCATGACATGAATTCCAACAACCTTTTCATCATCAGACAAGTCTTCCTCATCCTCAAACAATTCTTCAAAGTGATCTGCAAGCTCTTCCTCTGAGCCTTCTACCCAATCAAAGCCAATACTTTCATACCAACGAATAAGGGATAATATGCGTTCCTGAGTATTTCCTTTCCCGTCTGAGTATGGGAAGGCTTCAAGGGTAATACTGTGAAAACCATTTTGTTTTGCAACTACTTCAAGTTCTGAAAAGAATAATTTTCCCTGCCCTATTGCCATGACTGTTTGAAGTTCAATAGTGTTATGTCCTGGTGATAATTCCCATGTTTCCAACTGAAAACTAATAGCATCTGATTGTACTGCAGGTAGTTTCTCCTCTAGACGTTCCCAAAGTTGAAGGGTAATAGTTTCTCTCATGTCTAAAAGTTTCATTAATATTCCTCCTTAATGTTATATTATGTAAAAACTCCTTATAAAATCCTTCTTTTGTTATAATGTTATTGGGAGTGTTAAGAAGGACTTTATAAGAGGTTTTTAGCCTCTTAAATTATATAGCCTGCATCAATCAAAATTTGTTTTCCTTTTTCTGTTAATAATTTTTCCCTACTTAAAACCATTCTATCGGAAATATAATTGTTAATTTCTACCTTTATTTCTTTTGTTTCATTCGCTAATATTTTGTAAGTATTCATAACTTTATAGATGTTTACTTTTAGTCCTATGTTATCACATTTGTAATATAGTTTTTTGAGTAGTTCGGGCTTATTGGTCATGTTGTTATACCTCCTCATATTTAATTCCTCTATAAAATATCTTAATTTGTTATATATTGTTATGAACATAAGATACTTTATAGGGAAATTAATCCCTATACTAAAACCAGTTCTTTAATTCTTGCTCAATTTCCTGAGCTGATTTAGCGAATTCTTTTAATTCTTCCTCCTTCCTTCTGTACAGTTCTTCCTGCCTTTCTTGCTTAATTTGTTCTGATAGTCCGTGTAAAGTTGGATTGCAAATAATTTCTAGTTTTGAATAGTTGGATAAGTTTAACATAGTTTTTAGCCTCCTCGTTATACTATAATTTACCTTCCCATAACCTACCATTTCTAGTAGGCTAACGGAAAATAAACTTAAGATGTTATAGATAGTTTTTAGTAGTTCTTTGAGCAAAACATTTGCATAATGGTAAATTTTCGTCACATTCGTTGGCGTATTGGCCTTCAATATCTCCTGCATCCTCAGCCTTGCAGCCTATGTTATCCGGCATTTCTGCATAATAGTTAATACAGTTTTCAGAGTCACAATAGAAATATTTTTCTATGGTCATAGTGTACCTCCTTCTGTTATTCTGTTTAGGGTTTTTGTTAAAATCCCTTTATAAAATGCAGGTTAAATAATTTTAGGTAAATAACAATAACCTGCACTATTTAAAAAGATTATACAAAATATACTGAATTCCTGCCATTCTCCGCTTTACTTTGCATTTCATCGCCAAGCTGATCAAGTTGTTCCTCTTTGATCATGTCGCATAATGTTATAGTATTATGACCTTCACCACCAAACAAGCGGTAAATCATCATTGTAGCATCTTCCAAGAATTGGTTATAGCTAACACTTTGCCATTTTCCAGTTGTAAAAGTATGGTACATTGAATAAGTTTTACCGTTTAGTTCCCATATGCTATTTTGTTTATTTGGTGCATATTGTAAATTTACATATTGCTTAACTACGTTAAAATATTCTTTGTGGTCTCTGTTGCCTTCGGAAAATAGGTTTGTTAATTCCTGGTTAATTTGGATTGCCTTGGTTAAAGCTAATGTGTTATTATTTTTCATAGTTATCAATCTCCTTTTTAATTTTAATCCTTTACAAAATGCAGGTTGACCGTGTTAATGTTTTGTTATTCCTGCATTCAAAAAAGATTATAATTGTTATTCTGGTTTTAATCCGTATTCACTGCAAAATTCTTCATGCGTATAAGTATAATTATCCTCTATCTGTCTGTTATACGCTGTTTCAATTCCATCTTCTGGATATTCTTCTAAATATACTTTAACATTTTCTTCCATAGACGGTGATATTTTCATAACTTCTTCATAATCCCATATACTAACATTTCTTGGAATATGAAGGTAAAATCTAAACCAGTTATCAAACAGTGCTAAAGAATTAATGTGTTGTTGCTCGTTCTCTTTGCATTCAGAACAAATTTGGTTAAATACTTCTGATTTTACTATATTTTTCTTGGTTGTAGGTGTTCCGCATATAGGACATTTAAAATTAGGTATTCTTGCCATTGTTCAACGCCTCCCTGTTATAGTTAATTTAGTTTGGTTAAACCTCTTGGTAGACTTGAAAATTTACTAATTGCATAATATAACCTCCTTTATTTTAAACCCTTTGTAAAACCTTCATAAGTAAACCAAAATAGATAATAAAAGATAATTGAAGGCTTTAAAAAGTATTTACTTACAGTCAGTAGGCACGCTCCTCGTTCGGCTGTTTACTCCTACCTATTCATTTTCCCTTGGTTCGCATCATGCAAACTAGACCGGGTGAATACTGTCATATTATTCTTTTCTGCCAACGTCCGCATCCGGTTAACCTCTCGGCTGGTTTGACTGTTTTTAAAAATGGTCTTACACCTTTATTTAATGCAAGAATCATGCCAAAATTATATTTATAATTTGTAGCATACCCTTAGAGGGTATAGATTATTTATAGGCTGAAAGTGTTGATTTTAGTAGGTTTTTTGTGTTGTTTGGATGGATATATTGGAGGGTATATTAGATAGTTGGTATGTGTTTTTAGTGTGTGTGGAATGTGTTCTGGAGTGATACATTTATATGTTCTATATTGGAACAGTGTGTATTGGAATGGAACAATTGATGTATATTAGGGTGATCAAATTGTTACACAATAGTATCAAATTGTTACACAATAGTATCAATTTGATATGGTTGGAGTGTTGGTTGGTTAAGTGATTTTAAGTGATTTTAAGGTGATTTATATATGAAATTTTGGAATAGTTAATATTATGGATTGTTTGGTTATAGTTTGTGTATTATTTGGAGTGTTCCACGTGGAACACTATTATATTTACTATTCGTATAATGGTAATAGTATATAGACAGTATAGCTTTGTTTGGAGTGGTGTACAATTGTAGGTTGTATATATGTGTTAGTGGTGCTTAGTGTTTATGTTGTTTGGGTGTTAGCTATAGCTGTATTGATATGTATAGATAGATTGTATAGAGGTTATATTATAGGTGTATTAGGTAGATAGTACACTTAAAATATGTGTGGTGTATAGTGCATAGTGTTAGGTAGTATAATGTTAGATATTATAGATATATTGATAGTATGTTTATGTATTCTATAGATGGTATTATGTATTGTTTATGATATTGGTATGGTTTATGTGGTGGTTTGTAATCCCAATTTATATATGGTTTTTGCGTGTAAAGTGGGGAGTTGAAGGTGATATAGTGAGGATTTTAGGTGTAAAGTGGAGAGAAATAGTGTGTACTGTGGTACTCAGTTTTGGGTACTGTAGTACTCATTAAGTGTTAACTATAAATTTTCCTGTTATACTTTCCGAGGTGACAAGACACTTGACAAGACAGTTATATGTTCCACGTGGAACATCAGAATTATATTTATAGTTTGTTCCACACGTTCCACATATTCCACTACACATTTTATATTTTTATGTTTTCCACACGTACGATAAATTTTATAAATCCGGTGGTTAAGTGGTGGATTGGTGGATTGGTTCACTTGTGGCAATATAGCAATATGAAGCCTATATCACCTTTTATTTAATTTTCCAGGTCATATTATACCTATTTTGAATTTACTCTTCTTATTTAGCGTTTATTTCAATCAAAATTTAACCTTATTTTTAGTATGTATTTTTATGTACCAGCTAACCAACAGGTCACAGCCCTACACCTACAACTCATACACCACAACGCAACAACAAACAACCTAACAATTCCCAACTATACCACAATTTACCAAAATAACTTCGCATAAGGTTTATTATGTGGAGAGATACAAAGGAGATGAGCAGGACGGGGCAGCGTTTACAAATTGAGAGTGATAGTCATTATCATTTGCCACCACATCAGTTAGATCCATACAGATATTTTACATACGACTGCGACTCTCGTATATTAATCGCATAATCATATAAATAACAACTATTTTCATAATAAATAACTTCTACACTAATAACACAACAAATTCCATTACAATCACAATTTTATTAAAATTAACTATAATATATTAACTATTCTTACCATTTAACTATACATTCAAACAATTTTCTAAACACACTAATATCAATAATTATCAACACATTCTAATCCTATCACATACTATCACAATTAACCAATGTTATCAATAACACATCAACAATTCATCAATAAACTATAAATCAAATAACAATCAAATCATAAATATCGAATACTATTTTACAACTAATTTAATTATAAATTTTTACTACAAATTTTACTCAAATAATATCTTATTTCTTATTATTACTATGTTTATTACTAATTTTAAAAAACAAACTAATATACCCAAACATGATTTAGATATATTGATTTAGATTTTTAATTAAATATTATCATTTTAATCTAATCTAATATATTATATTAATTTTATATAACTCCAATCTCAAACAACATACTTACTCCTATACTTCAAAACACTAATAAATTTGTCACCATATCCAACCATTTTCTTATACTTCTCATAAACCCTAACTTCTTCTCTATTCATCTCATCCAAATCCCTAATAACATCTCCATTCCTTCTAAATACAACTACTTTTTCTATACCAAATCCCATATTAATTCTCATATCAACATCTTTCCCAATAACTAAATTAACCACACTACCTTCAATAAATTCCATAACTAAATAATATCCATCCATATTTTGTATATTAATTATCATAATTACCTCCCATTTATATTCATTCATTCATTCATTCATTATTTACTTTTCATCTACTCTCCACTCTAATCCACATTTCCAACATCTATAATATTTATCCTCTTTTCCCACATCATATATTACTTCTTCTAATAAATCATCATACCCTTCATAATCATTAATATAAATATTCCCATTTGAATCTACTGGAAACTCAATCATCATTTTAATTCTCATATTTAAATCAGTATTCCCACACTTTAAGCATTTCATTAATAACACTCCTTTATATTATTTTATTATTTTTATAATTTGTTGATATTAATCTATCCATAATATTTAACTTTATACTATAATTTATTCTATAAATTTATTTATATAAATAAAATGCCTATTATACCTACGTTTATTAACATTCTAATTTAAACTTTAACAAAAAATAATCTCCCATTTAGAGAGATTAAATTCATTAACTCATTCATCTATTTAAAATGTATTCTTATGAAGGAGGAGGTTGAATCTCTATTTCCATTATTCCCATGATCCCCATTCTTATCCTTATACACATACCCAAAATACCATAACAAACTACCACAAAACACACTTAATCCATAACAAATAAAACTAATATACTTAAATAAATCACTTAATCCTAATATCCCTATACCACTTCTATTTCCTATATCTCCTATCATTAATCCTGCTATAGAGAATAATGATAAACATATTATTGATGATATATACATTA
>Ga0209319_1002800_pt1 | contig 10143 bp, 11 predicted proteins | sample RifGroE2_FD_184000 | JGI IMG/M metagenome (GOLD analysis project Ga0209319, IMG submission 184000) | Groundwater microbial communities from Rifle, Colorado - Groundwater E2 (SPAdes) (version 2) | ecosystem: Environmental > Aquatic > Deep subsurface > Groundwater | place: Rifle, Colorado, United...
TGTTACACCTGTTAATGCAGACATGGTTCTTGGACTTTTTAATACTCGCTGGACGTTTATCATTGGTTTTATGTTTGTTTTTAAGATAACTAATTTTAACATCGTTGCTTAAAATGCAACAGGTCTAATATACTAATAGACCAACAATAATAACGGTGGTCCAAATAATTGTCGCCACATATTTTTTAATTTTTTCTTGGAGAAAATCTGATAAAAAAATCTTTATGATGTATATATACAATAACAGTATTATAAAAAAATAGTCTGTATAGTAAACCCCAAGTGACAATACTAAGATAGATATCAAAGTTAAGCCACTATGTTCTTTTATAAATTTAACAATTTTTGCATTTTTCATTTTTCCTCAAATTAATAATTACATCTAGGAAATTAACCAGATAAACATTACCCTAGTAACAAAGAACGTCAACACAATACTTAAAATTGTAATTACCATGGAAAATCTTGGAAATAATCTGATCAATACATACAAAGGTGCTGCGATAAAAATACTTGAAATAAATAAACCAACCGCTAGAAATAGCATCGGCCACAACCACCCTCCGGCATCGCCACCTGCCGTAAAAACCATATAAACATATGAAATGAAAAATACTGCCATAATTAATTTGCTAAACGAACTAGCCTTTTCTCCATAATCTGATTGACTCGTTATTTGTTCCATTTTATTCATATTTTTATCGTCTTTAAAAATTATTTCTTCGGCAACCTTCCCCCACTTTGCAGGCAGGCGTTGAGTGAAAAATAAGCGGTGAAGGTTTTTGTTTTCTCATAGTAGTCCGTGCCTTTCTGGTGACAGATGCCGGTGCTGGATTTTTTGACGGGCGGATTCATGAATAGCCAAAACACGACAACAACAATCAGCAAAACGACAGCAACAGCAATCCAAGTTTTTCGGATGAATTTCATTTTCTTAAATGATTTTAAATTATCTGATTTCAATTCTACACTTTCGTGATGTAATAAATCCGTATTACGGTCAATTTTGGCTAACTCAGGCGATTCTTGGAGGTCGCCAATAATGACATAAATCCCGTTTTTATATTCAATTACGTTTCTACCTACAATAGTTTCGACTTTATAACGATATTGCCTCAGATGATTTTCCGTATATTCTTTGGCATGATCCAGATAATCTCCAATTTCGGTCAAGGTCGCATGTTTCTTTTCGCACAAAAAAACGAGCATACGATATGCGTTGCCCGTCAAAACCAACTCCTTGCCATTTTCGTCAAAAACTTTTCTGCTTTCTGTGTCTAATTGGAAATATTGATGTTGATAAATCATATTATATTATTCGGGATTATTTCTTCCAATCCTTAATCAACAAGCCTCCATGAACGCGCTTGACCATGTCAATGCTTATTTGCGATTAATTTGTGTGTTTTTTACATCTCAAGAGATAATTGATTGGATTCTTTTGCGAGGTTTAGTTGCATTTTTTCTTGAGCATCAGCCAACCATTTCAAAGGCTCATAGTCCCTTGTGAGTCCCCAGAGTGGCATGTTTTTTATTCTTCCTTTTTCTTCAATTATGTCATTATCTCTCAATGGCTTAAAATAATAACCTGAAATATTTGACTGGGCCTTCCCTAGTGAATTTGCTATTTCTTTTTGACTAACCGGATCCTTGGATTTTATAATGGATTTTAAAATTGTTTTTTGCTCTTCCGTAAGCTTAATCAATTCTTCAATTCTTTCCCATCTTTCTTGAGCTAATAACATTCTTGCTTCATCAATCGAGAGAGATTTGCCAAATTTGTCAGAAACTTTGCTCAAAATATCACTTACTGATGACATTATCAATCGAATGTCTCCGCCATAAAGATCATACAAATTGTAAACAACTTCATCCTTAACTGGTTTTATATAATTTGGAATATCATCCGATTTTAATAACTCCATCCTCTTTTCAAACGCCTGAATCAGTTCACTTTTGCTCAAGGGATCTATTCGAAGAGGTGTACGAAAAAAAACACTTTTCACTCTGTCTTGTGAGCCTATTATATCCTTAAATAAATTGTTTGGTCCCAGAAACAAATAGTAGACATCTGGTGTTTGTAATACATCCCTTATTTCATTAAAAAATTGAATGACCTTCTTTTTATTTTCTTTTCCCATTAAAACTACATCGAAATTATTAACATGAACAACTATCCCAGAGTATGTATAGCCACCAATTTCTCGTTGTTTGATAAAATCAATAAGTGAGCTGAAATATTTCTCCAACATTGAAATTGGTATTTCAAGTGGTTGAGTAAAATTCTTGTTCATTCCAAAATCTCCGCCAAATCCCAAGATGGAAGCACCTCCTGAAATATCAGTAGTCTGAACAATATCGAGCAATCTATTTAATTTCGAAATAAACTCATCTTTCAATAATTCCGGGTCAACCAATTCTATTTCTCTTATTATGGAGCCAATCACTTCTAGCAAAAAACTTTTTTTGTTTAAGGATAGATCAGAGGCTTCAATTTCTCTTCTTGATGAAAATAAAAGTTTAGACTTTTTATATTTCCATATTACTTTTTGAAAATTTGCCAAGCTGGTTTTACCAACTCCAACATTTCCACAGATTGCAAGGCACCCTCTCCTCTCAGAATCAAACAAGTTATCAAGAAAAGCTATCTCCTTATCCCTCCCGACAAAAGCATCCTCAATGCTTAAATAGCCACCTTCAATTAAGGGAAGCGTGTCATACGGATTGCTTTTTAGGCCAAATTGTTGCCAATTTACAGATTGCATATTTTGTATATATATAGTTAATTATTTTTTTCGTATATGCTTATTTTATCTATAAACAAGCAATAAATCAAGTGATTAACTTTTATAAATCAAATGTGCTTTTCTATATACATAAAGTTATACACAATAAATCTTATTTCTTCCAATCCTTAATCAACAAGCCTCCATGAACTCGCTTGACGACAACTTTCTGCTTTTCTTTCCAGCCAAGCTCGCGGACGATTTCGATGGGTAGGGTCAAGCCGATTGATCCGTTGCCAGATTTGGTCAATTTTCTAACGTCTTTTTCAGTTGATTTTTTGTTTGGCATAATAAGTCCTTATTTAATTACTGAATTGAATACTTGCCTAATCGCTACAATGATAAACGCGACAATCAAGAACACTGCCAACCAAGTCAAGATGAAGCCGAAAAAATTGAACTTATCCTAAGTCTACAGCAAATTATAGCTTTGGTAAAACATGATTTTTCCATCAAAAAACCGCCAACAAGTGGCGGCTCAAATTGCGGAGAAGGAGGGATTTCCGCGTCGTTTTCTGGTGAAAACTCCTTGCCCGCGGCAGCGCTGAATGCTCCTATGGTCGCATCCATCGACGCTCACTTATCTCGCCTCCGCTCGATGTTCGCTTCTGCCGGTTCGAATCCCGCTTCATATTCCGCAATACAAAACAAACCCCACTTATTTGTGGGGATTGTTTTGCATTGCGGAGAAGGAGGGATTCGAACCCTCGAAGGCGGTTAAGCCTTGCCTCGTTAGCAGTGAGGTACTTTCGGCCTCTCAGTCACCTCTCCGTATATTAAAAATGTCTTTTGGCAAAAGCCCTACCTGATCCAGATTTCAAATATTTTTCAAATTCAAATGCTTTATATTTATCATTGAAAACTATATATGAAACCAGCTTCACAGGCAGTCTGTTTTTTGTAGCCGGCACACTACCTTTTCTGTGCCATTCTATTCTTTCTCTTAAATTAGCACTACAACCAGTATATGGTTTACCATCGCTACAGGCAAGAATATAAACAAAATAATTATTCATTATTTTTATTCTTCATGCTAATTTAACAACTTCCGCCTACGCACACTTCAGAGGACTGCGTCCGCCGAAGTCCGCTATGGCGGACGAAGGAGGAAGCAGTGAGATTCGAACTCACGGTACCTTTTACAGTACTACAGTTTTCAAGACTGTTGCCTTAAACCGCTCGGCCATGCTTCCTTTTTTATTTTCAACTCCACACATCATAACAGCTAGAAACATATTTGTAAATATGCTAAAATTGAGCCAAGTCTACTTAAATAAATATACCCCAATGAAATATACCTGTTTGCTTAGCAGAATTTCACGGGGAAAGAAATTATGCCATTTGACCTAAAAAAAATAATTGCAAATCAAACTGGCAATAAAAATTCTTATCATGAAAAATATTCAGTTAATAACATGAATATTAGCGGCGAACAAGAAATTGACACAGATAAAGCAATGCACCAATGGAATGCCCCGGAATTTGAAGTATATGAAAAATCCTCTCGCTGGTATCTAATCGGTGGAATCTTTATTCTCTCACTTGTTATTTATGCACTCCTTACAAATGGACCAATCATGGCCATAACATTTATTTTAATTGGAATTGTTGGCTATATTCACCTACAAAGAGATCCTCGCATTATAACATTCTCAATAACATCCAAAGGGGTAATTGCCGACAAAGAAATGTATTCGTATGAAAACATTTATTCCTTTTGGATTTTTTATGATCCCAATCACACTAAAACCATCAGTCTTCACACAAAAGCTTCCATGCTTCCATTTGTGCACATCCCTCTTGGAGAACAAGATCCAGTGTATTTGCGCGAACTCTTGCTGAAGAACATCCCGGAAATAAAACAAGATCCGAGTCTTATTGACACAATTGAAAGAATTTTACATATCTAACTAACTTACAACCAACAGCAACTAACGTACAACAGGGGCTCTGGTATTGCTTTATTTTAATTTTTATCGTAGACTGAATTCTGTCAGATAAAGACTACCTACGATATTGTTTTAATCGTATTTATTGAATTTTGTTGTTAGTTGTTAGTTATAGGTTGTTAGTCACAAGAGAAGTCTTTGTAGCTCAGTGGATAGAGCGCTCCGATAGCAATCGGGGGGTCGCAGGAACAATATAAACGTCTTTGTAGCTCAGTGGATAGAGCGTCTGGTTGCGGTCCAGAAGGTCGCAGGTTCGATTCCTGCCAAGGACACAAATGAATGAAATGAATTTGGAGACTTGGAGTGAGTGAACGATTTCACTCACGTCAGGAATCGAACGCCGGAGCAATTTTCGTCAGCAGACGAAAATGCGAGGCGGTGGCCAGACAAATTTTTGCGTCGGCAAAAATTTAGTCGAGGTCGATTCCTGCCAAGGACACAAAAAATCAACAATAAGAAGTCAGGCATTTTGCTTGACTTTTTATTTAAAAGGTGCTTAAATATACACTCATAGTTATTTACCAATTCAACAGTGGCATTGCCACATAAAATCAAGAAAAGGAGATTCTAATGAAAACCGACCGGATTATAAAAATGGACACGAGGGCGATGAGAATTATCCGTGCATCTTCTGCTGATATCAAGGGAATAGCCAGGATGATTAACGAACAAGGTGCGAGATTGATTGAAGAAGATCTCGAACCTATAAACGTTTTATCCCTGGTGAACCTCCAACTGCAGCGATTGATCGATGGAACGATTCATTCATGTATGAATGAATCGTGTGTGAGAACGTTCACATTCCATGATTTCATAAAAAATCCCTTGATCATGACATGCAGTGAAGATTGCCTGGCTGAAACCACTCGCATCGCAGGGGAAAGAATAATATCAACTTTGCGCCTGGAAATTCCGGAGCTGGAAAAAAGAGTGCGCGACATGAAAATCAGCATGTCATCATTGGCTGTTCGGCAAGGGGACATAGCCGACAAAGCACATGCTCAAGGAGATGACATCAGCGAAAAAATTCTTCGCACAAAAAAAGCACGACTTAACAATCTCATAGAAACAATGTTTGCAATAAACAAGGGAACATTCTCAATCGCATGTAAAAATGATGCCTGCGAAGAAGATATTCCCATTAGCGCTCTCATTAATTCTCCCGAAATTGGCTATTGCCTGGCCTGTCGAAGATAAACAAGCAGCGCTGCAACAAATTCAACCTCAAAAACAGAAATGTTTTTGAGGTTTTTATTTCCTAAACCTATCACTAGATACAAAGCATCCATTGAGCTATAATTTAGATATGGATTTTTTGAAAATGAAATTGGAAAAACTGCCGCGCATAGGGATGAAATATGGCGCAATTTTGAAAAAACTCAACATTGAAACTGTGGAGGATTTTTTGCTGCACTTCCCTTTCCGCTACGAAGATTATTCGGAGCGAATTTTAATTGAAAATCTTGCCGCTGGCGAAACAGCCACTGTGATGGGAGAAGTTGTGCAAAGCAAACTGGTGCGCACCTGGAAAAAGAAAATGATGATCACAGAATGTTTCGTGAGCGATGAAACTGGGACTGTGCGAGCCGTGTGGTTCAATCAACCGTATGTCAGCGATTCGCTCACTGCTGGCAAGGGCGTGCGTCTGGCTGGAAAAATTTCCGAGGATGCAAAAGGACTGTTTTTTTCAAATCCTGCTTGGGAACTTTCTTCTCGCACGCCAACCAACACAGGACGCCTTGTGCCAATATATCCAGAAACTGAGGGACTCACTTCAAAATGGATTCGTTGGCAGATGCAAAACATGATCAAATATGCCGATGCTCTTGTTGATCCAATTCCAGAAAATATTTTAAGGGGTTTGCATTTGCCAATCCTAAGCGAAGCTGTGAAGTCTTTGCACTTTCCAAAAACGCTCAAGGAATTTGAACTCGCACAAAAACGTTTCGCTTTTCAGCAAATGTTTTTGGTGCAACTTGCCACGCAGCGAGTGAAAATTTCTTGGGACAAACAAAATGCTGCTTCAATTGCTTTCAATGAAACACTAACCAAATATTTTGTTGAGTCACTTCCCTTTACTCTCACTGATGCTCAACGCAAAGCTGCATTTCAAATTTTAAAAGATCTCGAAAAACCACTGCCAATGAATCGCTTGCTCAATGGCGATGTGGGCAGCGGCAAAACAATTGTGGCTGCTATGGCCAGCTTAAGCGCCATTAATGCTGGATTTCAAGTTTCCTTGATGGCTCCGACAGAGGTTCTAGCAAGGCAACATTTTGAATCAATTTCAAAAATATTTTCAAAGCAAGACATAACCGTGGGACTCTTAACTAATTCATATCAAATAACAACTGATAACAGGCAACTGACAACAAACAACAAAAAATCCAGAGATGCTCTTTTGCAAAAATTAAAAAACGGAGAAATTAATTTAGTAATTGGTACTCACGCACTTATTCAGAAAGATATTAAATTTAAAAACCTTGCATTAATTATTATCGATGAGCAACATCGCTTCGGTGTGGCTCAACGCGCTTTTTTACAACAACAAATAGCAGAGATTAACGATGGCTTGCCTGGAAAAATTCCACATCTACTCACGATGACAGCAACTCCAATTCCCCGCACACTGACTTTAGCTTTTTTTGGAAATCTGGATATTTCAGTGTTAGATGAAATGCCAAAAAATAGACTTCCGATTGTTACTGAAATAGTTATGCCCAGCAAAAGAAAAGATGTCTATGATTTTGTGCGCAGCGAAATTACCAAAGGTCATCAAGCTTTTATCATTTTTCCACTCGTGGAAGAATCAGAAAAATTGACTGAACTTAAAGCTGCCACTCAAGAACACGAAATGCTGTCGCGAGAAATTTTTCCAGATTTAAAATTAGGACTCCTGCACGGAAAATTAAAAGCTGGCGAAAAAGAGCAAGTGATGGCTGACTTTAAAGACAAAAAATACGATATCTTGGTAGCCACGAGTGTGGTGGAAGTTGGCATTGATATTCCCAATGCTACTGTAATCATGATTGAAGATGCAGAAAGATTTGGTCTTTCACAACTTCATCAATTTCGCGGACGAGTCGGCAGAAGTGACAAACAATCATATTGCTTTCTTTTCACTGGCAGCAAAACTATCAAGGCAAAGTCGCGCCTGGGTGCTATGGAAAAAACATCCAGTGGCTTTGCAATTGCTGAAGAAGATTTGAAACTCCGCGGTCCTGGAGAGTTTCTTGGCACGCGTCAATCTGGTCTTCCAGACATCGCCATGGAACATTTATCAAATGTGAAACTCATTGAAATCGCCCACGATTATGCCGAACAAACTTTGCAAAACAGTCCCGATTTGAGCGACTATCCACTTTTACAAAAAGAGCTTGGAAAATTCCAAAGCAATGTTCACCTTGAATAACTGTGCATAATTTATAAATTGATAGTTTAAACAAAAAAAGCTATAATATATAAGCTTTTTCATGGGTTTAGTAGAAATTTCCAATTTTGAATTTTGAACAAATTTTTAATGATTAAATTTTTGAATTTTTAAACATTATGTCATTAAGACTTGATTCGAAATTCAAAATTCATAATTCAAAATTATGTTCATAAAAAATTTCCAAGACCACACATATTAATAAATTAAATTACACAAACAAAATGAAACCAGAAATCTTCAAGGCTTACGACATTCGAGGACTTTATCCTCAAGAGCTTAGTGGCGAAGATGCTTATCAAATTGGACGTGCTATTGTTGAGCATACCAAAGCAAAAAGCATAGTAGTTGGAGCTGATATGCGCACATCATCACCAGAAATTCAAACTGGTCTTATGCGAGGAATAACTGAGCAAGGTGCTAATGTTATCAATATTGGACTCGTGAGCACACCGATGCTATATTTTGCTTCTTGGAAATTAGATGTCGATGGCGGCGTAATGATCACAGCCTCGCACAATACTGCCGAGTGGAATGGTCTCAAGCTTTGTAAGAAAAATGCCGTACCAATTGGTGAAGGAGACGGAATGGAAGAAATTCGCGACCTTGCACTTGGCGGAAAGTTCACACAAAGCGAAGTTGTTGGAACAATCGAAAATGACGAAACATTAAAAAAGGAATACTTTGAATACATTTCTGGTTTTTTCAAAAGTGGATTTAACAGAAAAAAAATTGTCATTGATTTTGCTAATTCTGTTGGGGCATTGGATAAAGAAATTTTTGAAAAGTTTTCTAATGACATTGAGCCGGTTTATTTGTTTGAAGAATTGGATGGCACATTTCCAAATCATGAAGCAAATCCATTGAAACTTGAAACATTAAAATCTTTACAGGAAAAGGTGCTGACAGAAAAAGCTGACCTTGGAATTTCATATGATGGCGATGCTGATCGCGTTGGCTTTGTTGATGAAAAAGGAGAAATAGTTCCAATGGATTATATGATAGCGCTACTCGCTGAAGAAATTTTAAAAAAATATCCCGGCGGCACTGTTTTAATGGATTTACGCTCATCCAATGCAGTTAAAGAAGTTATAGAAGAAGCTGGAGGAAAAGTGCATCGCTGTCGAGTTGGACATTCATTAATCAAAGGACAAATGCGTAGAGATGGTGCTATTTTTGCTGGAGAACTTTCTGGGCATTATTTTTTTGAAGAAAATTCTAAAGCGGAGATGACCACATTGGCTGTGATTACTCTTTTGAATTTATTAAACGAAACCGGGAAAACAATGTCACAGTTAACTGAAAATCTTAAACGCTACTCACATAGTGGTGAAATAAATTCAGATGTTGAAGATAAGGCAGGCATGATGAACAAACTTAAAGAACTTTACAAAGAAGGAACATTGGATGAATTGGATGGTGTGCGTATTGATTTTCCAGATTGGTGGTTTAATGTTCGCGCCTCAAATACGGAGCCAAAACTTCGTCTCAACCTTGAAGCAAAAACAAAGGAGTTGATGGAACAAAAACGCGACGAACTTCTAAACATCATAAGAAGCTAGTTTAAAACGGATCATACGCAATACATGGTTTCAAAAAGTAAGAGTTTGCCTTTTGCTTTGATTGTTTTCTTTTGAGGCAACAGAGAGCGACAGCGAACTCTTAGCGAGCAATCATAGTTCTTCGATTGCGAAGCGTGCCGAAAAAGGAAACAGGTAAAGCAAAAATTTCAAAAGAACCATGTATTGCTTGTGACCACCTAAAACTCAAAAAAGGTTTTCTTAAAATTATACACAAACAAAAAACGAAGCTTTGCTTCGTTTTTTGTTTGATCTTTAGTTCTAGTGGTAATGCCGTTTACTAAGACCGGGCCCATCCAAAAATATCCGTAAAATTGCTGATGATAATTTGAATGATATTTTCTCTTCTTTTTGGAGTAAGCAGTGCAAAGTCTTTGGAAACTGCCTCATTGCCTGAA
>Ga0209319_1002801_pt1 | contig 10142 bp, 8 predicted proteins | sample RifGroE2_FD_184000 | JGI IMG/M metagenome (GOLD analysis project Ga0209319, IMG submission 184000) | Groundwater microbial communities from Rifle, Colorado - Groundwater E2 (SPAdes) (version 2) | ecosystem: Environmental > Aquatic > Deep subsurface > Groundwater | place: Rifle, Colorado, United...
AGAGTGTTTTGAATAATCTTTGTCTGAAATGCAGCTTAGTACTGTTTATACGTTCAATCTTTATACGGTAAATAATCTTAGTACCGATTAACTTTTATATCTCAGGAGTTTGGTAGCAGAGAAATATATACTAAAGGTTTAAAGATGCAACGGTATGTAAGATATCTTCAAATTATAACCATATTGGTCATTATTACGCTGGCAGGATTTGTCAGATTAGCTAATCTGGGGACTCAGTTTACACATGTTGATGATATTGGCGTTGCTGTTACAACGCTCGACCGGGAAGAAAAATTCTTCGTACATTTAGAAAAAGCATCTCATAAGCTTGAAAAAAAATTCAATATTCATCTGGTGCCTTTAAAAACGTTAACTCGCTGGAATATAAACGACAATCCCGTCAAAAATATAATTTCGTATATACCGAATAAGATCATTCAGGTCCACGCAATTCCGGAGATTTGGACCTACGCTCCTCTCCAGTGTGCTTTTGTTCCTTTTTTTATTAATAGCTCACAATCATACCGGGATATTATTTTCTGGGGAAGGTTTCCTGCATTTCTTACCAGCATGGTGGCTATCATTCTGCTGTGTGTGTTCTCTATCGCCCTTTATGGTGAAAAGAGATTTTTTCCATATCTTGTTGCCGGACTGGCATTATTTTCTTTCTCTTGGATGCACATTATATACTCGCAGCAGATGGAGAATTATGTATCTGGATTAATCGCGATTATGACGACATTAATAATCCTTATCAATATTCCGGCTATAGAGACATCTCGAAAAAAGATTTTTTTATCAACATGTTTGATTGCATTCGTCTGTTATCTACACTACCAATTATTATTTTTCCTTCCTGCCTATTGGGGTTGTATTGTTTATAATTTGTATCTAAGAGAAAAAGGAATAGTAACTGTTATCAAAAGGCTTATACCAAGGTTAGTTGTTTTTTCTATTCTCATTTATCCGCTTATAGATTTTATTATGGCCAGAAATCTTGGAGAACGGGGAATTAACTGGAATACTGGACCGGAAAAAGAATTCTTCTTTAATATTTTATCGGCACATGGCTTGCTTGACAGGATTACTTACTCAATAGTTTTTTTTACTAAGAATACATTTATCGTTTTCACTGATCTTATTGCCTTTATGCCTGAGGACACTCGCTTTAGTCTAATTATAGGGACTATTTGTTTCTGTTTAGCAGGCATAGGTCTCTTCAGTTGTTTCAGGAGCACACAGCATACTAAAAAAATGCTTGGATTGTTTATTGTTATTGCTTCTCTGACTTGGATATTTCTTGTGCTCATAAATAAAATAACCATTAGCCCTACCAGACATAGCCTTATTCTTTTGCCACTGATAATAATTCTCATCAGTGAGGGCCTTGGTTTAGCTGCTGGTTATTTTAAACGGGACGTTCAGTCTGGGCTTAGCATTTCTTTGGCCATTATGATAATTGTTGTTTTTTTTACAAATTGGACTTCAGTTTCGAAGCAACGATTGGATCATTTCGATGAAGCCAGAATAGCTCAATTATTGCAAAAATATCAGGTAAGCACGATTATCAGCTACGGATGGACTTGGAATATTGATCTTATGAATTCGATCAGCAAAAAATATAATTACGGACATATTAATGACTGCGATTTCAAACAATTTGATCTGATGCATGGTGATATTTCCAGCGACAATTTTAACCATCGGGCTGTAGCAGTGATAAGTCATCGACACGCTCCTGACAAACGGCTTTATGCTATTTTTAAGGAACAATTCAGCGCGGAGCCTGTGAGCACCGTTTATTCAGATAATATACCTTCTGCCAAAGAGATTGAATTCAGCCATAGGACAAAAAATGGCACCAATGGATATTATTTCAACATTATCAAGACGAGAAGCATTCCTCATAATTATCAAACAAATTTAAATCAGAACAAAAGGAGCTATGCATGCAAATAATTATTCCCATGTCCGGACAAGGACAACGATTTGTCGATGCAGGGTATCAAGTCCCAAAGCCGCTCATAGAAGTCGATGGGAAACCGATCATCGAACATGTGGTGTCTATGTTCCCGGGCGAAACTGATTTCGTATTTATCTGTAACAGCATACATCTCAACGAAACACAAATGAGGACTATACTTACCAGGATTGCTCCGAAAGCAAAGATCGTTGAGATAGGGCCCCATAAAAAGGGACCTGTTTATGCAGTCTCCAAGATTTTTGATTTGATCGATGATGATCAGGAAGTGATCATTAACTATTGTGATTTTGGAAAATACTGGGATTATAGCGATTTTTTGGCGCATACCCGCTCAAGAGAGGCTGATGGGGCAATCCCGGCCTACAAGGGGTTCCATCCACATATGCTAGGAACGACCAATTACGCTTTTATGAGGTTCACGGATCAATGGATGTCAGAGATAAGAGAAAAACAGCCATTTACTGATGACCGTATGGAAGAATATGCCTCTGACGGAACGTATTATTTTAAAAAGGGAAGTTATGTCAAAAAATATTTCTGTCAGCTTATCGACGAAGATATTCATGTTAACGGTGAATATTATGTCAGTATGGTCTATAATCTTCTTCTCAAGGATAGTCTAATCGTTTCCATTTATGAAATACAGCACATGCTTCAGTGGGGTACACCTGGCGACTTGAAGGAATATGAGAAGTGGTCTGATTACTTCAGAAATATTATCCTTGAAAAGCGTAGCTACCCTGTCAATAGAAATAGTATAACATTGATACCGCTGGCAGGGCGGGGGAACAGGTTCGCGACAGAAGGATATCTCAATCCGAAGCCACTTATCGAAGTCAGCGGAAAGCCGATGATCATTCAATCAGCAGATTATCTGCCGGATTCCGAACAGCATATTTTTGTTTGTCTGGGGGATCATCTTGATAATTATCCTCTTGAAAAGGAGATCAAAAAAATATTTCCAGGTACGAAAATCGTCCGTCTTGATCAGGTGACTGAGGGACAGGCATGCACCTGCGAGATCGGGTTGCGGGACGAGGACCTTGATTCTCCTCTCGTTATCGGCGCTTGCGATAATGGGATGCTCTGGGATAGCGAAAAATACCGGCAATTGCTCGAAGCCCCAGATACTGACGCGATCGTCTGGAGCTTCCGGCATAACCAGTCGAGTAAGAACAATCCTCAGATGTACGGCTGGATAAGAACCGCCGGTGATGACAACGTAACCGGAGTATCAGTAAAAAAACCTATCTCTGATGATCCGTTTAACGACCATGCAATAGTTGGGACATTCACCTTCAAGAAGGCGCGATACTTTATTGAATCACTTCAAAATCTCTATAATAAGGACCTGAGGGTAAATAATGAATTTTATGTTGATAGCTGCATAAACGAACTCATCGAGCTGGGATATAAAGTAAAAGTGTTTGAGGTGACAGATTATATCTGCTGGGGCACTCCTAATGATCTGAGGACCTATGAATACTGGCAGAGTTTCTTTCATAAAAGTTCATTTCATCCTTATTCACTCGATAAGGATATTACAATGAATTTTAGTAAGATATCTGAGCTTGATAAAAAATTTAGAACATTTCTGCAGGAGCACAAATGAAAATACCAGAATCAATCCTTCACCTTTTGAAGTAAATGTCATAGTTAATAGAAGGGTACTTCTGACGAAGAGGTCTTTCATGAAATTATCAATTGTAATACCTTGCTATAATGAAGCAAAAAATATACCTTTAATGCTCGATAGATTTCGCAGTGTAATAAGCAGAAAAGACATTGAAGTGATCCTAGTCAATAATGGATCAAAAGATAACAGTCAGGAAGTTCTTGATACTCTGCTGCCTCAGTACCCTTTTACCCGAACAGTGAAGGTAGAAATAAACCAGGGATACGGCTATGGTGTATTAACAGGATTAAGTTCAGCACAAGGAGAGTATCTTGGGTGGACGCATGCCGATTTGCAAACTGATCCGTATGATGTGATCAAAGCCATTGAGATCATAGAGACCAAAAACAATCCAATGAATGTATTTGTAAAAGGTAATAGAAAAGGCCGCAGTGCATTAGACCATTTTTTTACCATTGGAATGAGCTTTTTTGAGACATGCTATCTTGGTGAACGATTGTGGGATATTAACGCCCAGCCTAATATATTCCACAGGAGCTTTTTTGAGAACTGGAATAATCCACCTCATGACTTTTCTCTTGATCTTTTTGTTTTTTATATTGCCCGGATAAAGAAGTTAGATATATTCCGTTTTGATGTGCGATTCCCATCAAGGGTCCATGGACAATCAAGCTGGAACACCGGATTGAAATCTAAATGGAAGTTTATCAAACGTACCGTCGAATTTAGCACAAAACTTAAAAAGGAATTAAAAAAATGAACTACATCGCCCATCGGGTAAACACTGTTGAAGGTTTAAAAAAACTACCACTTGAGTATGGAGTTGAGCTAGATCTTAGAGATCAAGGGGATAGACTGATTCTCCAGCATGATCCGTTCACCCCTGGAGAATGTTTCGAGGAATATCTTAAGCATTATCATAATGGAACGATGATCTTGAATGTCAAAAGCGAGCGGGTTGAACACCGGGTGCTCGAGTTGATAAAAAAATACGAGGTTAAAGACTATTTCTTTCTCGACAGCTCGTTTCCAATGATTTTTTTATTGAGCAGTAAATATTCTGAAAAGAAGATGGCCCTTAGATTCTCTGAATACGAAGGGTTGGACACCATCATGAATATGCAGGGAAAAGTTGATTGGGTATGGGTTGATTGCTTCACGAAACTGCCGATAAACAAAGAGAACTATCAAGTCCTGAAAAAAGCCGGATTCAAACTGTGCCTTGTTTCTCCTGAACTCCAGGGAAGACCTGAAGATATCGCAGAATACAAACATTACTTGAGTGAAGAAAAGATTGTATTCGATGCGATATGCACAAAAATACATAATATTGAGAAATGGGCAGAATAAAGATCGTTTATCCCGTTTTCTTGGTGAAGTAGAAACAACCGCATCCGTACTGTTGTCTATTGGCTAATTCGGGATCTGCATGTTCAATAAGCCCATCCTCAGGATTATCTGTTATTAATGAAAACTCAATCAGGTCCATTCCTTCAAAATAGTTTATAATCTGATCGTAAGAATATATTCGGTGTGCATTATATTGTATTCGGGGTATACCTACTGGAACAACGAATAACAAAGTTCCATTGACGTCAAGTACTCGTTTAAGCTCAGAGATTGACTTCAGATCACCCTGGGGATCAAGCGGGTCGCCATATCTTCCCAGTCCTACATGTTCGACGACGTGCATACAGGAAAGAGACTCAACACTTTTATCAGGAAAAGGTAGTTTTGTAACATCACCCGCCTTAGCATCTAACTCCGACAACTTAATTTTAGCTGGCCGATAATCATAAAAATGAACCGGAATAAAAGCAGATATAAGGGACATAAAATAAATACTTGAAGATATGTCGATATGCAGCCTGGGCATAATGTTCGAAAGCTTCCTGGCTGCCCAAGCCAGGTGATAAATGTAATGATGATCAAACCCGGTAGAGTCTGTTCTATCGACTAGAATTACCATTCTTTGATTCCAGCTGACTGGGAATCGTTTATCATCCATGACCCTGAACCGTATAAATGAATTTAGGTAGAAAACGTAGTTTTTTAAAGAACTGATGATAATCCCAGGAATTCTCAAAAGTGGAGCAAGAAAAGGGATGTATTTTAGATAAGATTTTATTCTATTTCTGATAGACATATTATTTAATTTTAAAGGTTTTCTTTATTTTTCTAATAATTCTGGATTTTAAGGTGTTGTCAAACCAGCTAACGTACCAGTAATGGAGTGCAAACGATTCCGGCTTGATATATGATTTGATTTTCTCTTCATTAGTTAAGAAGCGTTCTCCATTCGGTAATGGATAAAAATATGTGATAGGGAATGGTATCACATTTTCCTGAACAGCAGTGATCGTTTGAAAAAAGCACTCATTAAAGAACTGAGGACCGGTATTATGCATTATTGAATCGGGATCAGTAGTATCTATCTCTTTTATCCTGGTATTCAATGAATCTATACATAATTTTAATACGGGGTGACCGGCAACCGACCCAATGAGAGCGTTGTTCAATAATGGAGCTTCAGAGTATACTAATCCGGCAAAAAAATGACATTGTTCATGGATAGTATCAAAAGGATGAAAGCATTCAAAATCCGTATCTACATAAAGTCCGCCAAATTGATTAAGTATTTCATATCTGAGAATATCTGATTTGGCACCGTAGTTAGACGTCCTGCTAAATAATTCTCTGTTAATCATTTCTAGTTTTTTAACTTCTTTGTCTGTCCAGAGATAGTATTCCCAGTCGGGGTGAAATCTTTTCCAGGATTCTTGTATCTTGTGATACTTTTTCGGGAATTTACCGCCAAGCCATATCTGATGTATTTTTTTTGGTATCTGGCCATTGATGACTTTGTTCGTATAATTAGCATTAAAAAGTTGTTCCAGTAACTGCCATCGGGGATTGGAAACGTATTCTTCCTCTTTATAGGTATAAGCAGTTTTTGATGATTCTTTAAATGATACTTTGATAAATGTTTCTTTCATTGATAGCCTCGATCATTCAATATATTAATCAAACATGTCTTGATATGTGCCGGTTTGAACAATGTCTCCGTTTTCAATCCTATATATAACATCGCAGTTTTTCAGCGTTGTCAGCCGATGTGTTACGATGATGATAGTTTTCTCTCCGGCAAGATTATCAATTGATTTCTGAATGGCATTTTCGGTTTCGCTATCGAGAGACGAGGTCGCTTCATCAAACACGATGACCGAAGGGTTGGTATACAAAGCTCTTGCAATCCCAATCCGTTGTTTCTGTCCACCAGACAGCATGATCCCATTCTCTCCGACTCTGGTATTTATACCGTCAGGTAATCCAGCTATTAAAGCATCTAGATTTGCTAGAGTCAAAGCTCTGTTTACCATATCCGTATCAATCTTTTCATCGTTGATCCCGAGTGCAACATTGCACCTGATTGAATCATTCATCAAATAGATATCTTGTGGCACATAACCGATATTGCTCTGCCAGTTTGCCAGATTGCTATATATAGATAATCCATCGATACTGATATCTCCTGATTGCGGATAAAGCAATCCCAGCAGTATATTAACCAGTGTCGTTTTCCCTGACCCTGATTTTCCGGTAAAAGCTATCGAGCTTCCTTTTTTAATAGAAAGATTGAGTCCATTAATAACCGGTTTTTTTGTGGCTTCGTACTCGAAAACTAGGTTCTTTATTTCGATCCTGTCTTTGAAAGCCTGGATATTAGGCTGATCTTTGCTGCATTGTAGCTTCTGGTTTTGGTTTTGTTTCTCTATTTTTTTAAGGATTGTATATATTCTCTCGACAGTATATGTACTATGTTTCATGGCCGACATGGAGTTGGATATCTTAGTCACCGAAGGCATGAGCCTGATTGCGGCAATAGCCATGGTTGAGAGCATGGGAATGATTATTTTTACACCACCAAGCTGAGATTGACAATAGATAATAAGAACAACTATGGAAGTGATAAATAGCATTTCGAAAATGATTCGAGGTAATAGGAGCAGTGCGTAGTAGTTCGTAGAAGACGTAACCATTTTCTTCAGTATTGTTTTTACTTCATTTATATAGTATTCCTGCAGGTTATTGATCTTTATAATCTTAATATTATTGAGGGTCTGGTTGACTATTTGAAATACATCAGTATGGGATTCTGAACCAATACGTCCGTATTCAAAAGTTTTATTTTTGGAAAATCTATAAAAACTGTAAATAAACAAAACCACAACAAAAACTAGCAGAAGTAATTTGACATTATAGAATACCAGGGCGCAAATAATGATTAATAAAAAGATTGCCTCAGACATGAATGTAGCCATTACTCCAACAACATTAATCGAAAACTTATAGCATTCATCAGAAATATTCGTTATTAGTGTTGCAGCATTTTGATTAAGAAAAAACTGATAAGGTGCATTAACATATGAGGAATAAAGTCTTTCCCGTAAATATCTGTTCACATCATAAGTAAAATAGCTGATAGAACACTGGACTATGAAAAAAAACATACTCTTAATGGAATACACCGCAATAAGCAGCAGGCTGGAATAAATTACTATCTTTTGTGAACTTGTTATTGAAAATCCCGTCAAAATGTTTCTAGCCCATTCATTTTTAAGGATAGCTAATGGGTTTTGTAAGATAGCGACATAGGGTAATATAATGGCGATACTGAAGAACTCAAGAATAGAAGATAGTAAAAATACGAAAAAGATCAATAGAAGCAATGATTTCTTTTTGCCAAGGATATAAAATACTTTTGATATATAAGATTTAATGCCTAGAAACATTTATTGTCACCATGTGTTTTATATTAACAGGTACCATGATCACTCGGCTATCATTTTTTTTTGAGTTAATAGAGTATTCACTACATGATGCTTACCTGTTAAAAATGCTTTGGAGTAGTTTCTTACTGTAGTTCCTGTGTGAATTGCATGTCCGGCAATCAGTATAACAACAATGCAGCTTACAATCAAATTCTGATAGATACGTTTAATCCGGAAAAGGTCCAGCCAATACACTATTGCAATCACTAGGAAAAACATCCCAAGATATCCTCCGGGGATCATGAAACGGGTCAACTCCCATTTATAGCCTTTAAGCACAAAGGGATATGCTACTCCAACTCCTGCCGCAAACATGACAGCAGTTAATAGAAGGTAATATTCCAGTTCTTGAGATTTTTTACTCATGATTTTACTGACAAATATATATATAAATAATAAGATCATACCTGCCAGCGGATAAAAAATAGCCCGAAGGGATTTCCAGGCGTAATCCTCCAATAAAAAAATGAGGTCCTCTATTGGAATGCTGGCGACGGATGCTTGTTTATAACTAACGGAATTATTAATAGTTTTAGTCTTATTGTTTAACCGGTCATTAGAATATTGCTCTTTAGCGTCCCAGGCATAAACAGATGCTGCGTTATCGCCAAAAAGATTATTAAAGTAACTAAATCGTAGATAAGGTTTTACCTGTATTGTTGGATATCCTTTTTGATTGTACTGCATGAGTCCCGGAACCTTTATATGATCTGCTTTATGGGAAGAAATAAGCATACCCCCGGTATTTGCCGTGACGAAAGAAAAAATTATCAGAAAACCAAATGATATTGCTGTAATGGCGACATCTTTTATTCTTCTGGTTTTATAGAGAATGAGGGCTCCGGCCATAAAAAAGACTGGAAAAGAGATCAAAATGTTTTGTGTCGCTGTCATATGCCAGGTAATAATAATTGGAAGTAACATAAGGAGATACACGATTGTGCTGATTTTATTTTTAAGATAGGCGACAGTTAAAAATAAAAAAAACATGATCGTTCCCATTCCGACGATACTGTCCGTATAGCCGCAACCGATCCAGGGATTACCCGAATCGATTACCTGGCAGGGTAAGAGAGACAATGTCATATTCCCGAAACCCATCACCAGGACACCCAGAAAACTAAAAAAATTATTGAGCTTAAATTCTCTGAAAGCCCCATAGAATGTCATCAATAGAAAAATTAGTGATACCCAGAGCCATATAGTAAGCCCGATATATGGACTAATCATTTTAACAGAGGAAGTTGCCAAGGACAGAAGTGATTGTCCGTAGTGCTGATTAATAGCAGGTATTCTATCTAGGTTAATGATATGTAACACTAAATTAGCGTAACGCGGACTATGAAGAGAGCCAACTTTGTCCCAGACATTGACAAGAGCGGTTCCAGAAGCAGAATCCGGTGGCAGGTATAAGATAATATTCATGAATGAAAATAGAGCAAAAAGAATCACAAGAAGGATCCCGGTAGTTTTTATCTTAATTGCTTTTAAATCACGTGTTCCCAAAAATACTACTATTAGAAGAAGAATCGATGAAATAAATAAGGACGTTCTGGCACTGAGAACTAGCCCAAGGAGTCTCCAGAGAGAAAGAAATAAGCTAATACCAAAGAAATAACTAAAACCTATTTTTAAAAAAGGATGCTGGCCGGTATATGCTGGAAAAAATCTAAATAATATAGAATTACTC
>Ga0209319_1002803_pt1 | contig 10141 bp, 11 predicted proteins | sample RifGroE2_FD_184000 | JGI IMG/M metagenome (GOLD analysis project Ga0209319, IMG submission 184000) | Groundwater microbial communities from Rifle, Colorado - Groundwater E2 (SPAdes) (version 2) | ecosystem: Environmental > Aquatic > Deep subsurface > Groundwater | place: Rifle, Colorado, United...
TTCACAGAAAAGTTCATAAGACTAAGACTCTGTTTAGTTCACCTCTATTCCTCCGGTTAATTGAATCCGAATTTTGAAATACTTCTACGAATTTGCGTTGAAATGTATTCGGGGGCAAATCTAAAGGTGACTCTGTGTCACAGAGAAAATAGATGTATTTTCCATATTCATAGCATCCGATGTGCAATCTTTATGTTTAATTGAGTCAATTCTGATCAAACACTCAATCCAATAGTCATATGGCTGAAAATTTGTAATTTTGGAAAATCAATTTTGAAATCAATGAAAAAAATTCTGACTCTTTTTGTTTTTCTGAGCGTAATTACCACATTGGCAACGGCTCAGCAAGTGCCAGAAGGCACCAAAGTCCAGATTTCCACCTCGCTGGGCGACATCAAAATTGTTTTGTACAACAACACCCCGCAGCACCGCGATAATTTTATCAAATTGGTGCAGGATGAGTTTTTCGATGGCATTATTTTCCACAGAGTAATTACCGGATTTATGATTCAGGGCGGTGATCCTGATAGTAAAAATGCAAAACCCAAGCAAGCCCTGGGCTCTGGTGGTCCCGGATATGATATTCCTATGGAATACAATGCCGCAAACTATCATAAGCGTGGTGCATTAGCGGCTGCTCGTGAAGGAGATGATGTCAATCCGCAGAAAGCCAGCTCCGGAAGCCAGTTTTACATTGTGACCGGTCGTTTGTTTACTGATAAAGAAATTTCATCCATTGAAAAACGCAGGGGATTCACATACACCGAAGAACAGAAAGAGACTTATCGTACCATTGGTGGTTATGCTCCGCTTGATAAGGAATACACCGTTTTCGGCGAAGTGTATGAAGGTATGGACGTTGTTGAAGCCATTTCCAAAGTGGCCCGCGACGAAAACGACCGTCCTCTTGAGGATATTGAAATGACTGTGACAATAATTTCTGCAGAATAATTTTAGGAGATTTAGATGAAAGAAGAAATTCTAAAGTGCCGCGACGAGGTACTTTCAGGTGTAGTGAGTGATTCAGCAGGAGTTGAAACATTCAGAGTAAAGTATTTAGGAAAAAAAGGCATTCTGAATGATTTTTTTGCTCGTTTCAAGGAGGTGCCGAACGAGGATAAAAAAGAAGTCGGACAGCTGATTAATGAGCTGAAACAAACCATTACTGCGAAGCTCGAAGAATTTCAGCAACAATTTTCAGCATCGAAGTCGGATGCGACCATCGATGACATGACACGTCCGGCCGGTTTTACTTTTCAGGGTTCGCGTCATCCGCTTGCAATCGTGAAAAACCGCATGGTTACTATCTTTGAGAAAATGGGCTTTTCGGTCGAAGAGGGTCCTGAAATCGAGGATGACTGGCATAATTTCTCAGCATTGAATTTTCCACCGGAGCATCCGGCCCGCGATATGCAGGATACTTTCTTTATCGACACCAATCCGGATATAGCGCTGCGTACGCATACCAGTTCTGTTCAGGTTCGGGTGATGGAGACCACAAAACCTCCAATCCGAAGCATTTTCCCGGGACGGGTTTATCGTAACGAAGCCATCTCGGCACGCGCGCATTGCTTCTTTCATCAGATCGAAGGACTTTATGTTGACAAAAATGTCACATTCGCTGACTTGAAGCAGGCATTGCTTCATTTTTCGCGCGAAATGTTTGACCCTTCCACTGAAATCCGGTTGCGACCATCTTATTTTCCTTTTACCGAGCCTTCGGCCGAAATGGATATTTCCTGCAACCTCTGCGGTGGCTCGGGATGCGCGTTTTGTAAATACACCGGCTGGGTCGAGATCCTTGGCTGCGGCATGGTTGATCCCAATGTTCTTAAAAACTGTGGCATCGATCCTGAGGTTTACACCGGATATGCTTTCGGAATTGGCATCGAACGTATTACTAATCTGATTTACGGTGTGAAGGACCTGCGCATGTTCTCTGAGAATGATGTGCGCTTTTTGAAGCAGTTTTAATTGAGGATTTCTCAAAATAGCGATTTCTACAAAAACAACATTCCACCGTCCAAAAGCGACAAAGGAGCTGAAGGACATTGAACCGTTGTTTTTGCGGCTGTTACGACGATTCCATATTCCGGCCGGAGTACCTTTTCAAATTCAAAACCGGCCGGAACGATGGAATATCGTAACGATTTTTTAATTTTGAGACAGCCTCAAAAATAAAAAAACGCCCCGTTTCCGTAGCGTTTTTTTTGTAGAATAATATCAGGAATGTGTTAGTCTTTAGCTGGAAAAACTTTTTCCATCAGTTTAATCATTCCAAAGAAAATGGCCATGAAAAGAAAAATACCAGCCATTCCGATTCCCATTACTTCAAAAGCAGCAGAGAGATTCTGCTCTGGGGTGTTGGTGCTTTTTGGTTTGGCAGCAACTTCAATAGTGCTGGTTGTTTCCTGCTGATTGTGTTTCGCACAATGTGAAGAGTCAACAGCCTGAATTGAATCACTCTGAGGGCAGCAATGTTGCTGGCTGTTGTGTTGGGGTACTTCTGCAGTGTTATGTTGTGATGTCATAGTTGTATCCTCCTTAAATTATGCAAATAACGGAATCAGAGCCAGAATTAAACCGCCGGCTACAACAGAGCCAATCTGTCCGCCTACGTTTGTGCTGATGGCTGGCATGAGAAGGAAGTTGGTTTTATCTTCTTTCTGTCCCATGTTGTGAATAACACGTGCCGACATCGGGAAGGCAGAGATTCCACAAGCTCCAACCATCGGGTTCACTTTCATGTGCTTCGGCATGAATACATTCAGAAGCTTTGCAAACATAACACCTCCAAAGGTGTCGAAGATGAAAGCAACCAGACCCAGACCAATAATCATTAATGTGTCGAGCTGAACAAAACGTTCTGCTGTCATCGTCGAAGCGATGGTGATACCAAGTAGAATGGTGACCAGGTTGGCAAGTTCATTCTGTGCTCCCAGTGAGAGTTTGTTCAGTACACCGCACTCGCGGATGAGATTGCCAAACATCAGGAATCCTACCAGTGCAAGCGAAGCAGGAGCGATGATACCGGCAATAACTGTTACAACAATTGGGAAAAGGATCATGGTCGTGCGTGATACCTTTTTATTGTTTGAAGCAGGCGAGGTCATGTGGATGCGACGCTCTCTTTTTGAGGTGAGTGCATAAATTACTGGTGGCTGAATAATGGGAACCAGCGCCATGTATGAATAAGCCGCCACCGAGATGGGACCAAGCAGATCCGGAGCAAATTTATTGGCAACAAAGATAGATGTGGGACCGTCGGCTGCGCCAATGATACCGATTGAAGCTGCCTGGTACAGGTCGAAACCAGCCACAGTAGCCAATGCCACAGTTGCAAAAATACCAAACTGAGCGGCAGCGCCAAACAGCAGCAGGAATGGATTGCGGAAGAGTGGCGAAAAGTCAATCATTGCCCCAATGGCAACAAAGATCAGCAGCGGAAAGACTTCGGTTGCAATACCTGCTTCAAAAAATACAGAGAGTGCTCCTTCAGCCCACTGACCGCTGGGGTCCATTTGAGCTAAGGCAGAGCCAAAGGGAATATTCACCAGAATGGCTCCAAATCCCATTGGGAGCAACAATGTTGGTTCATATTCTTTTTTAATGGCCAGGAAAATCAGCGTGGCGCCAACGGTTATCATAACCAGATGCTGCCAGGTGAAACCGGCCAGCGCTGGAAATAACGATGCAAATTCGAAATTACCCATGATATTTTAGTTTTTTGATTTTTTCAGTTCCTCTATTTCTTTCTTAAGGCGTTCGTTTTCGGCCTTCAATGATTCAATCTCCGCCAGCTGAATTGGTTCGTCGGCTTGCATTTTTTCAAGAGTATGACCTGTTTCAACCAATTCTTCTTTTTCCTTGATTGCAATTGAAAGAAGAATGGATAATGCGAGTGTACCAATAATAACTGTTAGCGAAATCCATGAATTGTTTTTAAAGAATTCTTCAATACTTTTCCCAACACCTTCATTAATGAACCCTAAAGCTGGCAGCATCATTTTCACACCAATAAAGAATAGAATGAAGCTGACACCTTGCTTGAGATAGCGGAATAAGCCCATGATTCCTTTAAGAGCAAAGAAGAGGGATACAAGTCCCATTACAGCGAAAACATTGGATGTAATTGCAATAAAATTGTCTTCTTCAGGGGTCAGAATACCGGCAGCACCCTCCTTGATAACGCCGATGATGGCAGGAATGGAGTCAACTGCAAATAATACGTCGGTTGAGCCGATCACAAGAAATACAAGCGACACCATGGTGATATGAAACTTTCCATTGATGCGCGAGAAGAAACTGCCTTTGTCAGGATCCGGATCAACCGGAAACATTTTTGAAGCGGATTTATACAGGAAATTTCCTTTGGGGTCTATCTGGTCATCTTCGGCAGTGAATGCCATTTTGTAAGCGGTAAACAGCAGAATAGCACCAAAAATATAAATAATCCAATGGAAACGTTCTACAAGCTCCATCCCGACAAGGATAAACAAAATCCGGAGAACGATTGAAAGCAAAATACCCAGTTTCAACAACTTTGGTTGATTCTTTTCATGAACGCCCATGAGCGAGAAAATCATGATAAATACAAAGAGGTTGTCAATAGACAGAGAATATTCGGTGAGATAACCCGCCAAAAACTTCTGAAACATCAATCCCTTGATCTCCACTGAGCCATTATCGGGATAGAAAAACAAAATAGCAAATCCATAAGCCAATGCAATTGATACCCAGAGCGCTGTCCAGCGAAGTGCAATACCCACCGACATGTCTTTCTTCCGATGGGAAGTAACATACATATCAATAACAAACACAATGAGATAAACTGCGATAAAGGCAGCCCAGAAATAGAAATGTGTTGAGAATTCCATGATGCTTAGTCTCCGAGTGAAATTAATTTATCGCCTTCAAGAACAGCTGTACCAATCTGACCCATGAGCTCGACCACAACACCGTCGCGTTCTGCGAAAATATTATTCTCCATTTTCATGGCTTCGAGTACAAGTACGGTATCGCCGTTTTTCACGCGGTCGCCGGGTTTTACATTGTAGCTGCGCAGAATGCCGGGCAGTGGTGAAAGTACGTGACCCGAAACTTTACCGTTTCCGCCGGCTGGAGCGGCTTCGGCTTTTGCTTCGGCTGCCGGAGCTGCCGTGGTTGCAACTGGAGCTGCTACCGGAGCTGCCTGCTGAACAGGAGTTGTGGTTTGTGTTACAGGTGCAGCGCCCTCGACATTGATGAGCTCGACATCGTAGAATTTTCCATTGATTTTGAACTGAAACTTCTTCATTGTTGATTATCGTTTATAATTGTTATTCGGAACCTGGCGGAGCATATTCGATCTCATGCTCCAGGGAGATAAAGGCTGCATGCCTTTGCGGATGGTGAACGGTCGCTTGCCGTCACACTCTGTTTCAAGATAATGCTGAACTGCTGCAGCAATTACCGCCACGATTTCGTCTGAAACTTCTTCTCCCGTTGGGGCAGTCACTTTCATTTCGAGTGTTTCTGTGCTCATGACTGTTGAAGATTAGAGTGGGAGATTATCGTGCTTCTTAGGCGGATTTGAATCTTTTTTGCCTGCAATACTCTGCAGACCGCGGATAATGCGGTAGCGTGTGTTGCGCGGTTCAATTACATCGTCGATGTAGCCGTATTTGGCTGCCTGATATGGAGTGGCAAAAAGATCGGCATATTCCTTCTCCTTTTCTGCGATGAATGCCTGACGAATTTCGTCGCTGTCCATGCCTTTCATAGCTTTGCCTTCCAACACTTCAATGGCGCCTTTGGCTCCCATAACAGCGATTTCAGCAGTAGGCCATGCATAATTCAGGTCTCCGCGCAGCTGTTTGCAACCCATTACATCGTGGGCGCCGCCGTAAGATTTGCGCAGCGTGATTGTAATTTTAGGAACAGTGGCTTCGCCATAGGCATATAAAAGTTTTGCTCCGTTAATGATGATTCCGCCGTATTCCTGAGCAGTGCCAGGCAGGAAGCCCGGAACGTCAACCAAAGTAACGATCGGAATATTGAAAGCGTCGCAGAAACGTACAAAACGTGCACCTTTACGTGATGCTTCAATGTCGAGCACGCCAGCCAGATATTTTGGCTGATTGGCAACAATACCTACCGGAGCTCCGTCGAAACGGGCAAAGCCTACCACGATATTCTGTGCGTATCGCTGATGTACTTCCAGGAAATCCTGATTGTCAACAATGGTTTTTATGATGTCTTTTACATCATACGGCTTATTCGGATTGTCCGGAATAATATGATTGAGGGGCTCGTCGAGACGGTTGATGGGGTCGTTGTTTTCAAGAACGAATGGATCTTCCATGCAGTTTTGCGGCATAAATCCCAGCATTCTGCGTAAACAAGCAATGCCTTCTTCTTCGTCTTCAACAGCAACGTGGCAAACTCCTGATTTTGAAGAATGGATGCCGGCTCCGCCTAATTCGTCGTCGGTTACAACTTCACCGGTTACCGTTTTCACCACTTTTGGGCCGGTAACAAACATGTAGCTGTTTTTCTTCGTCATGATGATGAAGTCGGTCAGAGCAGGGGAGTAAACAGCTCCGCCGGCGCAGGGACCAAATATAGCTGAAAGCTGCGGAACAACGCCTGAGGCCAGAATGTTACGCTGGAATATGTCGGCATAACCGCCAAGACTTTTTACGCCTTCCTGAATTCGGGCTCCACCAGAGTCGTTGATGCCGATAACGGGTGCACCAACTTTCATGGCCATGTCCATTATTTTGCAGATTTTCTTAGCGTAAGATTCGGAAAGTGATCCTCCAAAAACGGTGAAATCCTGCGAAAACACAAATACCAGACGTCCGTCGATGGTACCGCTTCCGGTCACAACGCCGTCTGATAAATAAAGTTCGTTTTCGAGTCCGAAATCATGACAGTTGTGGGTTACAAACATGTCATACTCTTCGAAGCTGCCTTCGTCAAGCAGTTTGAAAATTCGTTCACGGGCGGTGAGTTTTCCTTTGGCGTGTTGAGATTCAATTCTCTTTTTCCCTCCGCCCAGACGCGCTTTCTCGCGAAGCTCCATCAGGTCGGCAATCTTTTGTTCAATGGACATATTACTTGTTATTTTTATTTTCGCAGAATTCGGTGAGTACTCCTATGGTCGATTTCGGATGCAGGAATCCAATGGTCAGACCTTCGGCTCCTTTGCGGGGTGTTTTATCAATAAGCTGAACCCCTTTTGTTTCGGCTTCGGCCAGCGCTGATTCAATATTATTTACTGCGAAAGCCAAATGATGAATGCCTTCGCCTTTTTTCTCAATAAATTTTCCAATGGGACCTTCAGGGTCGGTGCTTTCAAGCAATTCGATTTTAGTCTGACCAACCATGAAAAAGGCGGTCTTAACTTTCTGATCGGCTACCTCTTCGATGGCGTAGCATTTCAATCCAAGAACTTCTTCGTAGTACTTTATACTCTCTGTCAGGTCTTTAACAGCAATACCGATGTGTTCGATATGAGATATTTCCATGTTTTTTTTTGCTTGCAAATGTAACGGCATTTTCCTTTGCTAACCAAATTAATTTCCTTTTTTTATTTAATATTTTTTTTCTTCTAATGGTGTAAATCAATAATTTGCTTGTTTATATGTTAAATAATTTATCTGATTTGAATATTTGACATTTGCAGGCTAATCACGGATTTGAAATCTTCGTAATTGTTAATTATTTGTCATGCTTTAGTCAAACATAAATACAGATTCAAAACAGTTATTTTTTTCATGACAATTATCATCCTTTCGTTTTTGAATTTGTTTTATGAGTAATTTTGGTACGTAATTACTTAAATAAAAAACCGATATGAAACGCCAGATTATTGAAATCGATGAAGAATTATGCAACGGCTGTGGAATTTGTGCCGATGGTTGCCACGAAGGTGCATTGCAAGTCATTAACGGAAAAGCAATTCTGATCAACGATTTACTATGTGACGGGCTTGGAGCCTGCATCGGGGGCTGTCCCGAAGGTGCTATAACCATTACTGAGCGTGAAGCTGAACCATACGACGAAGATAAAGTGATGGAGCATTTATATATGAAAGGTAAAGACGTTGTAATTGCTCATCTCAAACATTTGAAAGATCACAACGAACATATCTGGCTTAAAAAAGGCGTGGAGTGGATGCAGAAAAATCAGGACAGGCTTGGCTTTGACATGATGGAAGTTGTTTATGTAGTGCACAATCATCACAAAGAAGGCGAAGCTTGCGGATGTCAGGGCTCAGCTCACCGCGAAATCAAACATGAATCAAAGCCCGATGTCATTGCTGCCGATCAGCCTTCTGCGCTCGAGCAATGGCCGGTTCAGATGCATCTGATCAATCCGCAGTCGTCGGTTTTCCACAATGCCGATCTTCTGATGGCGGCTGATTGTGTGGCTTTCAGCATGGGGAATTTCCACAGCAAATGGCTGAAAGGTAAAAAACTGGCCATCGCTTGTCCGAAACTCGACAGCAACAAAGAATCTTATATTGAGAAGCTCACGTCGATGATCGACGATGCCAAAGTGAACACTATAACCGTGATGATGATGGAAGTTCCGTGTTGTCATGGCTTAATGAAGCTGGTTCAGATGGCGCTTGAGAAAGCCACACGCAAAGTGCCGGTAAAAGCCATTGTCGTCAGTGTCTCCGGTGAAGTGCTGAGCGAAGAGTGGGCGTAAAAACCCTCGAAGGGTTTCAAACCCTTCGAGGGTTGCTGCCCTTCAAACCCTTCGAGGGTTGCTGCCCGAAACGCACTCCGGAAGCCATGTTTCGAAGATGCCTGCAGCAATTAAATCGTTTTTCAATTGTTGAAATTCTCCGGTGATCTGATCAGTCATATGTGCATCGGCACTTAGCATTACACGTATATTATTATCTTTCAGAAATCCGAAAATGTATTTGCCGGGATAATAATCGGTGTGAAGCTTCCGGTAAATGCCGCGTGTATTGATTTCTACTATCACATTATTTTCGGCGGCAAGCAATAATGTTTCTTTCAGCAGATCGAGGTGAAATGGGTCGTCGCAGCTGATAAAGCGGCCGCGGTTGTGCATAAGCACTTTGTCGCAGTGCCCCAGGATGTCCGGTTTCTGCGTTTCAATCATTTCGCACGTTTGCCTGTAAAAAGCTTTTACCGCAGCACGGATGTCGCCACCGAAAATTTCCTGCAGACCTGCGTCGTATCCTTCGGCCGGACCATCGATAAACCAGAGCTGGCCTTTGTTTTCAACCAGATGAATGGAGCCGATGAGATAGTCGGTGCCGAAATTTTCTCTCCAATGATCAAACGGCTTTGATACTCCCGGAATGTAATCGGCTTCAAGCCCTGTCCATATTTTTGGGCCGGTGCACGTTTTGCGCACTTCAGCAATTTCGTCACAATACTCTTTGACTTTTTCATCGGATGCGATGCTCCATTTGTTTTGAAAAGGAACTGGTGCATGTCCCGAAAGCCCGAAATGATCAAGCTTTTCGTTGCATGCAGCCAAAATCATTTCCCGAACCGACGCTTTTCCGTCACAGTATGTTGTATGATTATGGAGGCTGTACATGCTGCAAATATATTGGTTTTTGCAATTAGCTGCTGTCTTAAAAAAACATCAGGTTGTACGACATTCCACCGTTCCGGCAGGCGATTTGGGACTTCAATGCTTTTCAGCCGGAACATGGAACCGTCGTAACAACTGCAAAAACAACGGTTCCATGTCCTTCAGCTCCTTCGTCGCTTTTGGACGATGGAATGTTGTTTTTGTTTTGTTCCTTGATTTAAAGACAGCCGCGAAAAGCAGGTTAAGAAAACTCCAAAAATTTCCAATGCAAGTCCAATAATAAAATTGTAGGAATACATGATATACATCACTTTTTCAACAATCCATTGGTTTTATGCAGGCTTCAGTTGTTAAAAACAGAAAAGCGAATATGTAATTAACATACTTTAACAGTCGACGAAGCAAATTCTTTCACAAACGAATAAACTTTTTAGTATCTTTATGGGGTCAGATTAAAAACTTGGGGAGAAAGTGTATTTTTGGGTTCAAAAAATACACAAAATGGAAACAGATTTACTGCGATTGGTTTTACCAGAGAAGTTGTTGGATCATTTCGCTATTACAGAAGTGA
>Ga0209319_1002807_pt1 | contig 10134 bp, 6 predicted proteins | sample RifGroE2_FD_184000 | JGI IMG/M metagenome (GOLD analysis project Ga0209319, IMG submission 184000) | Groundwater microbial communities from Rifle, Colorado - Groundwater E2 (SPAdes) (version 2) | ecosystem: Environmental > Aquatic > Deep subsurface > Groundwater | place: Rifle, Colorado, United...
AACTTGTAGTGCATAGTCATAATTATTATCTATTGCGTATCTAAATCCTAATTGGACAGCTCCACCTATTCCTAAATTAATTGGTGAAGATATTAAAACACATAGCAATTGCCTGCATATAAATTCTGTATTGTCTTGAGAACAATCATTTATTACAATAGGTGTAATAATAAAGTTTTTAAATTGCAGATTATTGATACCTTCTACAACTGTGGCTATTGATTTTTCTTCATTATATGCTGGTATTACTATGGCTATTTTTAACATATTCTTCCGAAAATATTTGCTTAGTGTATCCAATATTTATAGAGTTTTTCTTTTAATAAAATAGTTTATTTGCATAAACCATATTATTGCAAAATAGTTAATATTTAGCTAACTAAATTTTTTATTCCTTCTATAATTCTTGCCTCTGTAGCATTATCTGCTGACATACTGTCAATTCTTATGTTAAGAGGGTTATCTTTTATTATTCCTGACTTTGAAATATACTTTTCAACAGTGGTTTCTTTGTCTGCAGAGCTCCATGAATTTTTTGCTACAGTGATTCCAATACGATTTGTTGTGGCTATCATGCGCTTTAGTTCTTTTACTGCATTTTCTCCTGTTTCTTCCCAATCATCCCCATCTGTTCCATGAAAAACATAAATATTATAATCTTTTGCTAATTGTTCTTCTTCTATAATTTTGTTAACTAATTCATAAGATGGGGACACGTTAGTGCCTCCTGCAACCATTGATCTGTAATATGTATAGAAGTCGGGTACTTCTTTTGCTTCTGTATCATGAAGAATAAATCTTACTTTAACATTGTTTTGATATTGAAACATTAACCAACTGTATATAAATAAATGTTGTGTAACAATTACTTCTGTTGGCTTTCCTTGCATTGACCCAGAGTAATCTCTTATAAAGAAAACCACAGCTTCTGATTCATAATCTTTTTCTTTGGAGAGTATTCTGAATATTTGATCATTAGGGTTTATAACAAGGTTCTCAACATTAATTTCTTCATCTGGATTAATATTTCCAAGCAGAATATTAGTTTCTATAATTTTTCTAATAGTTGCCTTTTTATCAAGCAATTGTCCAAAACCTCTATTCTTGTCTGTTAAATCATATTGAAATTTAGTGAGAGAAACTTTTTTGCCTTTTGTTTTTAGGTTTGGCAATTCAAATTTTTCTGTAAGTACTTTCCCTAAATCGAATGCATCAGAACTAACATCGTGACCACTACCGTCACCTTGTCCTGCTCCTTGTCCTTTGCCCTCGCCTTCTTGTGGTTCTGCTGGTTGTTCTGCAATAACATCTCCTTCATCTCCATCCCCTGAACCTCCTGTTGGTTCTCCCTCGTTGTCTTCAGAGATTGCATTATCATGATAAAATTTAGGTTCAGTAGTAACAAATTGCTCGTTATTATTCTTTGATGGTTTTACATATTTTCCTATTCTAATTCTTCGAGGAAAACCATCAGTTTCTCTTTGTTTATCTTTCTCTAGTAATTCGTCAAGCGTTTTTAGAGCAATTGTGTTTTTATCTGAATCGTTTTTAAAATTAAGTAAAATCTCAAAGTCAGAATAATCATATATTCCTAAGAATTTTTTTTCAGTTGATTTATTTGGAATAATATGTTTCCCTTTATAATTCTTTTCAATTTCGATATTTTTTAAAACATCTTTTTTTTCTTCAGAATTATCTACTGAACTATTTTCCTGTAAATTGTTTTCATTCATTTTACATCAAGGATTAGTAATCAATTTTAAAAGTAAAAAATGGAAACGCTTAGTTTGTGTCTTCCTGTGTACAGAAATACTCTATTGTTTTTTGAGCACAAGTATTGCAATATCCAAGTTTATTTACCATAGTACTAATCATCCGATTATATAGTTTTTGGTTTTCTTCATTAGTTCTGTTTGACAAAGCTCCAACCAAACTTCCTGCTCCAGATATATCAGATTTCAATCTAACATCAGTAACTGCTTTTACCAGATCATTATTATCCATAAAATTATAATCAGGATCTTTTATCATTTTTTGACCATATATTTTAGTAATAGTGGTTCTGAAACTTTGTTTTTGTTCAGAATTCTTTAACCCTAGTCTTTCTTCAACACTATTAATAAACGTTTCATCTATTTTTAATGGTACTAATTTACCTGTTTGAGGATCGCGGTATGTCCAAATTTTGTCTGAACTTAAGTTTTTTGCATCAATACCTATAATCATATTCACATAATTCATTACATCTTTTTCAACAGCATTTGGCTCATCCATATAAGCATTAAATATTGTGCTCATTACATTCTTCCTATATAATGTTTTTGCTATTTTCAAATCATTGAAATATTTTATCCTGTCATTTGGCTCTTGCACGTAGTCAAGTATTACAGCTTCTATAGCTTTAAAGATATCTCCTGCATACATACATTTTCCTTCTTGTGTTTCCGAACGTTCAAGCAATATTTGTAATGCTCTGCCGAGATTTCGGTGTCCAAGTCCCTTTTGTCCAAATCGTTTTGTTATATCTGGATCTGTATTTAATTGGTTTATAACTTCTCCTAGTGTTTTGATACTTTTTTCCCCTGCCACTTCTCCTGCCGAAAGTTTCATCATTTCAACAGGCGATAATTTATCTGAAAGAGGCATTCTTGAAAGAACAAATGCAGAACTAATTGCATAATTCAAATTAGGATCTATATGAAGTTTTTCGTTTGTAAATGTAGTTTTCTCTTTACTTCCTATTGAATATCCTGTTAATTCAAATTGTAATTTGTAATTAGTATTATGCGACATATATGCTAAACGGCATCTATCAACAATTGGGGCTTGTTCTTTTTCATCAAGGAATCTTCCAAACTCAGAATTATTACTTGTTGCAATAATCAAAGAGTCTAATGGCCATTTAAAACCTTCTATTTCTATAGTTCTATTTTGAATTACTCCAAGATATACTTGAACTAAGTCTTTTTTATTTTTAAAAATTTCATCTGCAAAGTGGATACCTCCTCCTGCAACTCTAGCCAAGGCTCCTCTTCGTAAATCAAAACGATAAGGATTGTCAGTATCTGTTATATGTAATATTCTTGTTATAGATTCTTCTCCAAGCAAATCTATAGCTGACGAAGTAATTTTATCTTTTGCTGCATATTTTCCCGTAATAGTTCCCCTTGATTCGCTAACAGGAACAGGAACAACTTCTATACATTCTTTGATTTTTGCTATATCATTATCAAAATAATTTCTTAGTTTCTCTAATGCAAAATATGTACAAGAACCTAAAACTCTATAATTATTATAAAAAACGTCTATTTGTTTATCTTTTGCTCCTAATGAGCGAAGGTAAGCATAACATTCATCTTTCGTTTCTAATAAATTCATTGCTAAAATCATTGGATCTTCATAAGTTTGTGATTCAATGGAACCTATCTTACCATATCCTCCAACTTTATCTAAACAATTTATTTTAAACGTGTAACGTCTATTTTCTTCTAATGTAACAAAGTTTCTATATAAATAACTTAAATGATCAACAAAAAATGTTTTACCGTTGCCTGGTTCGCCTATTAATACAAATGCCATTTCTTTTGAAGAACCTCCTTCGGCTGCATCTTTAACATAGGACACAAAACTATTAATCTCATCAAACATACCTATTATGTGTTTTTTCCCTTCTCTAAAAACTTTAAAATCATAGGTATTTCTCCCATTTACTGTTACCTTCTCTATTTTTGACGGATCGCCAAGTATCATTCTAGTAACTGATTGAAAGATATTTTCAAATCTTCTTTCCCCTGAAATAACTGATTTAATATGATAATCAAGAGTATTGTTTGATTTATTTGACTTTTTATTCATATAGCCTCCTTTAAATTTTAATGGAATAATAAAAGACAAACCTAAATCATTTTTATTTAATTAACAAATTTTTTAAAAATAAATTTTATCTAATACATAACCATATTTTCTATAAAATGAATATAAACAATAACATCAGTTTGGTTATTATAAAATTTATTGTAATTCGAGACTGTTGCAAGTCAAAACATCAAAAAAATAATAAATTTGCATTACAACTTACTTGGATATGAGCAAGTAACCAGATTAGTTTAATAGTTGTGTGATATGTAGATAAACAAAAAATATTTTAAAATTTTTGTACATTGTTATTATAAATAATTGTAAGTTTGTAATTAATTTTAGAAAATATTATAATGTGTTATTGATGTTTTTTTTGAATTAAAATGAAACGAAGTTCAATAAAGTCAATTTTTAGAACCCACCATAAGGTAATAGAAAAGATATTTTATGGCTCCTATACACCCAAAAATAGTTGTATAGGACCAAGTTTGGGGCACATATATACAAGTTGTGCGTCATTATAAAAACACTAAATCTGAGATGACAAAATTATGGAAAATGAAATATTAAAATACCTTTCGAAATACATTCCAATTACCAAAGAATTGGAGGAGGAACTCTGTAAAATCGAATTTATAAAGTTCTTTACGAAAGGAACAATTCTACTTGAAGAAGGAAAATTTTCAAATGAATGCTATTTCATAATTAAAGGATGTATCAGAAGCTTCTATAATAAGGATGGGGAAGAAAAAACAACGGAATTCTATACAGAAGAACAAGCAGTAGTACCCTCATCATATGGAAAAAAAATTTCCTCAGAATATTATATTGAGTGCATTGAGGATACCATTGCAGGAGTAGGTACTCCTGAATTGGAAACAGAAATTTATCGGAAATTTCCTCAGATAGAATCATTAAATCGTGCTTTAGGGGAAGTTATTATGGCAAAATACCAAGATACATTTGCTGAATTTAAAATGGCTTCGCCCGAGGAAAGATATTTAGCTCTGTTAAAAAACAGACCTAATTTAACTCAAAGAGTTCCCCAGTACCAAATAGCCAGTTATTTAGGAATTAAGCCTGAATCTTTAAGCCGGATTCGTAAAAGGATAATGAAATAAAATTCTACTTTCTGCATTTCTTAACTTAAGTCAATGAATTAAACTATCATGGCGTTGTAATTTTGCGTTGAAATAATTGTTCAACTTAAATTACAGTAAAATGAAAACAAAAAGAATTACGCTGGCATTATTATTTGCCTTGTCAATTACAATCATGTTTGGTCAAAACCAAACTAAACAAAGTTCAGAAATATCAACGGAAAGAAAATTTTCAGTAAGTACTACGTACTATTCATTTTTAAATTTTGGAGAAGAAAAGACAAACACACACCATTACGAGTGTCACGTTGGGTACAAACTTACTCCAAAAGATAAAATTGGAATAAAATTAGCCACATGGAAAATGTTTGCCCCAATGGGTATTCCAATGCAGGAGCAACTTAAGTTCGATGAGAATAATTTCTACCCCGGCAGACTTAGAGAAAGTGGCTTAGGCGTTACTTACCAGCGTATGATATGGAAAGGATTATTTACTACCGTTGAAATATTACCTCAATTAAAGACATATTTTGACGAAAATGATAAAAAAATAGGGGACGGCTTCAAGTTATATACTTCGTATCATCTTGGTTATCATTTTTCCTTTTTCAAAGACCGAGTTTATATAGAACCTCAAATTCATTGTCAATATTGGCCTATAAACACCAATACTCCTAAATCTTTTAAAGAAAAAGATAGCAATTGGAATAACTACTTTATTTTTGAGCCAAATTTATATATCGGTTTTAAATTATAAATATGGACACTACTATGTATAAAGACGAAAAATTCTGGGATAGAATCGCTTCAAAATTTGATAGAATTGAAAAAAATGATATTTCTTACAATATTTTTATTGAAAAGGCAAGAGCGTTTTTAAAAGCAGATGATACAATTTTAGATTTTGGTTGCGGCACTGGCCTTATTTGTAATGAAATTGCCGAAAATGTGGGAATTATTCATGCAATTGATATATCCACTAAAATGATTGAAATTTCTAAAAATAAAGCTTTGCTGCGTAAAATCAATAACATTGATTTTGAACGTACCACTATATTTGATGAGAAATTCAAATTAGGTTCATTTGATGCAATTATTGCCTTTAATATATTTCATTTATTAGAAGAACCACAAAAGTATTTTCAAAGGATAAATCAAATACTAAAACCAGGAGGTTTAATAATTTCATCAACTCCTTGTATGAGTGAAGCGAATTTATTAAACAGTGTTCTTAAACTCTTTTCTTTTATTGGTTTGACTCCCAAATTAAATTCGTTTACAAGTTCTGAAATGGAGCATTTGCTATTAAACGAATCATTTAAAACAGTAGAGCTTAACAGGATAAAACCGAAATCTCCTATATATATGTGTGTTTTGGAAAAGCAATAATAATATGAAAGTGTATTCTTAGTGAGTGTTTTGATGAAAGAAAAATGAATAACGAACGTACAACATGCGGTATAAAACATTGGGCTTAAGTGATTATTTGAACATTCAGCCACGCATCAATTACTGTATAACTGGATTGGAAAGTAGCCCGCAATCCACAACGATTTCATATACTCAACCTTAGCGCCAATGATAGAATACGGACGATATATTAAACAGACTTAGGAATTGAATAAATAAGAATGACTAATTAACAAAAAAATGTAACTTTGCAATATGTATTTAAAATATAAAAAGCTCATTTGATGATTTATAAAAATAAATATAAGGTAATAGAAAAAATATTTTATGGCTCCTATACACCCAAAAATAGTTGTATAGGACCAAGTTTGTGGCACATATATACAAGTTATAAACAATACAAATGAAGAAACAGATTATAATTTTATGTAGCTTAATTGTTTTAAGCATATTGCTATTTATTAGTATTTTTAAATTATTCCAAAAGGATAAGGTTTACTATAATACAATTGGACTAGTATCTCAAAATTATGAACGTACTGGAGGATGGAATGATTATAAAATCAGTAAGGTAAGCAAACCTTACTTGATGATTGAAAATGATAATTTTTTGCAATGGGATGCTTCAATATACAATTGTATTAAAGAAAATGATTATAAGTCGGAGGATTCATGTTATGGAAAGGTTCGAGCCGCATTTTTTCCACTTTTTCCTTTTCTGTGGAGAATGACAGGAGCTTCACCAATTATAATCTCCATACTAAATTATTTAATATTTATTTTGGCTCTTTCTTTCTTGATTATATATCTACTACCAAATAACATTTATTTAAGGGCAACAACTTTTATCCTACTTATTACCTTTCCTACTTCTGTTATATATATGATTCCTTATACTGAAAGTTTATTTATGCTTTGCATGACGATTGCTGGAATAGGTTTGCTAAAGGATAAATACCCATTATATTTTATTGGAGCTTTCCTCCTTGCGATGGTTCGGCCAGCGACAATTTTTGTATTATTAGCAATAATAGCATCTGAGATATTTTTCTTTCTTAATAAAAACGATTTTAAAAGTTCAATTAAGAATATTATCTCAAGATCACTACCGTTTCTAATAGGTTATCTGATTGTTATAATGTTACAGTATTTATCGTCTGGTTCGTGGACTGCATTTGTAGATGCACAGAAATATTGGACAGGTGGTTTTCAAAAAATAGTAAATATATCAGATTGGTCAATTGAAGGTTTTGGAATGAATACTTTTTCTATCTTTTTCATTGCCATTCCTGCAATGGTTTACTTAATTTATTTGGGGTTGAGAATAAAATCAAAAAAACAATCTATCGTTAAACTTATTGATAGAACTAATAAAAATTATTTATTACTTATTAGTTTGTTTTATTTGGCAGGTATTTTATTGTTTAGTATTTTGACATCAGGTGGAAATTTTCATAGTTTATTTAGGTTTATAATTTGTTCTCCTTTGTTTTTCATAGTAGTCTTAATTTTAATTTCTAATATTTCAAGTATAGATACAAAACTATTAGCATTATTGTTTACTACGATATTCCTACTATTATTCACTTACATGTCATTAATCGATTGTGGAGGAGATAGATTGCAATTTTCTTTTGTGGGGCTTTTCATGTTAGTAATAACATCTGGTTATATTCTATTCAGGCGGTTTTTATCAATTAAATTAGATTTAATTGCCTTATCACTGATAGTTTTATTAAATACTGTTTGGAATACCTATATGCTTAATATGTTTTTTAGTAATGGATGGATATTTACTTAGAAACAAAGTACGGTTTATAAAACGTTGTAATAACTAATTTGGCATTTATTGGGTTTGCGAGGCTCAGCTCTTTTATTTAATTCCACCCTAAATTGGAACATATGTGTCCCATAACGCCAAACTATTCATACAGCAACCATAAACAGCAATGCTAAAAAAAGATAGCTGACAGACATTCAAGCACATTTGTTTTTTCCCAACACACAGACCAAAATGAAAAACCAAAAGAGCTTTAATTTTGCCAACGTTTAAAAAAAACAAAAAAATAATGCCATATCTTGAAAAATGTCTGTAATTTTGTCCGTGTACGTAAAAACGTCCGTAAAATATGGCAACAATAAATTTTTATCTTGATAAAGCTGACAGAAAGGGACTTGCACCTATTCACCTACGAATAAATTGCAATGGTAGTCAAATAAAGTTAGCAACAGGAAAAAAGATTAACTCTGAACAATTTGACAAAAAAAAACAAAGAGCTACAGGGATATCAATAGAATCAACAGAAATAAATCATTATTTAAAGTTTCTCGAAGATAGAGCGAACGAACTTCTTCACCATTCAACAAAAAAAACTTACTCTCAAGAAAAAATAAAAGATATTTTAAACCAACACATTGAGAGTTACAAGGAAAATAATAGCGTAAACATTGTAAAAGAACAACTTGCTTTATACGGTAAGCCCTTTACATTTATTGATTTATTTGCAGGAGCTGGCGGTTTTAGTGAAGGTTTTTTACAAGCAGAGATAAACAATAAGTTTTTTGACTTTATTGCTGCAAGTGATATAAATGAAAATTGCGAACTTACACACATTGTTAGATATAATCATCAATTGGGGTTAAATGCAGAATTTTTACGTCAAGATATAACCGAACCAGATTTCTTGGAGAACCTATTAGCTAAGATTGGAAACAAAACAATCGATGTTGTTTGCGGTGGACCTCCTTGTCAAAGTTTTAGTTTAGCTGGAAAAAGACGGAAATTTGATAAAAAGGACGACTTGTTTTCACATTACTTGCAAGTAATCAAGCGATTACAACCAAAGTACTTTGTAATGGAAAATGTAAAAGGTATTTTAACAAAAGAAAACGGAAAAATAAAGGAGCTGATAATTCAAGAGATAAACTCAATTATTGACCTCAAAGAGATTCCTGTTTTAGTATCCTTTATAAAAAAAATTAAAACTGAAAGTAATTCATTTCTATTGGACAGTATTATTAAAAGCATTGAAATTGAATCGTTGAAAGAAAATGAACTTGAAGTTGGAAGAGAAGAGTTTATCCGATTTGTGGATAACAGATTCAAGCAAATAACACCAAAAATTGCGGATTATAAAACGAGCAAAACAGATTCGAGCATAAACACAATAAGACACGGCTTCAATGTTCTTGCCCGAACCAAGGAATGGGAAAAATTAAAAAGAAGCATTATCAAGGAAAAGGATTTTTGCAATATTGACAATGATTCTTTCGTAGATACTTTTACCCACTTTTTAACTCAAATAAGTTCTGAAAATGTAATTTGCCAAATTGAAAATTCATTCAACGAGCTAAAAGTACCTAAAGACTACAAGAAAGATTGTGAAGACATAGTAACTGCCTTAAAAATCTATACAGTATCTTTTGATGAGACGGTTGAGATTTTGGCAACTCTTTGTACAGAAGAAGAACGACTACAAATGAATAAAATACTTGAAAGTATTAGGTTGTACAGAATTGAGAAACCATTTATTGCTAATGCATCAAATTACGGTGTGCCTCAAAATAGGGAACGAGTCTTGTTTATTGGTTGTAGAAAAGACCAAAAATTCATTTCGGAGATTCCACCAACAGTAAAAGAAAATGAAAAAGTTACTGTTTTTGAAGCATTATATGATTTGGATTTTATTGGAAACAATCAAGAAGCTCATCATTACGAATTGGTTAATATATCCAAGCAGTTTAATGGTACAGCTAAAAAAATGAT